>Ga0164295_10002496_pt1 | contig 15108 bp, 10 predicted proteins | sample GEODES006metaG_FD_111798 | JGI IMG/M metagenome (GOLD analysis project Ga0164295, IMG submission 111798) | Oligotrophic lake water microbial communities from Sparkling Lake, Wisconsin, USA - GEODES006 metaG | ecosystem: Environmental > Aquatic > Freshwater > Lake | place: USA: Sparkling Lake...
GTAGAATATTTTGAAGTAGAGAAATGTATTCCAACGGAAGAAATGTTAAGAAATATAATTTTGAATGCTTTTGGATTTATTAGTATATATAATACGATTGATATTGTTTATCCAAAAGTTATAGTGACAAGAGAATTTATTCTAAAAAGATTTGATAAATGGATACACTCTTTTCTAAGAGATGAATCAATTGAAGAAGTAAGAAATACATTAAAAATAGAAGAATTATTTGAAAAAATGAATAAGGTAGAGGAAGATGAAGTAGAGAATGTATTTTATAAAACACAATTGAATTATAAGAAAACAAAAGTGTTGGATTTATTTCAGAAAAAAATAGATAGATCATTAAAAATAAGCGAATTAACAGATTCATTAGGTAATTATTTTCCTAGTTTAGAAGGTGATAAGGTTACCTTTATTGGTTCAACTTTTATGATGTTGGGAGAAAAACAACCTTATAAAAATCATTGTGTTGTTTTAAATACGTGTTCTAGTGTGAAAGATGTAGAGATTGAAAGTTATTCTACAGAGGCAGAAGTATTGGTTGCTTGGACGAATTTAATTCAACGAGAAAATCCTGATATTATTATTGGATATAATATATTTGGGTTTGATTATGAGTTTATGTTTCGTCGTGCACAAGAAAATCTGTGCGTTCCTGAATTTTTAAAATTATCGAAAATAATCAATGAGACGTGTGGAACAAATAAAGATGGAAAATATGAAATAGAAGAAACAAGTATTCATATTGCGAGTGGTCAACACGATTTGAAATATATAAAAATGAATGGAAGAATTCAAATTGATTTATATAATTTCTTTCGAAGAGAAGAGAATTTATCTTCTTATAAATTGGATTTTGTTGCAGGTCATTTTATAGGGGATTTTGTTTTGAATAAAACGTATGATATAGAAAATAATATAACTACGATTCAAACAACAAATATGACTGGATTATTGGTTGGGAGTTATATTCATTTCGAAGAAATAGGTCATTCTATTGATTATTATAATAATGGAGAAAAATTCATAATTCTTTCTCTACAAATGGAAGATTCAACCTTTACAATCCAAAGAGAAATTATTCAAACAGAATATAAAAAATTAAGATGGTGTTTAGCCAAAGATGATGTAACCCCAAAAGATATATTTCGGTTGACAAATGGAACGGCTGATGATAGAGCGATTATTGCAAAATATTGTATTCAAGATTGTAATCTAGTTCATTATTTAATGAATAAAGTAGATGTATGGACTGGGATATCGGAAATGGCGAGTATTTGTTCTGTTCCTATTAATTTTATCATTTTAAGAGGTCAAGGAATTAAATTAATGAGTTATGTGGCAAAAAAATGTAGAGAAAAAGAAACGCTCATTCCAGTTATTGAAAAATCATTTGATCAAGAAGGATTTGAAGGAGCAATTGTATTAGAACCAAAATGTGATTTATATATGGATAATCCAGTAGCGTGTGTGGATTATGCTTCTCTATATCCATCATCAATGATGAGTGAAAATATTTCTCACGATAGTAAAGTTTGGACAAAAGAATATAATTTAAATGGTGAATTGATAAATATATTTGGTAATATGGAATATGATAATCTTGCAGAATATGAATATGTAGATATTACGTTTGATGTGTTTACATATGAGAGAAAAACGGCAAGTAGTGCTGCTGAAAAAATAAAGACGGGTGTTAAAACGTGTCGATTTGCTCAAGCAAAAAATGGGTCGAGAGCAATTATGCCTTCTATCTTGGAAGAATTATTACTCGCTAGAAAATCAACCCGAAAATTAATTCCATTACAAACAGATAACTTTATGAAAAATATATTGGATAAAAGGCAACTAGGATATAAATTGACAGCAAATTCATTATATGGTCAATGTGGAGCTAAAACAAGTTCTTTCTATGAAAAAGATTGTGCTGCGTCAACAACAGCAGTTGGAAGAATGTTACTTACATATGCAAAAAAAGTGATTGAAAAATGTTATGGAAATAAAATATGTAATACACTACATCACGGTCCCGTATTAACTAAAGCAGAATATATTTATGGTGATAGTGTAGCAAATTACACACCTATATATATTTCTTATATTAATTCTTTTGGAACACCTATTGTAGAAATTATAAGAATTGATGAACTCATTCACAAATTCGGTAATAGTCAATGGAAACAATGTAAAGAGCCCGGAAGACAAGATAAAGAATATTATGTATTTGAAAATCCAATCTATACGTGGAGCGATAAAGGATGGACACTTATACAAAATATTATTCGACATCAATTATCACCTAATAAAAAAATGGTTCGTATAATGACTTATAATGGATTAGTAGATGTAACGGATGATCATTCATTATTACGTGTAGATGGAACAGAAGTTACACCGAATGAAGTACAAATTGGAACAGAATTGATGCATCATAAATTAAATATATATCAAAACACAATGGATTGGATAAATACAATTCCATTCTTTAAAGAATATTATGATAAAAATATAAAATTACAAATTCTAAAAAATTGGTTAAATGAAAGAACACAATATGTAATTACGAATGAAACAATTAAAATTATTGGAATGAAAATAAATAATAATTACTTTCAGTTTGATTATAATCAAGAACTAATTAATGAAATATATATTTGTGTTACACAAATATTTAATTTTGAGGTGACGATAGAAATAGATTGCTCATTAACGATTGATTACAATGTTAGACATCATTCAAGAATGTCTAATTATGAAATAGATAATTATAAAATTGTATCTAAAGTTGATTTAGAATATACAGGTTTTGTATATGATTTGACAACAGATAATCATCATTTTGCTGCGGGTATAGGTGATATTATTGTACATAATACAGATTCAGTGTTCTTTACATTTAACTTACAAACACCTGAAGGTGAACAGATAAGAGGGAAAAAAGCATTGGAAATCACAATTGAATTAGCACAAGAAGCTGGACATTTAGCTTCTTCTTTCTTAAAACAACCTCACGATTTGGAATATGAAAAGACATTTATGCCATTTTGTTTATTATCTAAGAAACGATATGTAGGAATGTTGTATGAGACAGATGTAGAGAAATGTAAAAGAAAAGAAATGGGTATTGTATTAAAGAGAAGAGATAATGCTCCGATAGTAAAGGATGTGTATGGAGGAATTATTGATATTCTAATGAAAAAACAAAATATCGAAGAAGCTATCCAATTTTTGAGAACATCGTTGAGAAATATTATTGACAAAAAATTTCCTATTTCGAAATTTATAATTAGCAAATCATTGAGATCTGGATATAAAAATCCTCAACAAATTGCTCATAAAGTATTGGCTGATAGAATCACACAAAGAGAACCTGGAAATAAACCTCAATCAGGTGATAGAATACCATATATTTATATTCATAATAATAATAAAAGTGCATTACAAGGAGAAAAAATAGAGACACCTCAATTTATTTTAGAACGTTGTCTAAAAATAGACTATTCACATTACATAACAAATCAAATAATGAAACCTGTTCAACAATTATTTGCTTTAGTATTAGAAAAAATTTGGATGAAACAAAATAAAAAAACAAAATTAAATAATTTTAATAAAGAATGTTTGAAACTGAGAAAAGAAATCGAAGATGATGAAAAATATCAAATGAAAATTGAAGCATTAAAAAATAAAGAAATTAAAGTATTATTATTTGATGAATTTTTAAGAGAAACAAATAATAGTAAAGAAAATAATAATATGATGACCCACTATTTTGGTTCGAATTAAATAATAATTAAATAATAATTATACATTACAATTATTATTTTTTTATCGTAAAAAAAACACTTCTAAAAAGTTTGTATAATATAATGGGAATTAGTATGAGTTTATTTAATGATATAGAAGAAGAAGAACCAATACCTATTCTTTCTGATAATTTAACTGATACAGATGATAAACAAAAAAAGAAGAAAAAGAGTAAAAATAAAACAGTGAAAAGAAAAAGAAAATCAGTTACTTGGGATAATTAATATTTAGCATTCTCTATCTTCTATTTCTTCTTCTAGTATTAAATAATGTATTTAATAATTGTTCAGATAAAATATTAAATGATAAATCACTCATTGGTTCTTCACTACTTTCATTTCTATTCCTTATATCATATCTACAAATAGGACATCTTACATTTCCTCTTAACCATTGGGTTAATCCATCGCGATTAAATAAATGTCCACAACCAATGATTTGTGTACATTCTGTATTATCTTCGAAACGTTCCAATGTAATTGGACAAGAAGTATTTAATGGACTCATTACATTATTAAATATAACATTTCTTGTATTATGTGTTATTTCTTCTTGGGTTGGCGAAACGGCTACATCCACTAAATCATCAATTGGAATATAATAATCCCATCTGTATACAGCGGTTGAGGTTGATCTATTTCTATTGTTTGTATTTTCATTTGCGTTTGTATTTGTATTTGTATTTGTATTTCTATTGTTTGTATTTGTATTTTCATTTGTGTTTGTATTTGTATTTTCAGTTGTGTTTGTGTTTGTATTTGTATTTGTATCGGGGATAATATTTCGAGATATTCTAATTGTATTATCGTTCAAAGGTGTATTTGTTGGTGTTGTTGGTCTTCTAGGTCTTTCATCTACTTTTGTTATAAAATCAATAATATCTCTTGTTTCTTTTAATTCGACATACATTAAATCGATTGCTTTCAATTGATCATTATAAATATTAGTATAATGATTCAATAAAAATCTTTCATTATCAGTTAAGGTTAATGATCTACGAGACATATATATTAAATATTAATAAAATGTTTAAATGTAAATAGTATTCTAATAATAATGCAAACAAGAAATAAAGAATTACGTGGATTATCTGGTTTAACTAATTTAGGAAATACTTGTTTTATTAATTCTTGCATTCAAATTTTATCTCATACAACAGAATTAAATAATTTTTTAGATGGAAATTATAAATCAAAATTAAATAATAATCCATTTGATTCATTAATTTTAATAGAATGGGATAATCTACGAAAATTAATGTGGTCACAAAATTGTATTATTTCTCCACAAAGATTTATTAAACAATTACAATATGTTTCCAAGAAGAAAAATAGAGAAGAATTTAGTGATTATTCACAAAATGATTCTAGTGAATTTTTTTTATTCTTAATTGATTGCTTTCATTCAGCAATAAGTAGAGAAGTATCTGTACATATTACTGGAAAACCAAAAACAGAAACAGATACATTAGCAATTCAATGTTTTGAAAAAATAAAAAAAATTTTTCAAAAAGAATATTCTGAAATTTATGATTTATTTTATGGAATTCATGTATCTCAAATTATTTCTTTAGAAGAAGATAATTTTGGTGAAATATTAAGTAATTCACCTGAACCATTTACAATTATCAATTTACCTATTCCACAAATAAAAAATCCTACATTATTAGATTGTTTCGATTTATTCGTAAGTGGAGAAATATTAGAAGGTGAAAACGCTTGGTTTAATGAAAAAACTGGACTAAAACAAATAATTAAAAAACAAATTATCTATTGGTCTTTCCCTAGAGTATTGGTTATTGATATAAAACGGTTTAACCCAATTAATTTTAATAATAAAAATCAAATATTAATCACATTTCCTATTACTGAACTTGATTTATCTAAATATATTATTGGTTATTCTAATAGTCCTTATATTTATGATTTATATGCTATTTGCAATCATCACGGCGGAATATTAGGGGGTCATTATTATTCATTTATAAAAATAAAAAATAAATGGTTTTGTTTTAATGATACAACTGTCAGTGAAATAACCGATTTGAATAAATTAATTACACCCAATGCATATTGTTTTTTCTATAGAAAACAAGAAAATTAATTCTTTTTCAATGAGTACAGCAATTATCGAATACACTCTATGAAATAATAAATATATAATTTATGGATATTATTTATGATTTATTAATCATTCCAAAAACAATTTTTGATTTTTTATACAACATTTTTACTAATCAAATTGTTTTAATCATTATTACAATATGTATCGTATTTTATATATTTGTTTTTATTGGTTTAGGCAAACAATCATCTAATTTTATGTCAGAAAATAATAATACAAATAATAATATTGAATCAAAACAATTATCTTCTTCTAATTCAAATATGGATATAAATATTGTATTTATAATTATATTTCTTATTTTTATTATTTTATTTGTTTCTTTTTTGTTTCATACAAATTTACTAAATGTTTTGAATTTCTCTACATATACACAAATTATAAACCCTTTTTCTGATCATCCACAAATTAATGTAGATTTGGAAACTAAACCTTCTCCATCACTACGTATATTGAATTCACCTCAAGTATTTAATATACCAGGTAACTATTATAATTACGATGAAGCACAAACATTATGTAAAGCATATGATTCTAGATTAGCAAATTATAGTGAATTAGAAAAAGCATATAATAAAGGTGCTGAATGGTGTAATTATGGATGGTCGGATGGACAAATGGCTTTATTCCCAACCCAAGCAGAAACGTATAAGAATTTACAAACAATTCCTGGACACGAACACGACTGCGGAAGACCTGGAATCAATGGAGGATACATCGCAAATCCAAATGTTCGTTTTGGTGTAAATTGTTTTGGAATCAAACCAAGAATGACACCAGAAGAAGAAGAATTAATGGCTACAACTACACCATATCCTTTAACTAAACACGATATAGAAATGGAAGAACAAGTTGAATTTTGGAAGAAAAGACTTCCACAAATATTAGTTTCTCCATTTAATTATAATAATTGGAGCAAAGTATAATTAATGACCTTTTTTTGTTTTATTATTTTTCTTTGGTTTACTTTTTTGAGATTTTCTTTTATTTAATGGTTGGGTGGCATATTCAACCAATCTATCATATAAATCAGAATCGATCACTTTTGAACTATAAGTATCGTTAATATTTTCTTTTTCTTTTTCTTTTTCTTTTTCTTTACACGATAAACCAATTGGAATCATATAATTTTCTAAATTTACATTTATTTGTTCTTTCAAAAGTAGAGAATTAATATTAAATCCAGCACTCATTATGTTATTCTCATTGGTTGAGAATACTAAATCATTCGCATTCATTTAATATTAATTGTTACTATTTCTAAATATAATTAACGATTGCTACTATAGGTTTTTCTCCTTTTCGTTTTTATGTTATTTTTAGATTTCTTATTTCTTCCATACAACATAGTGGTAGCAAATAAAGTAGCAGGAACAATATTTGCTTCTACAAATCCCAACGAACCACCTTTACGGGAACATCTTTTACGGGATTTACGGGCACCACCTTGATATGTGTTAGCAGTCATAATTCCAGATGGACTAGGTTGTAAGGCACCATTTACTAAATGAGAATCTTGTTCTGTAATATTATTTCCATATAAATTACTTACATATTGAGCCGCATCAAATTGACCACCTCTTTGTTTACGTCTTCTCGAACGTCTAGATTTTCTTAAATGTCTTTTACTCATATATTTAACATTATATTTTTTTTTGTGTGATTTTTGTTTATTTTTTCTCTTTTTACGCGATCCACCACTTTTTTCAACAAATATATTACACTTCGATAAAGCCTCTAATGCTTGATCTATATATTCGTTTAGTGGTAAAGTTGGTTTAATATCTTTAATACAATCATTTATTTTTTTCTTAACAGCTTCTGATAATGCACCTATATCTGTTGCTTGACTCAATCCGTTACCTTGTCCGTGGCTGTCTACTAAATGAGCGATTACAGGATTTGCTAAAGGATTTGCTACAGGAATTCTACCTTGACTATCTACTATTGGTGAATCTAGTAAAATAATAAAATTTTTATTAAATAAATCACAATTCATAATTGCGTCTATTTCTTTTAATTTGTTTAAATTACCAGGAAATGTTACAACAATTTTTCCAGAAGCATCATAAATAGGAATATTATTTTTCATAACATATTGCTCTTTTCTATCATAACACGCGTTATGTGGAAAAGACATCATATATTGATTCATTAATGTTGGGTTAATAACAATATTTGTATATAAATTTATTTTTCTATTTGCTGTTCCCATATACGTCCTGTTATGCCAACAATCAAACTCTTTACAAGGTATAGGTATAAAATTCTTATTATAATACAACATAAAATATTTGTCATCAATCAATCCATTTGCCGGTACTTGAATAGTTATTATATTATTTAATTCACCTATACCTACAACAACGGAATTTTTTGTTATTTGTAATCCACCACCTAACAGTTCATCATTTTCCATGGCAGATTTTTCCATGGCAGATTTTTCCATGGCAGATGCTATCATTGCTGCGTTTTCGCTATTTTGTCCATCTCCTATTTCTATATTTTTTTGTAAATCTATTAAATATGTTTTTTTTGTTGTAGCATCATATTGACTAACATATTTTAATTTACTAATATCATAAGTAAAATCTAATGTTAGATCTTTATTTATCGATTGTGATGTTGATTGTTGCGTTGGTTGTGGTGTTGATTCGGTATAACTTAAACTAATTTTAGTTTTTGTACCATTAGTTAATATCCAACTACTACTTTGTGTTTCCATTATATCTCCAGTACATTTTCCAATATTTGTAATTTGCATTTGTTTCCAACACTTATGTTTTGCAATAATATTATGTTTATTATCTTTATTATTACAAATTTCCCATCCCTGTTTAGTAGCATAATAATATAAATTATAATCTTTGATTTGGTTTTCACCTTTATAATAAAATAAATTAGAATCATATACAAATTTACAAGGTAGTTGTAAATTATTTAAACCAAAAATGAGTTTTGGATTAGCTATTTCAGTAAGGTATATAGTTGGATGTTTATTAAAAAATTCATTTAATTGATTATATTTACTGATATCAAGTATAGATAAATCTAATGTAATTTTGGGGTTTTCTATTATCCAATCTTTGTAACTATTTAAAATATCTGAACACGCTATCTTACATCTTTTACTAGCTAATAATGTTATCTTGTCCTTACCGTAATCGTATATAAACCATCCTGTTCCTTTATTTATATATTCTAATTTAACTTCTGATTTTTGTCCGGGTTCTTTTGTATTTGAGTCTTTTTTATAAATATTTTTTGAAGTATATGTATATGTTCCATTAATTAATGGGTATGGTGAAAAATTAATAACAATTTTTCTTGGTTGCGATTGTGAGGCGGGTTCAGATGATGCGGGTTCAGGTGATGCGGTTTCATATGATGCAGGTTCAGATAATGCTGTTTGTGGGGACAGTGTCTGTAGTTCTATACCAGATGAATTCAGATCATCAACCGATCGTTCATCGACCAATCGTGGTGCTGGTTTAGGTGGTTTGGGTTGTGAAGGTTGTTGTGGTGATGGGTTTAAAAATAGTGATGCTGTGCTTAAGCTTTTTGGGTCTTGTAATTGTAACGGCGATGATGCTGGTTGTGATGGTGCTGGTTGTGATGGTGCTGGTCTTGAGGGAAGAACCTGTAGCTCTAGACCATTTTCATTTGTTGGATTCGATTTAGTTTGTGTTGATGGATTTACTTTTTTTGTTTCTTCTTCTTCTTCTTCTTCTTCTTCTTCTTCTTCTTTTTCTTCTTCTTCTTATTCTTCTTTTTCTTCTTCCACCTCTTTTTTTTGTGGATTTGGGTTTATTGATAATACAATATTATTTAATATATAATTTTCATTGTTAAACCTATCCGGTATCAGTTCACCTGTATACATTTTAAATCTACAGGGAAATGTGTTAGTTTTAGCTGGATTGCATGATGTTTCAGAAATTAATGTATATTTATTATTATTATTATTATTATGTATATATATATATATATTACCCTTTGTTAATACATAAGTATTAACATAATTAATACGATTAACAGAATGATTCAATACATATTCATTTTCTTTGTTTTTTGTATATTTGCCATCTAATATATCCAGCAAATATGTTATTTTATCTTTCCTTTCACTACTTGGATCATTTTTTATACTTTCCTTATAATTAACACTAATTTTTATAGATTCACTCATCTTCTTACTATACAATCAGATTATAAAACTTTTATTCTGTAAATAAAAATCAACAATGTTAGTATAGTTAAAATCATTATAAAAATTGTAAAAATCATACACATTCCAATATAAATATATGGTTTAAATTCATCAACAAGTAAATAAATGACTGGTTCAAAAGCAACTTTCATTTTATATTTCACATCTTCTCTTTTTAAAATATCTAAACATTCTGAAAAAAAATCGGTCATATATCATCCAATGAAATTTTTTGCGATTTGTTATTGTATTTCTTTTCCTTATTTTATGTAATGACAAATATTATTTCTCCAAGTGACGATTTTGATTTCTCTACAATTCATTTAGCATATCCTACTTCTATACAAGGGGGTGCTTTTTTTACTAAAATATATTCTTCTGGGAAACCGTTATATATTCAAACTCCTAAAAGTTTAACAAAACAAGGATTTGTTAAAAATGGAAAAAAAATCCATACTGAATTGATGTTTGAATCCAATGAAGATATATTTATAAAATGGTTAGAAAACTTAGAATCGAAATGTGTTGAATTATTATGTAATGAAGGAGACCAATGGTTCCAAGAAAAGTTAGATAAAAATGATATTGAAAGTGCATTTAGTAGTCCAACAAAAATTTATAAATCTGGAAAATATTATTTAGTAAGATGTAATGTAAAAATAAATACTGCTACGAATCAACCATCTATAAGAATTTATAGTGAAGATGAAACACCTTTAACAATGGATGATATTACCTTTGATAAAAAAATAATTTCAGTAATTGAAATTCAAGGTATAAAGTTTACATCAAGAAGTTTTCAATTAGAAATAGAAATGAAGCAAGTTATGCTTTTAGATAATGATTTAATTTTTGAAAAATGTGTGATTCAACCAACGACGAGTATAAAGTTAAAAAAAGAAGTTCAAATGACAAAAGAAGAAGAGTTAATAATAAATTCAGACGATGAAGATGAAAAAGATGAAGAAACCGTAAAAATTGTCGATGATCCAAAAAAGGATGAAGAATGTTTAGACAAAAGAAGTTTAGAAGAAAATATAGAATCGGATATGATTGAATTAACCGATTTGCAATTAGAGAATGATGATAGTATTGTATTAAAAAAACCTGAAGAAGTATATTATAATATTTATCGTCAAGCAAGAAAAAAAGCTAGAATGTTAAAGCACCAAGCTCTTTTAGCATTTTTAGAAGCAAAGAATATTAAGAAAACATATAAATTAGAAGATTTAGAAGATGAAGATAGTGTAATCAGTGATTTAGATTTTAAAAGTATTGAAGAAACATTAAATTATAATATGGATATTTAAAGGTATATCCTAAAAATATTTTATTCTAATTTTATATAATGAGTTCTAGTTACTTAAAAAAACTTTGGAATGATACAGGTGTTGGTGCAATTATTATATTAATCATCATTGCTTTTGGAATCGGTTCATTTGGTAAATATTTGAATAACAAGTCGAGCATGGGTCCAGAATACATGTCTCAAAACTCAAATGGAAATGTTTATAAAAACAAAAATAAAATTAATTCTAATACAAGTGGTGTGAAGCCGTCTGAACCATTAGGTTTTAATGAAACATATTCTTCTGTAAGTGGTATAGGAACACCATCAGTTGGGGTTCCAACATCGTGTTCTCAACCTAATATCCAGAACCCCTCTGATTTGTTACCTAAAAATACAAATTCAAAGTGGGCTCAATTAAATCCTTCTGGAAAAGGTGAATTAGCAAATGTTAATTTATTAAGAGCTGGTTATCATATTGGTATCGATACCATCGGCGAATCTTTAAGAAACGCAAATCTACAAATACGTTCTGAACCACCTAACCCACAAATATATGTGGGACCTTGGAATCAAAGCACCATCACTCCCGACTTTATGAGACCTCCTTTGGAAATTGGTAGTACGACAGCAACCTTGACAAGTTAAGAGATAACTTTTCTTATTTATTTAATAATAAAATAATATATCTATGAAAAGTAATATATTATTTTATATTGTCGCCGGTCTTGCATTATTTTTATTTTTGAGATCATATTATATTTCTGAAAATTTTCAATTAAAATGCGTAATTTCAACCGTTGATGGAAATAAATATTGTGTAAGAGATCGTGTAATGATAAATGATGCTGTCAATTTATTAGCGGAAGCAGTAAATAGAATGAAGCAATTAGTTAATTATGTTTCTAAAGAATATCCCAATGACGAAGATGTAATACGATTAAAACAAAATTTTAATCCAAATAAAATTTCCGAAACGTTACCAACAAGCGAATTAACTGCTTTTAGTGAAAATAAAGGAGAGAAAATGGCGTTTTGTTTAAATAAAACAAAAAATACAGGAACACTAATAGACATTAATACATTAACTTTTGTTGCAATTCACGAATTAGCACATATTATGACAAAATCAATTGGACATAAACAAGAATTTTGGAAAAATTTTAAATTTCTTTTAGAAAACGCTGTTAAAATTGGAATATATAAACCGGTCGATTATAAGAAAGAAAATCAAAGTTATTGTGGAATGACTATCACAGATAATCCATATTATGATATATAATCAAACGCATTAAAATAATATCTTCTGGTGATAACGTTTCCAAAAGAAAAATAAAATAATGTGTATACATAATAACAATGGCTTATAAAATATTTAAATTAAAAAGTAATTCAGAAATAGAATCCATCATTGTATTTTATGGAAATACATATGGTGATTCACAATATGATTTTAATGAAATTTATAAAAAAAATAAAAATTCTCTAAAAATTAATGAATTCTTTAGTGAAATAGAATGGAATGTAATCAATCAACAAAATATTCCTATTTATTTTTCTGAATTACAAATTCATATCGATGATACATTACTCGATGTAAAATTAAAAATTTTAAAAGCATATAATGAATTAGGTTTATCTTTTTCAGAAGAAGAAATTTATTTGTTTGGAGAAATTAAAAAAAAATTATTAGCAATTCATATTTATGATACTTTAACATTAAATAGAAAAAAATTTATTACAAAATCTAAATTAAAACAATTTCTAAGCAATATAATATTAAATGAAAGTAGAGAACCCATCCGATTTGAAATTCCAGACAAACCAGAAAATGAATTTTATGATTATGATGATATTATTGCGTTAAATGTTGATAATCAATATTTTTATATAAATACAGCATTAGGAATCAATACAACCATTTCTAATGTTGATTATTTTTTTACAGTAAATCCTTTTTCTGAAATAATAAATGATGAATTAGAAGAAAAAAGAATTGTACATTATTCTAATTCAGATTTATTAATGAATAATGGAGAAATAGCTGATAATAGAATTTATTTATGTTGTGCACAAAATTTACTTAATGGAAATCCATTCGTATCGAAAATATATTTTAATGAATTATACAAAAAAGATGTTTTTTCTATAGATCAGTTAAGTAGAGAATGGGTAATTCGTTCATTAGAAATGTTTTCTGGTTTCGACAATAAATACAAAAAAATAGATTTATTTTATGATATTGAAAAATACAAAAATATGAAAAAAAAAGAATTACATTTTAATTATGGTATTAAATCAGTTAGATTAAGTATATTACCTACTAGCGTAGTTAAATTGCCTTTAGAAGTAATATTTAAGATAATTCATGCAACATTAGAAAATCCATTTATAAAATTTAATCCAGAAAAAGGTAGAGAAAATATTTATCGTATTTATTGTAATAAATTATCAAAAGATGGAAGAAAAATTCCATTTGTTCCTATTGGAGAAAAAGATACAAATACAAAAGCAAATATTAATACTCTAAAAAATGTATTAGGAAAAAGACAGTCCGTCTCTATATTTATTAATAATGAAGAAAGCAAATTTAGTAGTTGCGAATTTTTCGAAAATGGAAATATTCAAATTTATTGTGAATTCAAAACAATTACAGACATAGATACAATTGAAAATTATATAAGAAATCATATTAATCCTATTCTAGATGAAGCAAAAATATATATGGAGCAAAATGGATATAATATTCAATTATTCAATTCTTTTTCTGAAGAAAATATTATTATTAATGGTATAGATTTTCAATGCAATTCAATTGTAAAAAAAACATTACAAAAGTTAAACTTGATACCAATCATAAATTATATTACTCCTATTTTTATAGTAGATAATCCACAAGGAAGTGTTATTAATATGAGATTTAAAAGAGTAAATAATTTTAATAATGTCACAAGTCAAGAAGCATTTATTTTGGATTTTTATAATTTTTATGAAGGCGATTTCCAATCGGCAAAAGAAGAATTAATACAATTATTAATGTTAAATTACAACCTAACCATTGAACAAGCAACACAATTAGAAATGAATTATACTAGAAAATTAGAAGCTTTACAACAACAAAAAATTATAAAAAGAGGACCACGAAAAAATATAAATCCAGGATTTAAAGTTCAAATGAACTTGTTTGATTTGAATAAAATTAATTTAAATATAGAGAATATTGATAATATTCTCTACTTGAATATTATTCCAATATATATTGAAGGATTCATTAAATTATTATTACGTACGGATATACCTTTCATAATACCAACTGAATTAAATGTAATCGATGAAGCAGATACTTTAATTGAAGAAATTGTACAAGAAGAAAAAGAAGTAGCAGTAGCAGTAGAAGAAGAAGAAGAAGAAGAAATGGATGATTATGATTTGGATGAAGATATTGAAGGAATGTTTGATGGAGGCAAGCCAAATAGCGATTCAGATAAATCAGCAGAATTAAGTAGTCTATCTATTACCCCACCATCTGATGAAAGTCTACCAATCGATTCAGATGATAAATCAATTGAAAAACAAGCGTCACAAGATTTACAAGAAGAATTAAATAAATTGTCAAATGATATTATTTCGTATATTGTTCCAACAGAAGAAAATGTAAACACAAACAATGTTGAAA
>Ga0164295_10002497_pt1 | contig 15107 bp, 13 predicted proteins | sample GEODES006metaG_FD_111798 | JGI IMG/M metagenome (GOLD analysis project Ga0164295, IMG submission 111798) | Oligotrophic lake water microbial communities from Sparkling Lake, Wisconsin, USA - GEODES006 metaG | ecosystem: Environmental > Aquatic > Freshwater > Lake | place: USA: Sparkling Lake...
ACCAGTATATAAACCAGCACCAGCACCAGCACCAGCACCAGCACCAGCACCAGCACCAGCACCAGCACCAGCACCAGCACCAGTATATAAACCAGCACCAACACCAGGGCCAGCATATAACCCAGCACCAGCATATAACCCAGCACCAACCGGTAATTATGCACATTTAGCAAGAATACCAATGAAACAACCTAGAAAGAAAATAACTTTTACAGGTGGTGCTCTAAGTAATCATGAATACAATGAATAGTTTTAAGAAAAAATATTAATATAATTATTTGTATAATTATATTATAATTTTATTTAAATTAATTAGAAGATGAGTAGACTTTGTGACCACCATCATTTTGTTGTTTATTGTCCTTGTTAAAACGGAAGAATGTTCCGTTGTAAGAACCAACAGTGTAATTTTTAAGTTCACCATCCTTGTCAAGGAGCTTATCCATGGCATCTTTGGTATCAACAGTTAAATCACCGCATCCAAGGAACTTGTCACCCTTGCGATAGAGTTTGAAATAGAGAACATTACCACCAGATTTGCTCTCAACAAATGCAGATAGTTCTTGTTTTACAGCGGTATAATCACTCTTTTCAGTTAAACCATTAATCTTGAAATAGATTTGGTAGCGAGAAAATTTTACCTTGAGGTTAGGTTGATCAGTTCTTAGTTTACGATAGTTCTCGAGAGAATTATCAATTGTATCAAAAGTTAAAAAATAAGAACCATTTTTAGTAGAGAAACTAGAAGTTAAACCACTTAGATTTTTTAAAGAAGATTCATTTAATTGAGCATTCATTGAAGAAGACACTAATAAAGTACGTCCGGGCTTGAGTACAGGCTTCTTTTGTTCATCTTGAGAATTATTATCATTATTATCAACTTGTTTAGAAAGTTCTTGTTTAGAAAGTTCTTGTTTAGAAATTTCTTGTTTAGACTCAGGAGCTGGTTTAGAAACCTCTTGTTTAGAATCAGCTACTTGTGTTACATTCATAGTTTCAACGGAAACTTTCTTAGCATACGACATTTTCTTAGTAGGTTCGTCAGTCGTTTTTTTCACAGTTGTTTTAAGGGCAGGCATTAGATTATATAGAAAGTAAATCTTTAAATAAGATTTTAACAATTTTTTTCAATAAGATTTTATCTCTTTTACTAATTCATTAATCAAGTTATTTAAATTAGAATAATTATGAAAGCTGAAAGTTGGTATTTTTTTTGCTTTTATTGTTTTTGTTTGATAAATATCTTGTGTATCACTAATATTTTTATAAACAATATATTTTAAACAAATTTCTAAAAACTCCTTAAAATAAGTAATTTGAATTAAATTTTTAAATATTCTATTCGTTAATGATAATAAATAATAATTATATATTTCATTTAATAAATAAAACTGTCCATTTAATTTAATAAAATTATTATTATATGAATAAATTAATATTTTTATTTTATTAATTTCATAATATTCTAATCTTTTATATTTAAAAACAATTGTTGATATTTCTGGTATTAATTTTGTAAAAGTATTTGATTTAACTAAAAATGTTTTGATTAAATCTGGTAAAAATAATACATCATATAAAGAATATCTAAATACATCGTGAGACATTGTATGAATATCAATATTAATTAAATATATTGGTCCCATTTTTTCTTCAATACCTTCTAAATCAATAAATTTTTGTTGAGTAATAATTTTAGCTTCTACTAATAAATAATAGATTGAACATTTTTTATTATCACTATTACTTTCAATATGATTATATTCACATAAATATTTAGTATCATATAAATTTTCACAAAAATTATTTATATTTTCTTCTGTAATTAAAACTTGGTTAAATAAATAAGGAATATCTAATGATTCACCTCCATGTAATATTTTTATAATTTTATCATTTGTTAATAATTTTATTAAAACTTTATTTTGTTCATCATTTAATTCTGGTGGATAAAATACAAAGATTGTACCATTATTTTCTGTTTCTAAATTAATTTGAAATAAAGCAATTTCTCTTTGAGTTTTTTGAACTCTATTAAATTCAAAATCACAACCAATAAATTTTTGATTACTTTCATTCTCTATAAACTTATTAAAAAAATCAATCATAAAATTAATTTTATCTTTTGAATTTACTAAAGAAATATTATATTTTTTTTTATTTAAATTTGGATAAAATTCATTTTTCCCTTCTAAAATTAAATCATATATCATTATATATTATGTTAGATTTTTAAATAATTCAATCATTTCATTTCTAACTTCTTCAAGTTCTTTTTTATTTTCCTTTGAAACACATTGATTCAACCATTTTCCTGTTTGTTCAATGATTTCATCTTTCTTACTCCCAAAATGAGATTTAATTACTTCAACCATAGATGGTGGAGGATTTTTAATCATATCATTAATTGCATATTTAATTGTACCAACATGTAATGGTTCATTATATTTATCAGATTCTATTTTTCCTTTAGTTGTATTCATTGTTTTTTCATATCCTGGCTCGTTAAAATACGGATTATCAACAAGAATTAATGATTGAATTGAAACTAATACTTGTAAGAATGTAGAATTTTTTGGATTCCATTTCTCTCCTTCTTGTCCTGCCCATGTTCCCAAAAGAGATAAACATACCTTACCACATTTATATAAATTTGGATTAAAACGGATACTATTATTTCCAGTTGTATGAATAAGTACCTGTGGAGGACCTTCTGGATAATTAGATGGAAATGTTGCATGGAATTCAAAAATACCATTTTCATAAGGTGTATCTTTTGGACCAGATATGAAAAAAGTAAATACATTTAAATATTTCTTTGATACTCGTACCCAAATTGAAGAATCCCAATTTAATGGTAATCCATGTTTAAAACTAGAAACTTCTGAAATCATTCTCATAGTTGCTTTTGTATCTAGTTTTTTATTTATATTTTCATAAAATCTATGAGTTTTATCTATTTCAAAAGTACTAAATTGATGTTTCTTCATAGTTTCTTCATAGTTCTTTTTACTATCTAAATCTACAACTTTAAATTTTGTTTCTTCTTCATAGTTTGATTTTATATACTTTGATTTATACCAATCAGAGATACAATGAATTTGTAATAATGTCTCATCATCTTGAGTTTCTGTAGAACTTGTAAATAATGAAGTTATTTCATCTGCAATATTATTAATAGCAAGAGTAACTTTGTTAATAAATACTGGTAATGGTGCACCACCTACTTTACTAATAATATCTAATGATTTAAAAATTTCATTATATAATGGTTTACTCTTATTTAGTTCTAATAAATTTAAATCAGAAATTTTGTTAATAATATATGTAGGAAAAATAGAATCAAAAATAATATTAATAGATTCACTATTAATTTCTTTATTAATTTTTTCAATTAAATTTTTAATTTCATTGTTTTGAATTTCTTGTTCTTTAATATATTTACTAATATCCCAAATTTTAGTAGCATCATGTCCATATCCAATCCCGGATTTCCAGAATTTACTATTTTCCTTCTTTTCGTCTTCAATATTCATTTTATTAATTTCAAAATTAAGAAAATCAACAGTAGTTATATTTTCTTTAGTAATAGATGCAAGTTTAGTTAGTAAAAATTCCAAACGAATAAATTTAGATTCTTCTAATATTACATAATCATGAATAATTTTATCTAATTTTTCTGATAAATTATTAATAATAAAATCTAATCTAATTGTTGAATTCCAATTTTCATTTTTAAGAATATTTAAATTTTTTAGATTATATACTAAAGGTAATTTAATTGATGGTTTAATAAATTCAAACTTTGGTGGATAAAATGGATACATTTTTGGATCAAAATTAATTTTTAATTCAATATAATCATATCCAAATTTTTCATGAATTGTTTTCATAATTGGATTATTTAATTTTAATTTCAAACTTAAATCATAAGGATTATTCATTATAGGTTCAATATAATGTTTATATGTTATATTTTCATTAATTGAAATAATTTCATTTTTAATAATTTTAAAAATTTGATTAGTATTAAAAAGTAATTCTTTCGGAATTTTAGACATATCAACACTTTGATAAGTTTCGCGAAAATTTTTTGATTCTTTTTCTAATACATCAAAATCAATTGGAAATTTTGATATATTACTTATTTTCTGATAAATATGATAATAATCTTGTATGTCATTTATAATAGGTTTATTATAATTTATAGTATTAATATATTTTAAAATTAATTCTGGTGTTTTCTCATTTTTAATACATAAGTCTAAATTTAATTGAGTCATATCTAATATCTCTGATTCAAAGTAACAATAAATATTAAAATCAGTTGTTAGTTTTACTGGATTATTATTTATAGAAAAATGTAAGATATACTTATCTTCTTCCTCTTCAAAATTAAGTAATTCGACAGATTTAGAGGTGTTTTTTAATATAGTTCTTATTTCAGATGCATAAGGGTTAATCTCCATTATTAGTAACTAAATATATTTAAGTTAATAATAAACAATTTTTTTATAAAATAATTTTAAGCCATTGCGCCTTCCTTGGTGTTTAGCGCAACAGCAAGGATAGGGTTAAAGACTTCATTCGTAATTGCCTTCAAGAAGCTTTCCCAAGGTGAAACATCAATACGAGTCTCTCCAGTTGTTTCATCTAGTACTAAAGTATAGTCCCCTGTAAAGACCTGCTCCATAAGGGTTTGACTAAAGCCAGAAACTGCCTGAATTCCTTTCATTGTCTCGGTTGTCTGGAAACCAGGCTTTTGTCCATTTAGGTTCCAGAAGATGGTACGAGGCAGGTTGTAACCCTTCTCTTTGAAAGCTTTCTCCATTCTGGTAATAAAGACATCATTTGCACCATTTACTAGACCACTATTAAACTGTCCATCAGTAAGAATAAGGAGTGCAAAGTCTGACTTTGTAACCTTGTTTTTGACCATTACATCAAGCAGCAGACGATAAGTTGCATCAATGTTAGTTGAATAACCAATTGGTCCACGAACAATGGTCTGAAACTTATCAAACACATCATGAGTAGGATCTAGCTTGAACATCTCTGGTCTCTCGCTAAAAGTAATCAAACAACCAGGAAGGTTGCTCAAACTAGATGCAAGAATACCAAGACCAATTGCAATGTGATGTACATTTGCCATACCCATAGAACCAGATGTGTCAACAATCGGGATTACATTTCGTGGATCAATGAAGTCAGAGTTATTTTCATTCTCTTTCACCAGTAGGTCAACTCTCTCCTTAACTGACTTTACCATGTCATTCCACTGCTGGTTAATGAGAGACCGTTCTCCATGTGTAATTTTCTTGATAAGAGAATCAAAAATAATTTGACTTAGCTTGCTCAAATCGCAGTTAGCACCCTTTAGCTTACCATTAAGAGCAGCAGCGAGTGTGTTCTCACGACACTTGATACGGTCGAGTCGTGTAGAGCGCGCACCTACTGCATCAAGCAATTCATTCAAGAGAGCCTTGCGATACTTGTTTACAAAACCAGCAGGTGCATGCTCAATAGAAATATCTGCCCAATTACGACCATCTGTTGCACACATCATTTGTTCACCAATATTTAGCAGTTGTGTTAGGGTAGTAATAATGTGGCGGAAACGAATACTTGCATACTCGGTTCTCTTAAACTTGTTTCCTAACGTGATATCAGGATAAAGCCTTTCAAGAAACTTTCGGCGAAAATTCGAATCCTTGTGTCCCTCGCGAGGGAACCACTTGGCAGCAAGACTAATCCTTTTACCTTTGCATTCAATCTTTACCTGATCAGGAGTCATTATCTTGAGCTTCTGATTATAAATCTTTGCCTCATCAAGTGTAACTTCACGAAGTTTCTTGTTGAAGATTAGAAGACAATCTGCATCTAAATTACGTTCATAAGAAGCCATACAAGCCTCAATAATTTTCTCATCAGAAGATGAATTAATCATAAAGTTGAAATCACCAAAGTATCCAAAATTTGGAATCTGGTCAATAAGAGCCAGAGTTGTCTTTGGATAGTGGTTGTAAATTCTTCCGAAAATGTAGTAGAAAAGTAGGCGCTCACGCTTTCCAACACCACGCAAATTACGTACATAAAAAGCATAACGGAACATTAGACTCCACCACTTTTTCTGTTCGTTCAAAGGAAGGGAAGAAGTTCTACTGATGAAAAGATTAAACTTTTCATCAAGTTTTGTTACAAAATCATTTCCTAGTGTAACAGTAGGATATACAATATGCTTGTTACTTTTAGTAATTTCATCAGGCTTAATAATATTATCATGAATAGGACGAACCATAATATGATCTAGTTCCATAAGAGCACTAGAGGGAGTATTCTCACCCATTTCGCCAAAAGTTAGGTCACCGTTTTCAGTAAGAACATTCATCATACGGTTCAGCATACTTGTTGCGGATTCCTTTGTAAAACCATTAATCATGGTTTGGACAGAGTTAGTATTATTATCATTAGTAAGATTCGACATAAAATATATGATTTGAAGATTAATATATTTTTTTTTCAATTTTTATTAATAAGTAAATAGCTTTGCTATTTTCTTGTTCAATTAATAATTATAAATCAAAGATTTTTAATCATACTTTTTAAATATACCAACTAACCCACTCATATATATATCTCCAAAGGTTGAACGAGTAACTCGGTTCTCTAAATCTGCCATATCACTAAAATAATTTGCTAATCTATCTGAATGAATTTTATTTAATAATTTACTATTTAAAAGTAAATAAGATATAATTTCTTTTAAAACAGTGGATAACGAATATCCTTGAAATTTAATTAATTGATTTACTTTATCATTTGCTTTATCATAATCAATATTTGGGTCAAGTAAAGTATCCATTATATCAATAACTTCATTTAATGTTGGTACTCCAGCTAATTTATAACACATGTCTACAGTAATATTATTAGATTGTAATGATAATGATTGTAAAAAATTTATACTTTTTCTTAAATCACCTTTTGATAATAAACTAATTGTTAATAATACATTTGATTCATATGCTAAATCTTCTTTTTTACAAATACTTTCTAATTTTTTTTCAATATGATTTGAACTAATGGGACTAAATCTAAAATTTGCGCAACGAGAGCGAATTGCTGGAATAATTTTATTTTCATAATTACATATTAAACAAAATCTAGTTGTTCTTGAATATTTTTCTATTATTCTTCTTAAAGCAAATTGTGCATCAAAAGTCATTGAATCTGCTTCATCTAAAATAATTAATTTAATTCCTTTTTGAAACATATTTACTTTTTCAGCAAATCCTTTTATTTCTTCTCTTACTGAATTAATTCCCCTATCATCTGATGCATCTAATTTCATAACCATTAAATTTTTTTGAGCACCATATAATTCATTTGCTATTGCTAAAATTAATGATGTTTTACCTGTTCCAGGTGTTCCATGAAATAATAAATGTGGTAATGACCTTCCTTCTAACATTTTTTTAATAGTTTCTATATTTTGGTCATGACTTATAATTTCATCTATTTTTTGTGGTCTAAATTTTTCAACCCACGGCAAATATTCCATAATACATATTAAATATATTATTCTCTTTAAATAATATATTTAATTACTATTTATAATTTTACTAAAATCATAAGCTAATCTCATAAATTCAATAAATTCATCACCACCTTTAATTAAATTATTATCTATTTCTGTTAATTTTAAACTTAATAATGATTTAACTTTTGATGAAAAAGTAGTATTAACTTTAATAAAATTATCAAAATGTACTATTTGATTAACTAAACTATAGCCATCATTAACAAGTTCATTTATAATTTTATCCATAATATAAGAATCTTTATTAATAATTGCTAAAATTAATTCATCAAAAATATTTTTTGGTACTACACCAGATATTTCATTTAAGATATCTTGATTTAATATATTACCAAAAGTATTATAACATTTTTGTAAAAAATTAATAGCTTTTCTTAAATCTCCTCTGCAATTTTTAACTATTTGAAGTAAAAATGTTTCAGAACAAATAAAATTTTCTTTCTCACAAATAAATTTTAATTTATTAATTACATCTTCTTCTTTAATTGGTTTAAATCTTAATAATGCACATCTAGAATTAATTGGATCAATAATTTTATTATGATAATTACAAATTATACAAAATCTTGTTAATTTAGAATATTCTTCCATGATTCGTCTTAATGCAAATTGTGAATCATATGTCATATTATCAGCTTCGTCTAAAATAATTATTTTCCATGGAGGAATTCCATCTTTATTATTAATTGATTTTTTTGCATATGTTTTAATTTTTTCTCTAATAACATTAATTCCTCTTTCATCTGATGCATTTAATTCAATTACTCTATCATAATAATTTTCACTCCCAAATAATTCTTTTGTTAATGCTAAAATTGTAGATGTTTTGCCACAACCAGAAGGACCGAAAAAAATTAAATGTGGTAAATTTTTAGTAATTAATGCTTTCTTTAATGAATTAATAACATCTGTCTGAGCTGTTATATCATCTAATTGTTTAGGTCTGTATTTTTCAACCCAAGAATTATATTTAATAGATTCCATTATAAATAAAATAAGAGACATTCTTTATAAATCTTTTTTGATTTTAGGAAAATTTGAATATATCTTTTCTAATTTTTCTTTATTAAATTTAACTGACTCACTTGCTAATTTTTTTAATTTAGATACTGGTGTATCAGTAATATGAGAAATACCAATTTTATCTTCTTTAATATCAGAATGAAACACGGAAGAAAAACCTTCTAACAAAGTGATAAGATTCCATGCTGCTGGTGCCCAATCTGCTTGATGATAAGCAGAATTAGTCAAACATATTTTTTTATTAATTTCAAAACGACCATTTGGAGTAAATATATAATAATCAGGAGCTTTCCTAGGATATTCTGGAGAATGAACAATTTTACCAACATAATATCCTCCTTCATATGGAGTATCTTTTCTACCAAGTAATAAAAAATAGATTTCTAAAATATTATCTTGATTAGGAAATACATCAAAATGTTCTGGGTTTTCTTCATTAAATTTCTTAAAGTCTCCGTTAATTCTTTTTAATGTTATTTTGTTTAGTTCCATTAAAAGTAAATGATAGTTAATTAAATTTTAAATTTAACAATTTTTTATATTTTAATCTAGACATATTATAATATGAATAACATATATATTATTAATAATACTTCAGATACAAGATATATTTTTAATTTTATTATGCAATTAGTTATATTTTCTGTTATAATTATTAGTATTTATAAAAAAAAGACAATATGGTATTTTTTAAGTTTAATTTTAATATCCATATATTATTGCTTAGAAGTAACTGAATATTTTGATAATACTAATTTATTTAAATTATATTCTTTTTGGACTGGAACTAATCAAGAATCAGAAGCTCGTAAAAATTCTTTTAATACTTTAAAAAATAGTAAATTAGATGTAATACTTGTAACTAAAAATAATTTAAATGATTATATAAAAGAACCATTACATGAAGGTTTTAAATATTTATCAGAAACTCATAAAGCAGACTATTTAAGAACTTATTTTATGCATTTTTATGGTGGAGGTTATTCAGATATAAAAAAGACATCAGAGAGTTGGTTATCTAGTGTTAAAATATTAGAAAATAATCCATCAATTTGGGCTGTTGGTTATAAAGAAGTTGGACCTGGTGGAATTCCAGACATACCAAACAATAGTTTATTGACTCAAGAAATGAGAAATAACTGGGAAAATATGATTGGCAATTGTGCTTATATATTTAAGAAAAATACACCATTAACACTTGAATGGTATTCAACCATGATGAAAGTTATGGATAACAAATTAGAACAATTAAAAAAATATCCAGGAAGAACACCTACTGAAATATATACTAAAGAATATCCTTATCCATTGGAATGGTCTGAATTATTAGCTAATATATTTCATCCTATTATTTTTAAATATAGAAACCATATAGTTAATACTTTACCGGCACCAGATTTTAGTAATTATAGATAAATTAATTTCCTGAAAATAAATTTTAATCTAAACATATTATAATGACTAATCTTTGGTTTAATGATCCCAGTATATTATTACAAGATATGACCGAATTTTTTCCAACAAATAATTTAACTAGAATAGAAAAAGTTAATTCAATTGCAAGATTAGCTATATATTATGCTATAATTATTGCTCTTTTTAAACAAGATAATAAATGGTATACTGTAAGTGTAGTTTTATTAATTATATCTTATTTTTTAGGATATTTTGAAAATTTTGAAGATGTTAAAAATGATACATCAAATTGTATTGTACCAACAAAAGAGAATCCTTTTATGAACTTTACTTTAGCAGATTATATGAATAATTCAGATAGACCTGCTGCCTGTCCGTATGAAAAAGTTAAAAATAAAATGAGGGAAGAATTTAGAAAAGATATTGTCCCTGATCCAGCTGATTTATGGGGACAAAATATTTCTGATAGACAATTCTTTACTACAGCTTCAACAACAGTTGTAAATAATCAAACTGGATTAGGTAAATGGTTATATGGAAGTGCAGGTGAATGTAAAAATCTTGGATTAAATTGTGAAAAGAATCTAGATAATAGATATCAACAATCCAGATACAATATGCACTTTTAATAATAATATAAAAAGATATATTCTATTATTATATAATGAGTTTCTCACCATATAATAATAATAATAATAGTTCATTTGCAAAATTTAATCCCGATAACTTAAAGAAGAAAGTTAGATTTGTTGATACTGAGAATAAAAATTTTTATTGTGATACCCCTGGTTATTGGCAATTTGAAAGGAAATGGAATGTAATTGATAATGAATCAAATTTATTAACACCAGGAGTTGGAACTAAAACTAAAGCAAAAATAGAAATGACTCAATATCTTCATCCAAATAATTATGAAATTCCTGTAGCAAATGTTGTACAAAGAAAAGAAGATAATACAACTTATTTTCCTGGTTATGATACTGGTCCTGGTCGTGGTTTTGGTAATTTAAATGTAAGTAATAATATTAGAACAGGAGATTTTACTAGAACAGAAACTAAAGTTTATAAAGCAGAAAAAGAAAGTGAAATGTTAGAAAGATGGGAATTTATTGATGATAGATTTACAAAACCACAAAATTTAGTTATGGAAATGCCACGAGGTGGTGATACAACAAGAAAGCTTCAAAATGATTTAACTACAATAAATAGAATGGAAGATGATAAAGAATTTGCTTTTGAATATACTTAAATTGCGTTATATTATTAAATTAATCTATTAATTTAATAATGGAACAAAATAATGATGATATTAAAAAATGTTTAAAATCCTTCTTAACAGGGAAAAAATATATTCAATCAGATAAAGATAAAGCATTTGATTATTTTCGACAAGCATTAAAATATATTAATATTATTAAAAAAACAAATAATAATAAAGAAATAAAAACTATATTAGACGAAACAGAAACAGAGTGTAATAAAATAATAAATTTAGCTGTAGAACAAACAATAGAAAAAGAACCTAAAGAATTAATAAATTTAGATTTATTTAAATTAATAGAGAAAGGAGAGATAAATGATTTAAAAAATATAAAATCTTATCAAATTAATTTTAATATTTATGATGAAGATGGTTTAACACCAATTCATAAAGCAATAAAGTTTGGAGATACATCATTCTTAAAAGAAGCTTTTAAATTAGGAGCATCAATTGATATTGTTAATCAAACAGGAAATACAGCATTAGAATTTGCTTGTTTAGAAAAAGACCCAAATATGATAAATTTTTTATTAAAAAATGGTTGCGATATGAAAAAACATTTATTATTTAGAGATGGAAATAAAAAATATAAAACAAATCAGAATTATATAGATTGTAGTATAATTTTAAAAATTATATTTACTTATCCAGAAGAAGATAATTATGAAGAAATAAAATTTTTATTTAATAATTTTAAGGAAACTGAGCTTATTAATTTTGATAAATATACTTATTTGGATTTAATCAAATGTTTAAGTTCATTATTAAAAAAAATGAATTTAGATAATAAAGAATTATATTTATCTATAATAAGAGAAGAATTTCAATTCCCTTTACGAAAATCTTTAGGTTGTCCTTATAATAAATTAGAAATATTGTTAACTTATTTAGTTCCTTTCATAGATTACCCTTTTAATATTTCAGAAGATTGGTATATAAATTTGGAATTAAAATATTTAATAATTAAATTATTAAAAGAAAAATCATTAAATAATATTGAAATTAAAAATAATTTAATTAATTATTTATGGGAGAATTATATTAAAAAAAATATTTTACATGAAGAATATTTAGGAAATTTAATATCTCAGTGGGTATCAAAAATTAAAATATAATTTAAATTTATTAATTTTAATTTAGTAAAAAAAATATCTAAGGTTATTATATAATATGTCTTTTACAAGATTAAATTATGATAATTGCGCATATGCTAAAACATTACAAGAATCGACTTCGTCTTTAGAAATTATGTTATATAAAGGTAAATACGAAAATAAAAAGCAATGCCCTGTTGGTGATTTTACAAATAATTTAGAATTTGGTATTAAAGCTGATGTAGAAAGTGATTTATGGGGTGTTACTAGACAAGATTCTAAATGCCCTGACAAGAAATATGATCCTTCTCAACCTCACCCTTATGCCGAATTTTCTCCTGGTAGAGTTTGTGATAATATTTATTATATTACTCCTACTAATATGAAAATGCCTAAATCAAATGGTATTAATGATTCTAAATTAGGACTTAAATAAATAATAAAAAAAATATTAAATAGATAAATTAATTTAAAAATTATTTTATCTACATTAAATTATATAATGAGCTTTTCAAGAAATTTATATGATGAGTGTTCAACTAAATTACATGTCGAAAGAAGTGTTGGAGAGGGCAACTACAGATTATTTCCTGGTTATGTAGAAAATCCGGAAGAATGTTTTTCTGCATATGGACCTAGAGGTTCTAAAGTAGATGTTTCTACAGCTGAAAGAGATATTACATTAAAATGGGGTGATATGGCAAACATTGAAAGTGATTTAACTAGAAGAAATGTACCATTAACTAATTGTAATGAGAGTGCAACAAATATGGATTATTACAAAAATACAACTGTAAATAAATTTGAATGCAAACCTGAATTAACATCAGAAGATACTAGATTTTCATTTCCTTTACAATCTTTTCGTTCATTAAGTACAACTTCTTTACAATTTACTCCTCACTTATATTCTAATCCTCAATGCCATGTTATTGATGATAGAATTGGATTAGATTCTAGAAATAAAGTTAAAGATACTTTTAGAACACCAAAAGTTAAAATTATAGATAGAGGACAAGCTTTACCTAAAGAAAACCCAAATGTACCTCCCTTAGGATATGTAATGCCTACTGGACAATGCAATTAAATTTTTAAAACTTTAATTATTAGTTAAGAAAATAATAATTAAAATTTCGTATAATTAAAATAAAAATGTACCTAATAATAATATGGAAAGTATTTTATTAGGATCATTAGCCGTAGCTGGTTATAATTTATCAAAGAAAGATAAAAAAGTAAAAAAAAATAAAAAATATAATCCAAATACATTAGATTCCACATATAATTCAAATATGGTAAATAAAATGAATAATCTAGAAAGAGTACAAGCATCTAATTTAGTATCTTCAATTAAAAATAGAAAACCAGAATATTTTAGTCAATTTGATGAATTAACATTTGATTCTGCTAGTACACCAGTTGGAATAAATGAAGCACATCAAACTAATACAGGAATTAATTCTCATTTACAAAAAATGTTAAATTTCAATAATGGTTATTCTACTGTTCAAGATGATTTAGATTATAATGTTGTTACTAAAGAAGAATTTACTCATAAAAATATGGCACCAAATACTGCTAAAAGAGATTATAATATTGATGATTCTAGAGCAAGTCGTAAATTAGAAGCATTTACTGGTGTGAATGAACATTTTGTTCCTAAACAAGAAAAATATCCTTTATTTGAACCTATGAAAAATTTAACATATGTTAATGGTATGCCAGTTTTTACAGATTATTTAGATGATAGATATTTAGCTACTAGTAAAAATAATAATGGTAATTTACCATTTACAAATAATGTTGTAGTTAGACCCGGTATTGGTAATCAAAATCGTGAAGGTTTAGGTACTGTATACAGAGTGAATCCTCGTAGTACAGATGCATTAAGAGGTGATTATAATCCTAAAATCAGTTATGCTAATAAACCACTAGAAGTTCTTAAGAAAGGTGATTTTAGAGGACCTGATTTTAATTTAACTAAATATAAATTACCTGATTTTAGAGAACAAACTGTTGATGATTTAGTTGCTGGTAGATCAGATAAATGGGGGTCTTATAAAGCTGGTGTTTTTACAAATGTATCTGCACAAAGAGGAGAAGCAGAAACTTTATATGGTGGTCATGCAAATAATCCAAATATGGGTGATGGTCCTGCAGTTTCTAAAACTAATTTTGAACCATCCAGTAGACAAGAATTATATAATGACCCAACTCACAATGTATATGGTGTTGATATTAAACCAATTTTCACTAATATAGAAAGTTTTACTAATAGAGAAAATCAAAGAACTACTGCAAATTATAGTGATGTTTTTGGTGCTCGTGGAGAAGTTAATACAAATACTCTTTTATATACAGATAATGCAAGAAAAACTATTCGTCAAACTACAAATTATGATGATGTTTTAGGTGCACGTGGTGAATTTAATTCTGGTAATACCCAATTTACCGATAATGCTAGAAGAACAATAAGAGAAACCACAAATAATGATGAAGTTTTAGGTGCACGTGGTGAATTTAATTCTGGTAATACCCAATTTACAGATACTGCAAAGAGAACTATTAGAGAAACCACAAATAATGATGATGTATTAGGTGCACGTGGTGAATTTAATTCAGGTAATACTCAATTTACAGATACTGCTAAAAGAACTATTAGAGAAACCACAAATAATGATGATGTATTAGGTGCACGTGGTGAATTTAATTC
>Ga0164295_10002499_pt1 | contig 15102 bp, 13 predicted proteins | sample GEODES006metaG_FD_111798 | JGI IMG/M metagenome (GOLD analysis project Ga0164295, IMG submission 111798) | Oligotrophic lake water microbial communities from Sparkling Lake, Wisconsin, USA - GEODES006 metaG | ecosystem: Environmental > Aquatic > Freshwater > Lake | place: USA: Sparkling Lake...
AAAAAAGTATGCGCGGCACTTTCTAATGGAAACGAAGCGACAACCCTTCCAGCACTTCTCGCAATTATGTCGAAGTAACCCGCATACGAAGAAAGAAAATCATTTGGAAAAGATTTCCCTAGGGCATCTTGTAGGGAAATTGCTCCATCTTCGGCATAGATTTTTGTATAAGCTGTGGGTATCTTTAGATACAAAAGTCCTGACAAAAAGATCCATGCGAATACAAGTTGGGAAATTGTCAAGAAAATCTTGTCAATTGGTGGCCTAGCCCCTGCAAGAACAACTTTTGGGCTAAATGATTTCATTCTGAGATTTTACTTGAGCCCCCTCTCAATTCTGAGGAAAAGGAATAGGAAACACCCCTAAATATATAATTTATGAAGTCTCCGGCCGAATGCAAGGATCGAAAGGGAGTAATTGTATTTTGTGCTTAAAGAGAGATTACCGGCATCCTATGTTTTCAGATTGATGTATCTAAGTTATCACCACTTCATAGACGACCTGCCGTTACACTGTGTAAAAGATTAGGGGGTAGGAAAGTGCTATTTAATACTTTCGCGTTCGTCCTCTTCTTTGCGATAGTTCTTCCTCTTTACTGGCTAATTCCCAGAAGACAAAAAATACATTGCCTGCTAGCAGCCTCATATCTTTTTTATGCTTTTTGGGATTGGCGTTTCCTTTTTCTCATGATTCTCATCACGGTTGTAAATTTTTACCTCAGTCGATCAATGGAGGGCAAATCAGGAAAGAGCCGAAAAAAACTTTTGACCTTAATTGTCTTACTAAACTTATTTGCGCTCGCTACATTCAAGTATCTGAATTTCTTTGTTGAGTCGTTCGTATCCCTCTTAGGTGTGTTTGGTCTCAAACCTGGTTTTACTTTGATAAATATAATTCTTCCTTTAGGGATTTCCTTCGTTACATTCAAAGCAATTTCTTATGCTGTGGATGTCTATAATCGAGAGCTGCAGGCGACTAAATCAATTATTGAATTTGGAATATTTTTGTCTTATTTTCCTTACATGATTGCCGGGCCAATAATGTCCGCAAAAGTTATGCTGCCCCAACTTAGGGCATTGCCTCCCAAGTTAACTTCAGGCAGCATTCATTCAGCCTTGTTGCTTATCGCACTTGGATTTTTCAAAAAAACTGTAATCGGTGACTACTCGGCACCACTTGTAAACAGAATTTTTGAGAACAATACGTACTTCGATTGGAAGACTCTTTTGATCGGAATTTTTGCCTTCTCACTCCAAATCTATGGAGATTTTTCTGGTTACAGTGATATGGCGCGTGGCATTTCCAGACTATTGGGAATCGAGCTCGTCAGGAATTTTGAAGAGCCTTATCTCTCAAGAAATGTAACGGATTTTTGGCGACGCTGGCACATTTCGTTGTCGACTTGGTTTAGAAGATATCTATATATCCCACTCGGTGGCAACAGAAAAAGCTTTCAAAGAAGCCTCTTGAATTTGCTCATCGTGATGACAATCGCTGGATTGTGGCATGGTGCTTCCTTTACTTTTCTAGTCTGGGGGGCAATTCAAGGTATGTTGCTAATTTTGCACAAGTTGATAGTTCGGCATAACCCATTACCTAACATCTTCAAAAATTTTTCTGCATTGAATGTGCTCAGAATCGGATTTACCTTTTGCATAACTTCCTTGGTCTGGGTTTTCTTTCGTGCAGAGTCATTACCGACAGCCATAGATATGTTAATGAGAATAGCCAGAAAAGATGGTGGGACCTTCGACCGTATGGATTTTCTACAACTTTTGATTTTGCTTGTAATATGCCTTAGTACAGACCTAATTGTTCGACAATACCGATCAGCACGTTTTGTTTTAGGTGCCTACACAAGTGGACTTGTCATCGGAATTTTATTGGCTATTGCTTTAAGTTTTCGAGCAAGCGAAATTGTCCCATTCGTGTACTTTCAATTCTGAGGCGATATGAAAAAACTAAAGTTACTCTCCGGGATAATCACAGGAGTCCTTCTACTTGAAGTCATAACGCGTTTAGTAAGTCCCGTAATTGGGCCTCCACAAACTGTGTGGCAGATTCAACAACAAGCAAAGGTCATCAAGCTACGTGAAAGACCACTTGGACTTGGCACGATCGATTTAATTGTTATGGGAGACTCAACAGGCAAAGAGGGAGTCGACCCAGATATATTGGATTTCAGCATTGCAGAAGGATTCCAAAGTTTCAACGCCTCTCTAAATAGCTCGACGACTTATACAATTATGAAACAGTCCAAGGAAATTTTGCAAAACTCAAAACCTAAATTGTTATTGGTAATGATCGGCCCTGGAACTTTCCGGGATTCCGATTCAGATGCATCGGTCCAAACTTATGATCAAGCGGCTACTGCAGAAGCCGCTTCTGGAATCAAGGGTTTTCTAGATCGTAATTTTTATCTTTATCGGTACCGAAATAGTATTCGCGATCCATTTATTTTGAATACGTTCTACCGATCCATTCGATACCAAAGCTTGAGAGAAGGCGTGGTTTATAGAAATGTCGACACAATGAAATTCAATGGAGACTCGAGTTTTCCACGAACTCTCAACTCGTACACTTCCGGAAAATGGGATTTACCCACGAGTGAGCCTTTCATGCAGATCACCGATTACCCGGCTGCTACGATGCGGCATCTAGAAACTTTAGAAGCAGAGTGCAAAAAGATTGGTACGGAACTCGTTCTATCCACAGTTCCTACGAATACATACAATGCAAAGTACAGAGCACTTATCGGCTCGATAGCGCAACGGCTGGGCGTGGAATTTATACAGGGGAATGACGCCACGACAGACCTCGGGGATTTTAGTGATGGGGTGCACCTGAATGCCGTTGGTGCAAGGAAGCTGAGTCAATTCCTTGGCGCAGAACTCCGTACCATCCTCAGGAAATGAGTTCAATAAAGATTCTTTTGTTTCGGAAATTAAGTTACAAAGTTACCTAAGAATATTGCAATCGAAGATATAGTTAGGTTGATGAAAACCTTTAGAAAATGGATTCTGGGATTAAACTCCCGAACCCTTGCAAGGTCAATGAAGTTCATAATTGTGAAGATAAAGATTGGTCGATTTGGTGAAAAAGTACACTTTCCCTACAGAGTACGTGTATTAGTGGCCGAGTCGGCTAGCCAAACCCCATTTACCCCGGACAAATTGAGCAAACTCAATTCAATAGACGTGATGATCCCTTGTGTCCAAAAAGATCTTCTGTTTCTTACGACTTGCATCGAAGGAGTAAGAAGAAATGTCTTAAATCCCGTAGATAAGATATCAATAGTAACAAATTGCCACGATCTAGTTCAATCTGTCGTTGAGCCGGGAATTGAAATCATTAGGGAGGATGCATACCTACCACAAGTAATTCAGGATTTTATCAATAGCAATATTCCAGAGAATTTGAAAGGTTGGGCATCAAAACAAATAATCGTAATGTATTGCGCATATAACTCTCAACAGGAGGGCGTATTGACTGTAGATGCAGACACTATCCTGTTAGAGCAAAGACTATTCTTGAGTAATGATAAGCAAGTACTATGCCCTGTGGTTGAGTATTCACAACACGATGCACTAACTACCTATAAGACATGGAAATCTTCGGGACAATCAATGGGTATTTCATTCAAAGCTCATCACATGCTTATGAAACCCAAAATTGTTCGAGAAATGTTTGATAGTTTAGGTGGTTTTGAACAAGCGAGCCTAAAGTGGTTGACATCTACCCTAAATGATGAGTGGCTACCATTTTCTGAGTTCCACTCATATGCTACCTGGATGCTAAATCGGTATCCGAGTCAAGTGGAGTTTGCTCGGTGGGGAAACTTGAGAGCCTCCCGATCAGGAATAGAAGCCCTTTTGGGGGCTCATGGTTCAATCAATTTTTACAATGAAGTAAAGAACAGATACTCAGCTTGTAATTCTGTGAGTTTTCACCACTATTTACGAAAAGATTTTGATGAATTGGAAGTATCTTGAATGTGTAAGTGCTATTTTTGTGGATCAAGCAAGTTAAGCACGTCTTCGAGTCAAAGATCTATCTGGTACGACAATGAGACTTATCGATTTGCAAGATGTCGTGATTGCCACGGCTTTTCGCTGTTCCCAAAATTGACTCACGTCCAACTTTCATCACTCTATTCTTCGGATTATGTTGGTGATGATGATTCTCAATCGTCAAATATTGATAATGCCCATAACACAAAGTTTGCGCAACTGGAAAACTATTTGCAAAATCTTGAAGAAGTAAAAGGGAAAAGCTTTCTAGATTATGGTTGCGGTGCGAATCCAATTTCTTTTGTTTACGCGAAAGAACGAGGGTTAGTTGCTTCGGGAATGGAACTAAGTGAAGATGTAAGAGAGATCGCGATGAGAAACACTGGTGTTGAAATGTTTTCACGCGATGAAATAATGAGTGGTCATATCAAGTTTGACTTTGTTTTTCTGGGTGATGTACTTGAGCATTTAGTTGATCCAATTATTGAATTGGAATCACTGAATGGCATCATGTCTAAAGAAAGCCTACTTATAGCGCAAGGTCCTTTGCAAGGTTCCCGAACCTTCACTCATTTGTTAGTCAGGGCTTTCGCATGGCTGACCCAGAGTAGATCAACCTCTTATCCCCCATATCATGTTTCTTTGGCAAGTTTACGATCCATGAGACGATTGTTTGGTAAGGCAGGATTTCAAGTGGAACAGTTAGATACCTTTGAAGTTGATTGGCCCGCACCAAATTTTGAAGAGGTGAAAACCAACCCGTCGCTTCGAGGCTTAATGTTATTTCTCGCGAAACAAGTCGACAAATACATTGCCCGCCTACACAAACCGTATGGGTCCAGGTACTTCATCGTGTGTTCCAAGATAGACAGTGGAATAGTTGTCGTAAAGTGAAGCAGATTCAGCTAATTCATATTGTCGAGTCCTCAAAGAGATATGGGTGGTTTGACAAATTGTTTTCCCACCTTGAGAGTCAAGGCTTCACCCAGGCACTAGTGACTTTGGAACCAAAGGGTGAGATTAACGAATCACTTCTAGCTGGGAATATGGCGGTTTGGTCTCCTTCCAGCAGAAGAGTCGTTATGAGCTCGATACAAGCGGTTGGTTTTATTCTTAAATTACGTAAGAGTGGTCACGCAAGTTTTCTTATTCTCCATGGACATAGAGCATCAATAGTGGGGTCAATAGCCGCAAAAGCAGCAAAACTGGAATATGGAATTGTTCACCATACTCAACCGAAGTATTTTAAACTGCTACGAGTTCGACGCCCTGTTCGAGGCTCCACACACCAGATGGTTTACCGACTCTATATCAAAAAAGCGAAGATCGTTCAATCTCTTTCCGACGAAGTCACGCAATCTCTGAAGTCTATGGGTGTTGATTCTCAAAAAATCGTAACAGTTGGTCATGGAGTGAATTTTGAAGCTTTTCAAAAGTCAATTGACAGCGCAAGTGATGAGATTCCAAAGAAAACCGGGTTCCCCAGAATTTTAATGGTCGGTCGTCTAGCTTGGGAGAAGAACTATCCTCTAGCGATAAAAGTTTTTGAGGAGTTACATAAATCATATCCCGACGCACAACTTCTTATAGCAGGCTCGGGTCCCACAGAAAGAGAAATCAAGTTATTGGTGAGTATGTCCAAACTTTCTGAGAACGTCTTGCTACTGGGAAGAGTGGAAAATGTTCCTGAGTTAATGATGAATTCCGATTTACTTATGCATCTAGCAATGACTGAGTCGTATGGCCAAGTTTATATTGAAGCCTGTCTATCTGGGTTACCGATATTTACTTTTCCAAGCGGAATTGCTATTGATCTAGTTGAAAATCCTGATTCACAAATACATTTATTAACCCAAAGTGACCCCAAGTGGATTAGTGCGCAAATCGGGGAATTTCTATCAAATTCTCCCCAAAAGCGACCACTCGATATTGCTTATCTGAAGAATCATTATCGTAGCCATGATCAAGAGGTAGTCTTTCAAGAAATGTCAAGATATCTCAAGCGCTTGATTCCAGATTTGAATAAGTCATGAATCAGTACGGCAAGGATACTAAACTGAAGCCACTCGTGACAGTTGTGATCCCAAATTACAATGGGGCCCAATTTCTTGAGGAAGCTGTACTTAGTGTAATTGACCAAGATTATGCGAACAAGGAGATCATCGTTGTCGACGATGGTTCGACAGATAACTCCGTGGAAATTCTAAAGTCCTTTGGACCGAAGATCATTCTATTTGAATCTAAAAATAGGGGTGCGTCAACTGCTAGAAATATTGGTATGTCGAAGGCTAAGGGAGAGTTTATTGCGTTCCTTGATAGCGATGATGTTTGGTCAAGAAACAAGCTAAGTTTGCAAATAAAATACTTACAGGAACATGAATTAGATCTTGTTTATTGCCATGGTCAAGAATTTGGAAATGTTGATGGATACAACTTTTTCCATGAAGCAAAATTTGCCGGTGATTGTTACCAGTACTTCAAGCAATATCCGGGTAGGGCGATTATAGATATGGGTCCAAGCACTGCCATTATTAAAAGTTCACGTCTGGCTAAAACAGGAGTATTTGATCCTACTTTCACTGGGCCAGCGGAAGACTGGGATTTTTTTCGCCGATATTGTAGAGGTGGGAAAGTGGGTTTCTGCGATCAAGTACTTGTTTATCGTCGAAATCATTCACACAATGTAAGTAATCGATCGCTGAAAGAGTATTTCTTGGGAAACAAAAGAGCATTGCGAAAGATGTTCGCAGAAGACTCAGAGATAACTTTTTCCGAAAGATTTTCTATTTTGGCAAAATTCTATTTTATCTCTGCGAAATCTTTCGCTAGGAGCCTGTTACCACTACCGAACCGGACATAAGATAGTTTATTGCAACCTTGATTCCTCCCGGTCTTCACGAACTATTTCCAGCTAAGTTTGCGCGACATCTATATTTTAAGGCTATGATTCCGGTTACACATCGTAAAGAGAAACTACTAAAAACAGGCCGCCAAATTTACTGCAAGTAACAATCGGCACGTTCAGCAAATCCCTTGTACCATAAGACTATGGTTCTGATTAAAAAGGCTTTAATGCGTGAAAGTACATTTTATCTAGCACTCGGATTTTTTCTATTTGTACGCGTTGCATATGCGCTGAGTAGAGACTTATTCCCGAGTGGCCCAGATGCTCCGAAATACATGAAAGCCCCGCTTGATCTAGTTAAATTCGGTTTTTGGTCAAATCAGATTGAAGGTGCTCCGACCTACCCACTTGGCTACCCAGTAGTTTTGTGGCCGCTTGCCAAATTAGGAGGATCAAACTGGATAGGTCTTGCGCAGCTGCTTCAAGTTTTCCTTTCAATTGTGACGGTTTTTTTAGTTTACAAGATTTCTCAGATCTTCTTCAAGAGAGAAACCTCTCTTCTTGTAGGTTATGTTTTTCTGCTTAGTCCTGCTTTTACACCCATGAGTGGTCAGGCAATGTACGAACCTCTACTAATGTTTGTGTTTTATACTTATCTCTTATCAATCTTTAGTTTACAAAACCAGCCCCGTAATCCGAATTGGTGTATTCCTATCGGGGTCCTGGCTGGAATAGCAATCGTCATTCATCCACGGATTATTCCGTGGATACTCTTTAGTCAGCTTGTCCTGTTTGGGAAGTTTGGCTTGAAGAAGAGTCTTATTTTCTTCAGTTCTCTTATTCCAATTGTTTGGCTATTTCTATTTCGGAATAAAGTTGCTCACGATTCATGGACTTTGAGTGATGCAGCTGACTCTTGGATAAGCGATATTCGACCAGAAAACTTTACTTCCCTAGTCAGAGAGGGGATAGTTAATGCGATCTATTTTTGGTCTCCATTTTCAGGAGATGCGAAAAGGGGAACGTGGATGCATAACTTTACCCTTTACCATGAGATTAAAAAAATGACAGAATCGACCAACCTTATATTTTCAATTGCAGTGCTTTTGGGCGTTGTGGCACTTGCCTTGTGGCTTTTGGGTTCATTTTTGCTCATAAATAGCAAAATTTTAATTGGAAAATATGTGTTTTTTATTCCTTTTTTTGCATGGGGTACAGATATGTTGACTGTCGGCGATTCTCGTCATCGGCTTGTGGTAGTCCCGTTATTACTTATGGGTCAAGTCTATGCCTTTATCTGGATGCTCAGCCAAAAACCGAACTTATTAGAAAAGCTAAATTTAGGAAACTTTAGAAAACCTAACCTGAAGATCAATGAATAAGGTGTCGGCTCAATGCGCCTCTACATGCTAACTCGGAGGTCTTTGAGAAATTTCGACAGATATAATCTATCTGGAGTTTTCTTTTTATTTTCTGTTTACGCCCCTGGTGTATTCATAGAAACCTTGTGGAACGATGACTATGGGTCTCTGATCGATTCGCGTGGTATCGCTAATCACGCCCTAAGGGATGCAAGACCTACACAAGCAGCTTTGCTCTACTCAAGTTTCAAATTCATTAAAAATCCTTCGGATACCTGGATTTTGAGAGGCTTAGCCCTACTAGCCCTTTTAATTGTTTTCCTCCGTGTTTCGCAAACAATCAAAGCCTCGCACAATTACAATTTTGGCATAATTTCTGTTGCCATCGCGTTTTGCATACCAAGCATTCAAATGTATATCCATTGGGCTAATACTTGGTCTTTCTTGTGGGCCTCACTTATCGGATTAATTGCGTTTGATCTCTGGATGACTAATAGCAAGTCTAAAAAAATGTTTGCGGTTATTCTCTTAGCTCTTGCCCTTACTATTTATCCGCCGGCAGCTCTATTTTATTTTTCAGTTATTTCAGTGAGTAATGTTATTAATGAGTGCAAGAGTGCTAAATTATTTAGTGATGCAATGCGTGGCCTTACGCTCTTGCTGATTTCGGGGTTAGTTTCTATTTTCTTGGCCTTTGTAACCATGCAAATCGTGGGAGTTTCTCCCAATGATAGAGTTGGTTTAGTCACCTTATTTGGAATTCCAGAGAAGGTGATGTGGCTCCTCAGCCGTCCTTTGGTTATTGGTTTACGTCCATTTACAATTGACAGTCCAACTCCATTGTTTGCTCTCATAACTTCAATTCCTGTAATTCTAATTCTGTTTTTTGGTGTCAGGCGACAATCGGGACAACAAAAGGAACTATTTTTCGTCAGAACGTCGGTAATCGTAGTTCCGTTATTGCTAACTCTCACCCCAATAGTGATTACAGCGGATAACCAGATAGAGTTCAGGCTTTTATCAGGTTACTGCTGGGGCACATTAGCTATCGCTACTTACTTTTTTTTGTTAGGAATACAAAGATATTTTGCCTCCTTAAAAATAACTACAAATTTAGAAAAAGTCGGAGTATTCGTAACCTCTGGGGTATTATTGGTTGTTGCTGTCTTTACTGTTAACTTGCATTACGTTCAATTTTTCGGAAGTCCATATCAACAGAAAACCACATTTCTCAATTCGAGAATCTCCTTATGTGTTGATGAGCAATTCGTTGAAAAAGTTTTGATAGTACCTCCAAAATTGCCTTTTCCTTCTTACAAAAGATTAGGGGTGTTTTCAATGTCAACCGATCTTGCCTCACCTTGGGTTCCTAAAGCGAATGTCGAAGTCCTACTCAAGGAGCGTAATCTTAGAATTGCCGTGTCATATCTTGAGCCGCGGCCCTCCACAATCAAAGTACAAAAAACACAATGTGTTATTGATTTGGAAGAGTTCCGTCAGATGTTGAATTAGTTACTTCAAATTTCTCATTTGAGAATACAAGTCAAGATATTTAGTAGAAGCAATATCCATATTAAAATATTTTTCCGCCAAAGCCCTACATCTGATCGGAGTTTGTGGGTCTGAAACTAGCTCGATTAATTCAGATGCACTCCTCTTTAGGTTGCTTGGGTTACCATCTAAAATCACCCCCACATTCAGCTCCTTTATAAAATCATCCATGTCACCAAGGCCTTTATTAACGACTATTGGTCTTCCACATGCCAAAAATTCACCAATTTTTGTCGGCATGGCGGCGGAGAGAGATGGGCCGGCCCCTATTTTGCAGATGGAAACGCCAAAAGTGTAGTTGGGAATTAGTAGTGCCATTTCAGGTTGTGAAGCCAGAATAATCTTCTCTTCGCCGACATTGATCTTTTCCTTATTTGATTCGTTAGGCCTTGCCCAGTGCGTTTCTGTAGCGATTTGACTTCGTAGTTCGTCCATAAAGAGAGCACTTAAGTGAAGGTCATAGTAATCATTGTATGTTCCCGAGAAGAGAGCCTTCATTTTTGACGGAAGCTTAGGACTCAGCTGAAATCTATGTAAGTCAACTGTCGTCGGCACAACCGCACGAAGAAGTGGCAGTCGTTTATTTCTATTCTCTAAAACGGGTAGAACCGCACTAGTCAATGTAGACATTGCAATGCTTTCGCGGCTCGCAATACTTTCCAAAGTGCGATAGGAGTAGTAGAGAGTTTTGTTGAGTAGATTCTTTTGAATCATTACTTTTTGATCAGCCCATAAGCTCCGTACATCCCAGAGGACAGGCGCGCGGTGAGAAGCAATTCCCGAAACTGCAGGGATATCACTACGCGCATGAATTATATTTACTTTTGGGATCTCTCGACTGAGATTGAATAATCGTCCCATTCCGCCCATCAAACCATTTGTTCCAAATGCTAGTGGATTCCAATCCACGCCAATAAGTTTAAAGTATTCTATAAGTTCAGAGTTTGGTTTAGATTTTTCACAACTAATCAAATTTATTTTTAATCCAGCTTTACTTAACCGGGAAATTAGAGGGGTAACCTGACTACTACCAACACCTTCAGTTAATGAGTCAATTGTGATGTATGCAAGATCATAATATTCGGTATTTCGCACAGATTAACCCATCACCGAATCCAGAGCACAGTCCCACTTTTTAAGAAGAGCTTCTCGACTATGGTGCTCACGTAAGTAATTTTGACCACGAAGAACTTCTTCGCTAGCAAATTTTGGGTCATCCAGTAAGTTACTAAAATTTTCATGCCAAATTTTTGGGGAATCACAAATAGCCTTCACACCTGCTTGGCTTGCGACTCGGATATATGCTGGACTTGGTGAGGTCAGACAGGGAAGGCCAAGTCGCCACATGATGAGAAGTCTATTTTCTGGTTTTAGCTTCTGCATAGGTATTGCTAAATCTATCGGAATCATCGAGATTGAACTCGCCTTAGCGGAGTTTACCAAACTATCGGGGGTCCAAGGGGTAATTCTAATTGAATCAAGTATTGGGCCGAGATCCCTTTTTAATAACTGCGAGGTGTCCATTTTAAAATATTTACCCAACAATAGAAAGTACTTCTCGTCGGTTACAAAGTCAAAAAATAAATCTCTCTCGTTTGACAGCTGAAAGAGTATTGATGAAATCTGTTGTACACCGCGGATGGTTGCTGGCTGCCCTTCCCAGAGTATGGTTTTTTCATTTGACTTTTTTGTCCAAGTCAACTTTGGGGTGATAAGTGGAATTTCGTCGTGTGAATCTAAAATTATATGAGTATTTGGGTTGAAAGGCCTTATGACAACTTCTTGTTCCGGCGATGAACAAATGACGGCGTTAGCTTTTGAGCAGAAATCTCTAACATGGTGGCTAAACGGCTTCACATGTCCACTTACCTGCCTAGAAATATTTTTTGCCAAACCCCGCGCTAGGTCATCCCAAGAATTAAGCGGAGATAGATAGGCATCCACTAAATCGAATATAATAGGGACACTCTTTTGGTTAAAGTGGTGTGATTCAAAATCTGCACCTTCACTCCCCACAAGAACATCTACTTTTTGAGATAGATCAATAACTACTTCATGACCTCTATTCTTGGCCCAAAAGAGCAATCGACGTCTATCACCGGCCGCTTTGAGTGTTGGGGATAATGGCAGGTAACCAATTTTGAGTTGTCTCATGTACTCAGAATCCATTCCAAGCCAGTCTGCAAACTATCTGATGGCATCCACCCTGACCTAAGAAGTGGAGAATCCTTCCCGGCGATTGATACTTGATTCGCACCATAATTTTGTGTATCAAACTGTTGCCATTGAGTTGAATCTCCTAACAATTCCTCTAGCTTTCTTAATATCTCAACATTGTTAAATCCTCTAGAAGTACCGATGTCAACCTCTACGGAGACTTGATGGCCAATTAACCAGGAGATTGCGGAGGCGATATCTCTAGTTGTAATCCAATCGTGGATTGAAGTGGTATCACCTAACTGAATAGGATCCCCCTTTTTCAGCGAATGAATGAGATAAGGAATTAGTCGGCTCATATCCTGTTTAGGTCCATATGGCTGGAAAATACGCGCCCAAGTAAATCTAGTCTTTGATTCCTTTAAAGTCTCTCTTACCGAGTTAAAAGCTTGTACTTTTTGCTGCGCATACAAGTTATTTGGTGATAGTTTCGTTATTCCTGCTGTACTTGCTGCAGCCTGGTGCCCATATTCAGCACAACTACCAAGAATAATAAGGTGCTCGAGTTCAGTGCCAGCAATATATTTTGCCAACTCATAAGTGAATCGTGCATATTCATGATTAGAGGAGTCATTCTTGTAACGAGAATGAGTAGTGATCCAGGCCGTATGAATAATTACTTGCGGTTCCCAAAGAAGGGTTTCCACAAAATCTTCAAAAAGGAAGATATCACCTACAACTTGCCGGCACTTGAGATTCTCGTTTAAGGTTCTTGAATAAGTGAGAAGTTCATGGCCCTCTGATTCAAGTTTTTGGATAACAGGAGTTGCTATAAACCCGCTTCCAACGACAAGGATCTTCACTGCAAATTAACTCTCAAGTGACAGAGCATATTTGGCAGCAGCAGTTGAAAACGGGAGCCCATTCATGTCTTTTTCTGAGATTGAGAACTCTTTCAAAGGCCAGATGATGTTTAACTCGCCAAATGGGTTAATGGAGTAAGCACACTCTGGCGAATAAGTCGCACTTAAGCAGTACTGAACAATAGTATTTGGGTGAAGTGTCTGAAATCCGTGGGCAATACCCGAAGGTAGATAAATCTGTTTTCTATTTTTAGCATTCAATTCAATTGTCGCACAAGCACCAAGAGTCTTTGATTCTGGACGAATGTCAACTATCACATCAAAAATAGCACCTTGAATACAAGTAACAATTTTCTCTTCGGCATAAGGTGCTATTTGAAAGTGTAAGCCTCGAATCGTGCCAGCTCTTGGATTTGTAGAAATAGCAACTGAATCTAATCCATCTTGTAACTCAAAATAAGGTTGAATTTTAATAAAAGTTCCGCGAGAGTCTGAAGCAGAATTAGATTCAGTAACTCTCACCCCTTCGATTTCGGCAGCGTGAATGCTTTTCACCTGATTCCTACTTCATGCATGTTTGGGATTGCACACCAAAGGCGAGTTTGGCTGGGAAGATTTCTTCTCAAAAATTCCGCAATCTCATCTTTAATGTTCCAAGGGAAAATGAGTACATCAGTTGGTTCCTTCGAAAACAACTCTTGTGGTGAAATTATTTCGATCCCATTTGGCGGCATAAAACGAGTTTGTTTTTCTAAGCTGGCATCAGCGATTGCCGATACTAAATGTCGATCGATGTTGATTGAATTTAGAATTGTACTTGCTTTTGCGGCAGCTCCGTATCCATAAATACGCCCTCTTGTTTCTTTCGTGGCTCGGAGCCAGGCTAGAAAATCGTTTAATATCTTGGTGACTTTTTCAGAATATACGTCCCACTCTTCAGAATTAAAGAGCCCGTTAGAAACCTCACTTTGAATGAACTTCTCCACACGCTTAACTTGAAAATCATCGCCCTCAAATTTTGATAACCAATATCGATTGGAGCCACCGTGGATTGTTAAATCTTCCACATTAAAAAGTTGTAGACCATGCATTTTTCCTAACTTCGCCACTGCAAATGCGGATAAATATGAATAATGTTCATGGTAGATAGTATCGAATTGCATTCCTAACAAGATATTCGCAAGAGAAGGGTTTTCAATGCTTATCTGCGTTTCTGGGCCGCAAAGGGTAGACAATCCCTTTATAAAGTCAATTAAATCAGGGACGTGGGCCATAACGTTATTAGCAATGATTAGTTTCGGATAGCCATGCACTTGCAGTAATTCGGCAGCTAGTTGACTTGTGAAAAATTCCGAGACTGTGTCAATTCCCAAACTCCTAGACACCGCGGCAACATTTTCCGCGGGCTCAACTCCCAAAGTCTTTATATTGTGCTTTAGAAAATTCTTTAATAGATATCCATCATTGCTTGCAATTTCGAGTACCCATTCCCCAGGGGCAAACATTCCTTCTTGCACCCTTTGTTCGACATAAGTTGCGGCGTGTTTCAAAAAGGTGGAACTAATGGAGGACAAATATCGATAGTCCCGGAAGATTCTTTCCGGAGTAACAACATCGGCAACTTGCCCCAAGCCACACTCTGGACAAACATGTAAATGGAGTGGGAACTTTTCAATTTCACTTTCTTGGTAGATTAATAGTTCATTCGCAATTGGTAAAGCGCCAAGGTTTAACGCCGAGAATAACTTAGTTCCGTTACACCCTCGGCAAAAATGGCTTCCCCGACCTTTCACCAATGATTCAGAAAGAGTTGAGTCATTGGGCATGTCCGTCCCCATCTCTGAATTTAATTGCTTGGCTGAATTGGCTCTAATTCTAGCCAAAATGGAGAGGCGAATCGGCTCTGCTCTGTTATCAGCATCATTATGTCTAAAATTGTTGACTCATATCTTTAGCCGTTTCTTCGCATAGAATCACGATCTCAAATGTCGAGGAAGAGCCTAAAACCGCAAGTGCGCTCAGGCCGAATTTACAAATAAATTTAGTGCAAGTCTGTGCTTAACAAGCGAAGGGGGTAAAGGCAATAAGTTGGAAATCATCCAGAAATTTATGTGGCTTGGGCCGGGATCGAACCGGCGACCTAACGATTTTCAGTCGTTCGCTCGTACCAACTGAGCTACCAAGCCAAACAAGGTTTCACCGCTATGTATCTCAAGGAATACGACACTGAAACCTTTGCGACCCGGACGGGACTTGAACCCGCGACCTCCGCCGTGACAGGGCGGCGCGCTAACCAACTGCGCTACCGGGCCTTA
>Ga0164295_10002502_pt1 | contig 15093 bp, 10 predicted proteins | sample GEODES006metaG_FD_111798 | JGI IMG/M metagenome (GOLD analysis project Ga0164295, IMG submission 111798) | Oligotrophic lake water microbial communities from Sparkling Lake, Wisconsin, USA - GEODES006 metaG | ecosystem: Environmental > Aquatic > Freshwater > Lake | place: USA: Sparkling Lake...
CACCCGATGAACTGCTTGACGTGGTTCGAGGCCGCCAACTACTGCGCGCAGGTCGGCAAGCGCCTGCCAACCGAAGCGGAGTGGGAGAAGGCAGCTCGCGGGGGCTGCGAGCGTCGTGGCGCAGCAGCTTGCGAAGCGGCCGTCGATGCGCCTCCTTATGCATGGGGTGCGGCCCCCCCGCCGGACTGCGACCGAGCTCAGAAGCGGTCGTGCGATGAGGGTCGAACGGCCGAGGTGCCCGCGACTAACCCGGACGGCGACAGCCCGTATGGCGTGCGCGATATGGCGGGCAACGTCTCCGAGTGGGTCGCTGACTGCTATGCGGCCGACTTCTACACCACGGGGGGACTCGCAGACCCGTTCAACGCTGGGCCCGTCTGCGACCAAGCCGTCCGACGTGGCGGCCAGTCGACCGAAGACAGCTGGCAGAGCTTCCGCGTCGCGCGCCGTGTCCCGACAGAACCCAATGACCGTGCCGCGGGCGTCCGCTGCGTTCAGTGAGGTCCGCGGTCAGCGACGGACGGGCGCGCCCGCCTCGCTGGTGCGCCACGTCAGCTCATCGACCTTCCGGCCGCGCGGATCAAGCAGGCGCGCGGCGTCATCGCGGTTATTGAGCGACAAGCCGTTCGGGGCGACGAAGGCGCCCTCGACCGCGCCGCCGCCGCCAAAGACCGTGACCTGCTCGCCCGGCTCAAGGCCCGCGTTGCTCGGGAACGTGAACCGGACGCCCCCGCGGTCGGCGATGGCGTAGCCCGCGAGGCTCATCGCGCGCCCACCGGCGTTCTTGACCGTGACGGACTCGTCGCCCCGATCGTCGAAGACGCCGTCGCCGCTCAGGTCAGCATCGGGCGCGGGCACCGCCGAGTCCAGCACCAGGAGCGGAGCGCGGGCTGCGTCGTCCGCATCGCACGTGGCGCGCGGGGTCGCGCAGACCTTGCTCTGAACCGTCCGCGCACGGGCCGCAGGCTGGCACACAAAACCGATGCCACAGCCATCATCGGCGGTGCACTCAAAGGTGCACGCCTTCGCGCCGCCCATCGTGACGCAGCGGTTCCCCGGACCGCCGCAGTCGCTGTCGCGCGAGCACGCCGCGCAGAGCGCGCCGTCCGCCGCGAATGGATGGCCACGCGGGTTGTCGTCGATGCCGTGGAGTCCGTACATGCTGCTGAACCACGGCGACGTGCCGTCGAGGCGGCGGAGCAGCTCCGAGACCTTCCACGCCCGCAGGACACCACCCGCTTCGTCGTTCGTGAGCGCGTCGAGCAACGCATAGACTGGCTCAGGGGTCTCGGCGTTGCTGAAGCTCGTCGTGGTTATGACGTCGAGAAATGCGCCCCCTTGCTTCGCTGGATTCGCGAAGAAACCCTCCCCGATGGCGTAGGTATCGCAGCCCTCGGCAAAGACGAGCTGAGCGCGCCCCGCCGGCAGTTCAAGGCCGGGGAGCTCTGCATCGTCGAGGTCGCCCTCTTCGGTCTTCTTCCAGTTGGCGAGCGCGAAGCCGTAGAACGGACCGCTGTGACCCGAGAACACGATGACGTCCCGCGCCGCGAGGCTCGCACGCATGTCCGCTTCGAGGGCTCGCCCCCCCGCGTCCGTGTCGGGGTCGGTCTCGGTCCCCGGCTGGCCCCAAAACAGGCTCACGCGGACCTCGACCTCGCCGTCGGGCGTCTGCAGGGCGCGCGTCAGCGGTCCGCTCGCGCGCTTCAGGTCCGCGAAGCGCGCGACGGGAGACTCGAAGCCACGTGAGACGAGCTCCTCGTAGAGCGCGGCGCTGTGCTTCAGGTGATACGCGCTGTGGTAGTCCCAGCCGAAGTGCACGCCAATGTCGAGCACGCCGTCAGCCAGAAAGCCGCGGTAGTCGAAGTACGCGTCGGTCGACGGCGGCTGCCGCTCGATGACCAGCCGCAAGGTCTCCTGCTGACTCTCCGGGAGCGTGCGCGGATTGAACGCGTCCCACGGCGCCTTGCGATACCACTCGCCGTTGATCTCGAGCGCCTGCATCTCCTCGGTCGACACGCGGCCGAGCCGAAGGTCGAAGGCCGCGCGACCATCCGCCAGCCGCGTGGTCGGGAGCTGCTCGATCAGGTCCGGCGGGCCAGCGACCTCCTGTCGAAAATCGAACGCGAAGGTCAGCGCGTCGACCTCGCGCAGGTTCAGGTCCTCGTAGCTGCCGTTCTTGGTGAGCGACTGAAAGCCACCATAGCGGGCGTTGGTCTCTTTCGACTCCTTCTCGACCAAGTACTCCGAGAGGAACCAGCCGACGACGACCTGCCGGAAAGGCACAAGCGCCTTCGCTCGCGCCAGCCGCTCCGCACGGCTCTGGTTCGCGTAGCTGGCCTCGAGGGTGACGGTCGTGGAGCCCGTGATGGTGAACTCACGCGCCGACGACGAGATGAAGTTGTCTTCTTTGCCCGCCTCGACGACGACGAGGTCTCCGCCTTCGCTCAGCGGCGCCGAGGGAGGCGCGGCGCCGTCGCACGCTGAGACGCCCGCAGCGGCCAGACAGAAGAGCGAGGACATGCGGCGAAGAGACATGGATACTCCAGTAGTCACGTGAGGCGCGCGCGGATGCGGCGCGCGCGAGTGAGCAAGTTTCGGGCCACGTCACGTACCTCACCGATGCCCAGCGCGGCGGCCACCCCCATGCAGGCGAGCGCTGCGCCCCCGCTCAGGAGCCCCGCGCGAACGAGCGCCGGCCACGAGGACGGCAGCGTTGTGGACATCCAGCGGCCCAGGGCGACGGCGACGCCGACGGCGATGGCGAGACGCCAGAGCGCGTCGATGAGGCCCGGCTCAGCTCCGCCACCGCCGACACGGCGTGCGAGCAACGCGCTCATCACGCCCGCGTTGAGCGAGATGGCGACCGAAGAGGCCACAGCGAGCCCGGGGGCGCCATAGGACGCGCCCAGCGCGCCGTAGACGGGAAAGGCCGCGAGCGTCACCACGGACCCGACGACCGTGGGCGTGAGCGTATCCCCGAGCGCGTAGAAGCCTCGCGCGTAGAGCCCTTGGACAGACCAGCCCCAGAGGCCGAGACAGACCCAGCCCGTCAACTCCCCGATGTGGGCGAGGTTATCCGATGAGAAGCGACGGTCCCCCCAAATCACCGCGGCGATGTCGGCGCCCGCAACGCTCAGCGCCGCCTGCGCCGTCAGCGCGAGCACGAGGGTGAGTCGCACCGTTCGGACGATGAGCCCATAGCCCTCGCCCGTGCGCCCCTCAGCGAAGAGCCGGGTCATCGCAGGGAAAGCAGCCATGCCGGCAGCCAGTCCGAAGACGCCCATCGGGACCCGCATGAGGGTCTTCGCGTAGGTCAGGCGCGAGATCGTGCCCTCATCGAGGAGCGAGCCCTGCCTGCGCAGGATGAAGTCGTCGAACACGACGATGCTCACGCCGAGCATGACCGGCAGTGAGCGCCGAAAATAGGTCGCGACGTCCGCGTCGAACCAGCGCTGCTCAAGCCGCCATCGCAGACCCGCCCGCCGCGCGCCCCATAACGGCAAGCCAAAGGGGCCGAGAATTGAGCCCGCGAGCACGCCCCACGCGAAGCCCGCCGCCCCCAGCCACGGGCCCAGCGCGACCCCGCCGATTATCACCCCGAGCGTGTAGACGAGGGGGGCGAGCGCGGGCATCGCGTGTCGGTCTCGCGCTTGCAGCGTCGCCGACAGCAGCCCCCCGACCACGTGAAAGATCTGCGCGGGCAACAGGATACGCACGAGCGCGACGAGCTGCTCATGCTGCGCGGCCGACATGCCCGGCGCGACCAGGGGTGTCAGCCACGGCGTGGCGCACCACAGGCCGACGGTCGCGAGCACCACCACAGCCCCAAGCACCGCGGCGATTCGTGAGAATGCACGCCATGCGCCCGCCTCGTCTTCGCGCGCCCAATAGGCTTGAAAGATCGGGATGAAGACGAGGGAGAGCGCGCCACCCGCGAGCAGATAGTTCAAGAAATCCGGGAGAATAAACGCAGTCCAGTAGACGTCCGCCTCCGCGCCGTTCCCGAGCGTCCGACCGATGACCGCCTCGCGCACCAGCCCGATGACGCGCGAGAGCAATATCGAGGCCGCATAGAGCGCCGACGCAAAGCCCAGGCTCTTGCCCATTCTTGTCTAGTCGTCCGAGGGCGGCTCAGGTCGCCGCGCATCAGCGGCGAGCACGAGCTGGGAGAACGGACGCTTCTCGAACGCGCGGATGAGGAGCCCCACACCCGCGGCGAGCAGGGCTACGCCCGCCGCGTTGAACCAGTGGGGCTGAAAGAGCACCTGCGCCGGGTCGGTCTGGTCGAATCCTGGAACGCCGAGCGACAGGTCGAAGACCTCGAGCCAGACGCCCGAAAAAGACCCCAAGAGCGCCGCCATCGACACCCAGACGTTGTGCGAGCGGACGTATGCCCAACCCGCAACCCCCGCAGGGAGCGCGAACCGCAGCCAGTCATGCAGCGCCCCACTCATCGAGAAGAAGTAGGCAAAGGTCGAGAAGCCCACCGCCCACGAGAGCGGCGCAGAGAAGACCATGTTCCGAAGCACGATGCCGTGGACAACCACGGCCCGCGTCAACGGCATGAAGAGGCCGCTGACGAGCGCATGGAGCCAAAGGGGCTCAGCGACGATGGGTCCGGGCTCAGTGGGCGCGGCGGTCGGCGTGGCAAAGTGAGAGCGCATCACGTTGTCGATTTCGCTGCTCAGGATCGCGGAGCCAAGCCCAGCGATGAGGGCGTAGATGATAAGCTCAAGCGCGGGTCGCCCGAAGCCGAGCGACGGCATGTCCGGCACACGCCGATTGCGCTCCATCATGAGGACGACCAGCGTTCCCCCGCCCCACCCGACGAGCAAAATGAGCGGGAGCCACACGACGTCCATCCAGACGAGCAGGCCCATGATGGCCGAGCTCAACGCGACCCAGATGGGCGCGACCAGCATCGCCCAGAGCGCAGGAGGCATCGTCACGCGCGGCCCCACGTCGCAGCGCCGCGCACAAGCGCGCGCTCAACCCAATCAGGGTGGGTGGCGTACCAGTCGATCGTCTCGTCGAGGCCGGCGTCGAAGTCCACCTGCGGGGTCCATCCGAGCTCGGCGCGCAGGCGCGCGTCATCGACGCAGTACCGCCAATCGTGGCCCAAGCGGTCCGTCACGAACGCGATGCGGTCACGCGTAAGCCCGAGGCGATCGAGCACGCGCTGCGCAATTTCGAGGTTTCGCCGCGGGTTGTCCGCGCCGACGTTGTAGACGCGGCCTGAGACGCCGCGCGTCAACACCGCCCACACCGCCGCGGCATGGTCGTCCACATGAAGCCAATCGCGAATGTTGCGGCCGTCGCCGTACATCGGGAGCGTCTCACCCGCCAGCGCCCGCCGGACCAGCACGGGGATGAGCTTCTCCGGGTACTGACATGGCCCGAAGTTGTTCGCGCAGCGCGTGATCCGCAGGTCAAGGCCGTAGGTCCGAGCATAGGACTGCGCGAGCAGGTCTGCGCCCGCCTTCGCGGCGGCGTAGGGCGAGCCGGGTCGGAGCGGCGCGTCCTCCGAAGTCGCGGGGTCGTTCTCTCCGAGCGAGCCGTAGACCTCGTCCGTCGAGACGAGCATGAAGCGCACACCGGGTCGCGCGCGCGCCGCGTCGAGCAAGGCGTGTGTGCCCGCGACGTTCGTGCTCACGAAGGCGGTCGAGTCGTTGATCGATCGGTCAACGTGGCTCTCCGCTGCGAAGTGAACGATGGCGTCCACGGACTCGCCGAGGACCAAGTCGCGCATGAGCGCGCGGTCGCGTACGTCGCCCTGAACGAAGCGGTAGTTGGGCAGGCCCTCGACAGCGGCCACGTTCTCCGCATCCGCCGCGTAGGTCATCAGGTCAAGGTTGAGGAAGCGGAGGCTTGGCTCTGCGGCGACGAAACGTCGAAGGAAGGCGCTGCCGATAAAGCCGCAGCCGCCCGTCACCAAGAGCGTCTTCACAGGCAGTTCGCGCCCGTCTGCTGCACTAGGTTGCTCGCGCGGTGCAGGCTCTCGAACGTCCCGGCATCTGTCCACCAGCCGTCGAGCATGCTGTGCTCAAGCAGGCCGGCTCGCAGATACGCGTTGTTCACGTCCGTAATCTCAAGCTCGTTCCGACGGGAGGGCTTGAGCGTGCGGATGATGTCGAAGACCCACGAGTCGTAGAAATAGATGCCGATGACCGCCGATGAGCTCGGCGGGTCCGTGGGTTTTTCAATGATCTCAGCGACTCGACCGCTGCCCTCTTCTGCGAAGCGCGCGACGCCGAAGCGCTGGGGGTCGTCGACGTCTTTGAGCAGGATGCGCGCGCCGGACTTCTGCTGCCGAAAGGCCTCTGCCGCAGCGCGTACGTTGCCCTGAATCAGGTTGTCGCCGAGCACGACACACACGCGGTCACCTGCCGCGAAGTGCTCCGCCAGGCGGAGCGCGTCGGCGATGCCGCCCTCGCCCTCTTGATACGTGTAGTTGATGTGCTTCAGCCCGAACTCAGCGCCGTTGCCGAGCAGTCGCAAGAACTCGCCCGCGTGGTTGCCGCCCGTGACGATCAGGATGTCCTTGATGCCCGCGTTCACGAGCGTCTGGATCGGGTAGTAGATCATCGGACGGTCATAGACCGGCAGCAGGTGCTTGTTCGTGATCTTGGTCAGCGGGCTCAGGCGCGTGCCGAGGCCGCCGGCGAGGATGACGCCCTTGAGGGTGGGTGCGCTCATGTGGGGCATCGTGGTCGAGTTGCCGAAGTGCGTCAATCCGCGCCGACCTGATACACTGCGCGGCCATGTCGACCATGCGCGCTGTCTACACGAACCTGAAGGCCGCACGCACGGCCATCAAGGACTTCGGGCGGCTCGAGCGCATCGTCGCCGTCCTGGCTCGCTACGGCTTCGGGCATGTAGTCGAGGCGTGGGATCTTCAAGACAAGGCGGTCCTCAAGCTCATTGTCCGAGCGCGCCCTGAAGAGCACTCTCGCAAGTCGATTCACGAGCGGGTCACCGAAGCACTGCAAGAGCTCGGCCCGACCTTCGTCAAGCTCGGTCAGATCCTTTCCACGCGCCCCGACTTGGTACCGCAAGCCCTCTGCGACCAGCTCGCGCACCTGCAGGACCGCGTTGCGCCGATCACCTTCGATGAGGCACGCGGCGTGGTCGAGGCGAGCCTCGGACGGCCCCTCGGTGACGTGTTTTCGCGCTTCGACGAGCAGCCGCTCGCGAGCGCGAGCATCGCGCAAGTGCACGCCGCTCAGCTCCTGACGGGCGAGGACGTCGTCGTCAAGGTCCAGCGGCCCGGCATTCGCGACACCATCGAGAGCGACCTCAACATTCTCTATTTTGTGGCGCGCCAGCTCGAGGAGACGATCCCCGAGCTCAAGGCGTTTGACCCCGTCGCCATCGCGGGCGAGTTCGATAAGGCCATCCGTAAGGAGCTCGACTTTAGCCACGAGGCGAACCACCTCGAGCGCTTCGACCGAAACTTCGCGGCGTGGCCGTCCATTCACGTGCCGCGCCTGTACCGCGCGCTCTCAACCGACCGTGTGCTCGTGATGGAACGCCTAGAAGGCGTCAAGGTGACGCTCGCGGGCGAGCACGGGCATGACCTTGAGGTCATCGCGCGCGAGATGGTCCGCGCGCTCTTCAAGATGGTCTTCGAGGACGGCTTCTTTCATGGGGATCTCCACCCCGGCAACATCTTCGTCCTGCCGGACGGGCGCATTGGCCTGATCGACTTCGGGTTGGTCGGCCGTATGACCCCGGCGATGAAGGACGAGACCGCGGGCCTGCTCCAAGCCATCGTGACGAACGACTACGAGGGGGTGGCGCGCTGCTTCTACGAGCTCAGCATCCGCACAGGCCGCGTGAACTACGCCGAGTGGGAGGCCGACACCATCGAGCTGATGGAGCGGTACTTCCTCAACAAGCGCTTGGCCGAGGTCGACTTCGGGCGTTTCCTGCGCGACCTGGTGGAGGGCGCCATCCGGCACGAGGTCCGCATCCCGCCGGACTACACGATGTTCTTCAAGGCGATCATGACCGTCGAGGGGATAGGCAAGACCCTGACGCCGGACCTTGACCTCGTGGGTGAGTGCAAGCCCTATGTAGAGCAGCTCGTCGCGCGCCGTTATTCGCCCGACCGGGTGCTGAAATCTGCGGCGGATGCCATGCAGGGCATCGGCCGCCTGAGCCGCGTGTTTCCCGTCAAGGCGAGCGAGTTCCTCTCGCAGATGGAGGACGGCAAGCTCGCGGTCCGCTCCGAAGACCGTGACTTCGACCGCGCCGAAGAAGGCCGCGAGCGACGCCTCAACCGCGCGGTGCTGACCGCGCTCGTCTGCGCGCTCGCCCTCGTGGGCACGATCGCCCGCTACGACGCCCGCTTCATGCTGTTCGGGGCGCCGGGCGTCACGGTCGTGAGCTGGAGCATCGCGGGCTGGATCGCGCTGCGGCTGCTGTTCCGCATCTGGCGCTCAGGTCGCTGGTGAGCCGCCCTCGGTCGGGGCGAGCGTCAGCCCGATCTTCCGCGACGCCACGTCCAACGAGCTCACGACCACGCGCACGTCGTCGCCCGAGTTGAAGCGGGCCTTGGGCTTCTCACCTTCGGCGAGACCCATCGCGTTCGCGTGCAGCAGCCCCTCGACGCCGGGCGCGAGCTCGATGAAGGCCCCAAAGTCCTTCACGCGCGCGACCTTGCCGACCAGGGCTGCCCCCACGGCAAAGGCTTCGAGAGACGGCAGTGTCGGCTCCGGCTGAAGCTGCTTGACGCCGAGCATCGCGCGCCCGCGCTCCTCGTCAACGCCGAGGACCAAGACCTCAAGCTCAGCACCGACCGTGACGAGGCTTGAAGCCCGCGCCCCCGGGAACCAGCTCAGGTCGCTGTTGTGCACGAGGCCTTCGAGTCCGCTCGCCTCGTCGAGGACCACAAAGACGCCAAAGCTCGCGACGTTCTTCACGCGGCCGGTCACCTTGGCGCCGACCGGGAACCGCGCTCGGAGCGCGTCGACCGGCGCGGGCTGCACCTTGCGCACGCTCAGCTTCAGGTGACGCTTGGCCGCGTCGACCACGATCACCTCGGCCTGAACGCTCTCGCCCGCGCGCAGGGCGTCCTTCGGGTGTTTCGGCGATGCCCCCCACCGCAGCTCGCTGACATGAATGAACGCCTCGAGCCCCGCCTCGACCTCGACGAACGCGCCCGCCTCCGAGAAGCCGATGACCTTGCCGCTCACCCGCTGACCGACCGAGTAGCGGTCCGTGAGGCCTGCCCACGGATCTGACAGGAACGGCTTGCGGGTCAGCGCGACGCGCTCGCCCTCCACGGAGAGCACCTTGACCTTGAGCGTCTCACCCACTCGGACGATGTCCGCGGGCTGCGTGTCTCGCCCGTGGCTCATCTCCTTGGCGTGCAACAATCCGGTGGCACCGCCGGGCAGGTCGACGAACGCGCCAAACGCGGCGAGGCGCGCGACGACGCCGTCGAGCTCTGCGCCGACCTCGGGCAGCGTAACGGGCTGCTTTGGGGCGGCGGCCTCTGCGTCGCCTTCGACCGCGCGCGCTTCCCGGCGTGCCTTGCGGGCCTCGCGCTGGCTGCCGGCCTCACGCGAGAGCACAAAGAGGTCGCGGCGCTCGTCCCACTCGCGGACGAAGAACGACGCGCTGGCCCCGAGCGGCGCGTCGTGCCGCTTCTCGGGTAGGAACGCCTTCAGCGCAGGCGCGTCGCCCACGCTCACCGCGACGCTCAGGCCGCCTTGGACGCGCGCGAGGACACGGCCTGTGACGGGACGCTCCAGCCGCGCGGCTTCATCGAGCGCGTCCCACGCGTCGAGCGCCTGCGCCTTGGCCCGAGAGACCCGCGGCCCATCGACGAGGACCTGCTCGACGAAGACGCGCACCGTCTGGCCGGCGAGCGCGGTCGTCCCGCCTAGGGCGTCGGCCGGCACGCAGGTGAGCCCTGATGCCAAGCGCAGCGTCACGCCCGCGGCGTCGACGCGCTCGACGTGCGCGTCGACGACGGTGCCGGGCTTATCGGCGAGTGTCTCCCAGTGCGCGGCTACGTCGGCGAGCGATGCGGCGCGGTCGAGCAAGGGGTCGAGAGCTTCGGGGGCTGTGGCGTGGGTCTCGGGCATGCGCGCGGGAGTAACACGACCGCCGGACCCCTGCAAAGAGCGTCGCGGGGCACACAACCTCACCGCGCCCTCTGCTACGCTCCCGGCGCCGCTGTAAACGAAGCCCGAGGAGACCCCATGCGACGCCCATTGCCCGCCGTGGCGCTCACCACTCTGTGCTTGGCCTCGTGCGACGACGCGCGTGAAGCCCAGCGCGGCGGTCCAGACATTCAGGTCCCCGCGGACGCGAGCCCAGCGGATGCCGCGCCCGCCCCGGACACAGCGCAGCTCCGAGACGCCGGTCCTTCGAGCGCGCAGGCCCTCGTCCTCGGCGTCCCGGAGACTGCGTCGCGCCGGCTGACTGGCCTGACCGGCGCAGTTCACGTCGTGCGCACTGAGGCCGATGTGCCGCACATCTACGCCTCGAATCCGCTGGATCTTGCGCGCGTCCAAGGCTTCCTGACGGCGCGTGACCGGTACTTTATGATGGACTTAGCGCGTCGCTTGGCTCAAGGCCGGATCGCGGCACTTCTGGGTGAGCCGGGCCTCGCGACCGACATCACCTCTCGCAGCCAAGGGATGACCGAGGTCGCCGCGCGGCTCGCAACCCAGCTGACAACGGCTCAGCGCGCGAGCTGGGAGGCCTACGCCGACGGCATCAACGCCTACGTCGCAGCCGCCCAAGCGGACGAACTGCCGGTCCCGTCTGAGCTGGCGCTCGCGGCACCCCTGCTCGGCTTCGCCCGCCCGGCGGACGCGCTGACGCCCTTCACCGTCGAGGACATCGCCGCCTTTGCGACGACGGTCATTTTTCAGTCGGGCTTCGAGTCCAGCGACTTGGAGCGTGAGCTCGGGTTGGCGCGCGCTGAAGAGGCCATCGCCGCACTCCCTGCCGCTGAGCTGCGCCGGAGCGCGCTGTACGCCGATATCTACGAGCGCGTCGAGCCCATCGAGCCTGTTCCCTCAATCGACGGATGGCCGGGTCTAGGCTCACGGTCGGCACCCGGAGGGACCGGCGGCACCGCGCCGTCGCCCGCTCGCCCCCGCGCTCCGGCCCAGTCGTTTGCGGGCCTAGTCAAGCGGCTGGGCGACATCGACCATCTGTTTGGGCACGTGGCTGGCCAGCCGTTCGGCTCGAACGCGTGGGCGGTCGGGGGGGGCGGGACGCCCAACGGCGGCACCCTGCTCGCGGGCGACGGGCACCTCGCCTTGTCGGTCCCAGGCCTCTTCTACCAGTCCGCGCTCGACACGACGGTCTTTGGTGCGGGCGATATCTCTGTGGCGGGCCTCATGGTGCCGGGCCTGCCGCCCATGGGCGTCGGGACGAACGGCGACGTCGCGTGGAGCTTCACTTACTTCTATGCAGACGTCGTCGACTGGTACGCGGAGAGCGTCGAGCTGGGGCCCGATGGCCGCCCCGCCTCGACTCGCTTCGGTGACGCTTGGCGACCGTTAGTCGAGACGCAGGAGACCTATTCAGTCGCGAACGTCGCCGCACTGAACAGCGTTGGTCGCGACCAGACGGAGTCACGCTGGACCTTGTTCGACGGGCGCCGCCTGATGGCGGTCGAAGGTCGACCCGCTGAAGGCGGTGCCGCCCCGGGACCCGGCGAGTCGCTCGTCAACTTCGGCGACGGCCCATGGATCCCGGGCGACGTGGACGGAGACGGCGAAGTTCGCGGCGTCAGCGTCGACTACACGGGGCTCGACGTGGCCGCAGCTCTCGATGCGTACGAGTCGTTCTCCAAGGCCCGCAGCGTGAGTGAGTTCCGGGACCTGCACACGCGCCTCGGCGTCTTTGGGAGCCACTTCAACGTGGCGGACCGCGACGGGCATATCCTCGCGACGGGTTATCACGCGGTGCCCTGCCGCGAGGCGCTGCCGCGGGACGCAAGCGGCCGCTGGGCCCCAGGCGCGGACCCGGCTCGCCTGCTCGACGGCACCCGCTTCGGGGGCTTCACGATCCCGTTCCGAGGCGACGGGCGTGTAGACGAGCAGCGCGGCGCAGTCGACGCGAGCGCCTGCGTTGTGCCGTTCGAGCGATTCCCTGCAGTCATCGACCCGGCTCGCCAGTTCGTCTTCACGGCGAACAATGATCCCGCGGGCTACGCGTTCGACGGCAACCTCGCCAATGATGCCGAGTATGTCGGGGCCTCGTGGGACCTGGGCTTTCGCGCTCGCCGGATTCACGACCAACTCGAGGCGCTCGCGTCAGCACAGCAAGCGACGCCCGCGGCGATGAGCGCGCTTCAGGACGACCATTTCTCGCCCCTCGGCGCGCGCTACGTGCCTGACCTCGTCGCGCTGCTCGACCGCGTCGAATCCGAACCCGAGCTCACAGACCGCTTCGCCGCGGAGCGAGAGGCGTTCGCGGAGGTCCGCACCCGTCTCCAAGCGTGGGCGATGCGCGGCTTCGACGCCGCGTCGGGCGTTCACACGTTCTACGAGGCCCCCTCGTCCGAGGCCCGCGAGGACGCCGTCGCGACCATGCTCTTCAACGCGTGGCTCGGGCACGCAATCCACGCGGTTTTCGATGACGAGGGTTTGCAGGCGGTCGACCGCGTCGGCGACCGAGATGCCCTCATGGGAGCGTTTGACCGGGCGTGGCGAGGCCGCGGACCGAACAACCCGCTCGGCCTCGCGTCGTGGGTCCCGGAGACCCAAGAGTCGCTCTACTTTGACGATGCTCAGACGCCCGAGTTCGAGTCGAGCGACCTCGTGGTCTTGACGAGTCTTAAGAACGCGCTCGAATTTCTGCGCGCTCCGCCCGAGAGTCCGGGGCAAGGCGGCTTCGGCACCGCCGACATGAGCGCGTGGCTCTGGGGCCTGCGACACCAGGTGCGACTCGAGTCGCTGCTGATCGGCTTTCTGGGCGACCAGGCGGGCCTCGCGGCGCTCTTCAACCGCTTCAGCATCACACCGCAGACGCTCCCGCTCGCCCCAGACCTCGCGCGCGATGACCCACGCCGCGGTCTTGTCGGCTTTCCCCGCAGCGGCGACGCGTACGGGGTGGACGCAGCCCACCCCGGCTTGCGGGCGCAGCGCTTCGAATACCGGAACGGCCCCGTCTTTCGCCTCGTGGTCGAGCTGACACCGGAGCGCGCCCGCGGGACGGTTGTCCTGCCGGGCGGTCAGTCGGGGCTGAACGACTCGCCCCACTTCGCCGACCAGGCCGCACTCTGGCTCGGCAACCAGACGCTGCCGCTCCGCTTCGAGCTCGACGACGTCGTCGCCGGCGCTACGGGCCGCGAGGTCTACTTGCCCTGACGCCTCGGCGCGCCCTGAATCTCGAACGTGACCGCGTCGAGGTCCACATCGTCGAGCGCGGCCAACCCGGCCTCGTCGTGGAGTCCGAGCGCGCTCGCAGCGGCCTGCCTGGCGCGCGCCGACCGAAGCATCGCCGACTCCGCGGAGTTGGCCTGCACCAGCTGGTCCGTGGCTTGGCGTAACCGCAGGGAGAGGTCCGTCACGATGCGGTCGATGAGCTTGAACGCGAACGGTCGGTTCGCCATGAAGATGCGCTCGAAGTCCTGGCGTTCCAGAACAAGGAGCACAGCAGCGCCTTCATGGGGGCGCGCCGTGGCGCTCCGGGGGCGACCGTCGATCAGCGCGACTTCACCAAAGAGCGCGCCGTGCCCCAGCGTCGCGAGCCGCTCCTGGCGACCATCCGCGAGGACCTTCTCGATCACGACCTCGCCGGAAAGCAGGATATAGGCCGCTGATGCGCGGTCGCCCTCGCGAAAGACATCCTCGTCCGGCGCGACCCAGCGCGTCTTGAGGACGCCGGCGAGCACATGGAGCGCGTTGCGCGGGAGGCCTGCGAAGAGCGGCAGGCGTGCGAGCATGGCAGAGGTGCGGGCGTCGAGCCCCGAGGAAACTGCCTCGAGGCCGCGTGCGGGCGTCGTCATCTTGGTCACCGCCTCCAAAAAGCCAAACGACTCAGGAGCGCGCGCTGCGGCTCATGCTCAGGCGCTGAAGAGAAGCTCGTCGGTGCCTCGCTCGACGGCGTCTCGTTGGCGACCGGCGAGAGCGCGAGCGCGATCTGCTCATTTGTCTCGCGCAGGCGCTCAGCCACCGTCGCGGCGAGGTTGCGCAGAATCTTGAAAGCCGCCGGCCGAAGCTGCGCACGCAGAGCGTCGAAGCTCGATTTGTCCAGACGGTAGAGCGTCCCCGCCTCGACGCACTCGGCCGTTGCGCTCCGCGGCGCGCTGTCAATCAGTGCCAGCTCGCCAAAGACCTCTCCCGCGCCGAGGCGCGCCAAAGCCAGCGAGTCGACAGAAATCCCGACGGCGCCACGCTCAACGACGTAGAGCGCCTCGCCGCGCTCACCGCGCTCGAAGATGCGCTGACCCGGCTGCATCGTCATCGGCTGCAAGGCACGCACCACGTCGAGGAGTTCATCGTCATCGAGACCGCGAAACACACCGAGCGCGCCGAGGTGCGCCGCGAGCGGATGCGAATTCGTCATAGCGGCACCTCGGCCCCGATGGTCCGGGGTTGATTGAAGCCTTCGAGGACCTGCAACGCCACCCCATGGCGATCGAACGGCGGCATCACGTAAGCCCCCTGAATGCGGTCACGGAACGCCGCGAGCGCCTCACGGGCGATGCGCACACCCTCAGCCTGACCTTGCCCAGCTTCATCCGCCCCCCGCATGCGCTCCAGGACGGACTCCGGGACGCGCATTCCAGGCACGTTGTTGTGGATGAAGACGGCGTTCCGGTAGCTGGCGAGCGGTACCACACCGAGCAGGATCGGCAAACCGAGAGTCCGCACGTCGTCCAAGAACCGCTCCGCCACGCGCGAATCGTAGACGGGCTGCGTCATCACCGCCTCAGCGCCCGCGTCTCGCTTCATCTCGAGGCGACGCAGCTCGCGGTCGTAGTCCAGCGCTGCAGGCTCCGCGCCGGTCAGCTTGACGAACCGTGTGGGCGCCGGCATCGGCTTCCCTGCTGGATCAAGGCCGTAGTTGTAGCCTGTGATCGTACTCAAGAGCCCCACGCTGTCGACGTCATACACC
>Ga0164295_10002503_pt1 | contig 15091 bp, 13 predicted proteins | sample GEODES006metaG_FD_111798 | JGI IMG/M metagenome (GOLD analysis project Ga0164295, IMG submission 111798) | Oligotrophic lake water microbial communities from Sparkling Lake, Wisconsin, USA - GEODES006 metaG | ecosystem: Environmental > Aquatic > Freshwater > Lake | place: USA: Sparkling Lake...
GCGGGATCGCGGCTGGAGCAGCGGGGCGACCCGCGGACGTCTGCCAAAGATATGGGAAAGCATGGTGTTCATGACGGCACGCACCTCGCTGTCGATGGCTGGCGGAAGGACCAGCGATCTCCACGCATCGGGAGAGCCTGCCAGGAGTCGGAGGGTCGCCAGGCAATCCGCGGAGACGGAGACGACGGAGAGTTTGCCGCGACGACAGGCGTCGCAGAGCACGCCACCATCGAGCATGCCAAACGCGACGCGGCCACCGGTGGCGACGGCTCCACGGCATTCGGCACATCGCACGAGCGCCTGCGCCTGGCCGACCACTCTGAGCATCGCCAATTCGGTATGCGTGATGAGAGCCCGCACGAGGCCGTCGGAGAGGTCGTGTGTGGCGGGTGCTGGATCATGGGCAACACGGGGGGCTGAAAGGATTCGCAGGGTGGAGGAAGCAACGTCGAACAGTTCCGGTTGCGGATCGCCATCCGCGGTGAGCGAGTCGAGCAGTTCAGCCACGTGCATCCCACCGAGAAACGCCGCCTGGCTCCTGCCAACCCGAAAGCGATGCTCGAGGCAGGCTTCCGTCACCAGATCCAACGCATCGGAGGATTTCCGGAGAACGAGTACCTGACAGATCGAAAGCAGGTCAAGGGCGGCGTCAAAACCGCTCTTGGGCCGCCACGCCCCCTTCGCCAGAGCCCGCAGCTTGCCGGATTCCCGGGTAAATAGGGTGACCACCGAACTCGTGTCTCCGAACGGGAATGTTCGGATGACGATCGCCCGTGCCTTCTCAGCCGCCATCGTGTCCGGTGCTCCCGGGCCGTTCAGCCAAAGGGCTTTCAAGCGATGTTCGCTCGATCCGTATCAGGTCGATCCGCCGGCGGGTGGCAGCCAACACCTTCACCAACGCCCCGTGTGATGTGATGGCATCCCCAACCTCGGGAATGCGGCCGCACTGATGGAAGACGAAGCCGCCGATCGTCTCATAGCCCGCCTCTTCGGGCAGCGACAGTCGCATCCGCTCGTTGAGACGTGCGATCGGAACATGCGCCAGCACCTCGCAGACGTCCGGCGAGACCGGCCGGATGCCGTCCGAGAAGGCCTCGTCGTGCTCGTCAGCGATCTCGCCGACGATCTCCTCAAGCGCGTCTTCGATCGTCACGAGCCCCGCCACGCCCCCAAATTCATCGGTGACGATGGCCATGTGCGTCTTGCCGCGTTGGAATTCAAGCAGCAGCGTTTGCACGCTCATCGATTCGGGCACAAACCACGGAGGTCGCAGCAGCGGTCGAATCCCTCGCGGTTCTGCAGGGGTGACAACGGCCGGCGGCGTGAGGCCGTCGGCCAACCGGTTGAGCACGTCCCGCGTGTGCAAGATGCCGACGACATCGTCGGAGGAGCGGTCCCACACGGGGAGTCGGGTGTGGGCGCTCTCCGCGGCCATGCGGACTGCCTCGTCCCAGTCGGTGGCCAGCGGGATGGCGATCATCTGTGTGCGGGGCGTCATGATCTGCGACACGCGAACATCGTCCAGCCCGATGATGCCCTTGATCATGTCGCGGGCCGTCCCCTCGATGCGGCCTTCGCGGTGCGCTTCGTCCACCACCAGCCGCAGTTCGTCCTGCGACCGTTCCTGAGCCACGTCGTCGCTCACCTGCCCAACGGCAGAGCGGCCGAGGGCGGCGGCCAGACCGCCAAGCACCCGCACGACCGGCGCCAAGACTCGAACCACGGGCCGCCACAATCGCCACGTCGTCACCACGATCCACGGCCCTGCGAACTTCGTCAGCAGCATCGGCACCACGACGAGCACGATCCAGACGATCGCGACCCAGCCAGCGACGGCTGATACCTCCAGCGCCAGAACACCGCCCGACACGGCGAACAGTCCACGGGCCGCCAGCAACGTGGCAACGACCGCCGCGATCACGACCACCGACGCGGCGATGAAGGCGGTCGTCTCGCTACCCGCCACGATCTCGTCGTAGTGGTGTGGCACTCCGGCCCGCCTGCAGAGGTCCTGGATGCGATGCCGTTCGGCACCGCGGACGCTGCGGGCCTGGACCGCGGCCATGCTCGCGAGCAACAGAAGCAGCAACGCCGACTCAAGGCCCAATGATTCGGCAGCGTTCATGGGGTGGTGCCAACGGCTCTCGGTCGCGGAGGTGCCGGTAGCCCACAGGCTTTCATGACGGCCCGTTCACGGGCTCGCATCACCCGGCGTCCCGCTGCCGTGAGGTCGTCGTAGCCGGTGAGATGCAGGATGCCGTGAACGATGTAATACGCGAGTTCCTGCCGCGGAGTCCAGCCGACCACGCGAGCCATGCGGCGGGCGGTTTCGGTGCTCACGACGACGTCTCCGGCCAGAACGGTCGCTTGCGGTGGCCCGGCGGCACCGGCAGACAGATCGAACGTGATCACATCGGTCGGGCCAGCCACCCCCAGCCACCGGCGATGAACCGCGGCGATCCGTCGGTCATCAACGAGCATGATACCGATCTCGGCGTGCTCAATCCCCTCAGCGGCGAGGGCTCTACGAACCAGCCGCTCAAGCCCGGGCGCGGAAACACGGAGCGATCTCTGCCGGTCGCTCACGTCGACGACGATGGTCGACCGGGGCGGCTTGGGGGAGACGCGACCGCGGAGTCGAGACACTAGGCCGTCCTCTGATCGGGATATTTGACGCGGCCGTGGTAGACGGCCGTCAGGCTCTTGACCAGGCTGCGTTCGATGAGTTCGAGTTCTTCGAGCGTCAGGCCGCATTCGTCGAATTGGCCGTCGAGCAACCGCTTCATCGCGAGATCGTGGACAAGGCTCGCAATCCGGGCCGGTGTCGGCTCGGTGAGGGCACGACTGGCGCTTTCGACGGCGTCGGACAGCATCAACACGGCCGACTCCCGCGAACTCGGCTTGGGCCCAGGATAGCGGTAGTTCTGTTCGTCGATCTCCGTGCCGTTCGGGTCGGTCTGCGAGAGCGCCGTCGCCCGTCGGTAGAAATACTCCACCAGAGTCGTGCCATGGTGCTCGGCGATGATGTCGACGATCGGCTGCGGGAGGTTGTATTGCCGCGCGAGTTCCACTCCCTCCTTGACGTGGGCGATGATGATCAGAGTGCTCATCGCCGGCACGAGCGACTCGTGCCGATTCTCCTGCCCCTGATTTTCGATGAAGTAGGCAGGCTTGAGCATCTTGCCGGAGTCGTGGAAATAGGCTCCCACACGCACGAGCAGGCCGCGGGCGCCGATCGCCTCGGCCGCAGCCTCCCCGATGCTCGCCACATTGATCGAGTGGTTGTAGGTGCCCGGGGCACGGCGGACGAGTTCCTGCAGCAGCGGATGGGCCACGTCCCCCACCTCCAGCAGGCTCAGATCGGTGAGCACGCCGAAGGACCGTTCGATGAACGGCAGCAGTCCCGTCATCAGGAAACCTGCCAGGAGCGTCCAGACGCCGGTCCGTCCGGCCTCGTAGAGCAGCTGCATGTCGAATGGCCGCTCCTCGAGGAGATTGTCGCCGATTTGCGTCGCAATCACGACAGCGGCGGCCCAGAGGCCCACGTAGATCAGCTTGCTGCGGCTGCGGATCCGTCCCATCCAGAACACCATCGCAGCGGAGGCCGCGGTCAGTGTGACGAAGTCGGCCAGGCCGCGACCGAGGCCGATTACCACGACAAGCGCCACCTCCGCCGCCAGCAGGAGGGCGAGATCCTCGTCAAAGGCGATCGCCACGGTCATGGCGAAGACAAGGAGCGGAAGGATCTCCGCCCGCCACGCCTCGCCGGCCGACACCAGACAGAGCACGATGGTCGCCGCGGAAAGCCCCACTAACGTCGCCACGTGGCCGAGATCATCGAGCACCTCGCGGTGGTGGAGATGGATGTAGAACCCGGATAGGGCGAACATCGCCGCGAACAAGCCGAACAGGGACAAGGCTCTGCCAATCCGCTGCCGCGCATCCTGCTGCCGGACATATTCTTCGTGCTCCCGAGCGAGCAGTTGGACACTGTCGGCATGCATCGGCGTGCCGGCGTCGGCGAGCAGGTCGCCGGCCGCATAGCGAACGAACTGCTGCGGCGTCTTCTCAATCGCCTCTTTCTTCGCGCTTGCCGTCGCGTCGCGGTCGATCTCGAGCGTTCCCGGCAGCCGTTCTTCAATCCATGCAAAGACCCGGCTGGCCAGCGGTCCCTCGCCAATCTCCTCGTCGAGCCTCGTCCGCAGACGGACCTTCGCCTCACCCAGCAGCACATCGGCGACTTGAGCACGCGTGATCTCGCTGGGATTGCCCAGGGGATGAACGTCGATCTCCGTCTGGCTGCCCTCGTCGATGCCGTGCTGGATCTTCTCGAGCACGCCCGTGTTTTCGAGGTCTGCGAAGCTGCGGTCGATCGCCTTTTCGCATTCGAGCAGACGCTCCTTCGTGTCGATTCGGGCCCGAAATCTCTGGAAATCCTGCCCGGCCTCGACCACCCGCTTGTCAGGTTGCTCAGCAGGCTTGGGGGCCCCATCGCCGGCCGGCACTGCAGGTGTGTCGTCGGTGCTGGTCGGCGTCGAGTCGGCGGCCGCATCGGCCGTTTCTGTCGAAGACTGGTCATCCGGTGGTTCCGGCGCCAGCGGCGGTTCGCGAACCGCCTTCTTGTCGGCGGCGGCCGCCAAGGCGTCGATGACAGGAGCCGCTTCTGGGGCAAACTCCAGCCACGCGGCCCGCGATGACGACGTGACCGACTCCGCGGCCGCAATCTCCGCGATGCGGTTCTTGAGGCCATCGCGGAGTCGATCAATCGGAGCCTTGTCCTGCGAATAGACCACCCGCACCTGGGCGGCGGCCCGTTCTTGTGCCGTTCTGGTCCGCTCCGCGTCGGGTTTCTCGAAGGGCACCCGGGCCACGACTCCCCGAGGCGGCACCATACCCGCGTGAAACGGAAACGGCTCCGTCCAGCCGTGCATCAGCATCAAAAGCATCAGCCCCGCGCCAAAGCAGATCGCCAGCCGCAGCAGCACATCCGACCGCGAAACATTCTCGAAGAGCGTACCCCAGAAGCCATGGGGCAACTCGACGGAGGACCCCCGCTTGATGCGACGACGATAGGAGGAGGGAGCGATCGCCATGGGAATTTCAGTCTGCGTAGGCCTCCACGATCCGCTGCACGAGCGGGTGACGGACGATATCAACCCCAGCAAGCTGGACCCGGCCGCAGCCCCGCACGCGCTCCAGTCGCTCCATCGCATCGACCAGCCCACTGCGCCGGTTGGACGGCAGATCGATCTGAGTGGTGTCGCCGGAGATGACCATCTTGGAACCGACCCCCAATCGCGTGAGAAACATCTTCATCTGAGCGACGGTCGTGTTCTGCGCCTCGTCGAGAATGATGAAGGCATTGTTGAGGGTGCGGCCCCGCATGTAGGCGAGCGGAACCATCTCGACGACGTCCTGCTCCTGAAGCCGTTTGAGGTGTTCGTAATCCATCATGTCCCGCAGGGCATCGAGCAGCGGCCGCAGGTAGGGATTGATCTTGGCCTGCAGGTCACCTGGGAGATAACCGAGGTTCTCGCCCGCCTCTACGGCGGGCCGCACGAGCACGATCTTGCGGACCTGTTCCGTTCGCAGGGCCGACACCGCCATGGCGACGGCGAGGAACGTCTTGCCACTTCCGGCTGGACCGCTGCAGACGACGACGTCCTGCTCGCGGATCGCCTTCACGTAGGCGGCCTGACCGGGCGATCGGGGCTGCACCTGCTTGTCCGGACGGTGCACCTCGATCGGGTCGCGTGGCACCGCCTGCGAGGCGCCCATAGCAGCCGAGAGGAGTTCGGTGACGTCGGCCACCTCGACTGCCCCATGTTCCCTGGCGATACGATCGAGTTGCTCGAAGATTTCAGCAGCGCGGAGCACCGCCGCCTCTTCGCCCTCGATCTGAATCGAGTCATCGCGGGCCGACACGCCGACCCCGAGGGCGGAACGGATCCTGCGGAGATGCTGGTCTCTCGGCCCAAAGACGGCAACAAGCCGCTTCGAATCGACAACCGCGATAGACGTGCGGGACATCGAAGCCCGTGGCGCATGACACGCCAACGGTCTTGGGGTGAACGAGACAATACCGGGAGTATACCTGCGCGGGAGCAGACTCGCCCAATCCAGACTATTTCCCGCGAAAAAGCGGCTGTTCACCGCCCGCCGAGCACCCACAACAACCAGGCGACGGGGGCGGCAAAGAGGAGCGAGTCGATGAGATCGAGAAACCCGCCCATGCCACCCAGCGACCGGCCGGAGTCCTTCACGCCGCACTCCCGCTTGAGCAACGATTCCGCCAGATCACCCACCATGGCGGCGAGCCCCACGGATATCCCGAAGACGGGCCAGCCGCCCCAGGGCCCAGTCGCTGCGGTATGACCAGCCAGCAGTTCAAGCACGATCCAGGCCGCAGCGGACGAGCCGGCCAACGACGCCATGGCTCCCTCCCAGGTCTTGCCGGGGCTGAGCGTGGGCGCCATCCGCCGCCTGCCCAGGAGCGAACCACCGACATAGGCCGCAATGTCGCCCGCCTTTGCCACTGTGACGAGACTGATCAGCGGCAGGATTCCCAAGTGGTGCAGACCGACCTGCTCGGGGCCGATATTTTCCCGGCAGAGCAGCCGCAGGCTCACGATGCAGGACATCGGCAGGCCGATGAAAACCAGCGCGAAGATTCCGGCGGCAAGTCGTTCGATCGCCCCGGCGTGGGGTCTGTAGGTGGCGATCTCCACAATGAAGAGCGTTATCACGGCGAACGCTGCCACCACCGCTGGCCAGCCCAGAGCGGCTGCAGGAGAAGCAGCAGAGAACGACGCGGCAAAGGCCTCGGCGCCGGCTGCGGCCGAGACAACCATCGCCACCACGGCCGGCCGCAGCAGCCACGATGGCAGCTGAATATCCCGGGCCGCAAAGAGCCGCACCAGTTCGTCGATGCTGCCGAATGCCAACACAATCGCCACCGGCAGGAGCCACCAGGCCGGCGGCGATCCCCCCAAACCATGCCAGTCGGCCCAGGCGAGCGCCGCAAAGACGGCCGTGACGAGACCGGCGAAGACAACGCGAGACGCGAACTTCCCGGCCGCCAGTCCCTGGGGCGCGGCGGGCGGGCGCAGCGATGGCTGCCCGGTACTCACGATTGGCTCAGCCCTCCAAAGCGACGATCGCGGCTGGCAAATGCCGCAATGGCCGCATCAAGATGCGGCTCGGCGAAGTCGGGCCAGCACACGTCGGTGACCCACAGTTCCGCATAGCTGATCTGCCAGAGCAGGAAATTGCTGATCCGCATCTCGCCCGCCGTGCGGATGAGGAGGTCGGGGTCGGGCATGCCCGCGGTGTCGAGCCGGGCCGCCACCGCCTGCTCATCGATCTGGTCAGGATCAAGCCTGCCATCGCGGGCCTCGGCCGCGAGCGTCTTCGCGGCAGCGACGATCTCTGCCCGCGAGCCGTAATTGATCGCCAGGCAGAGCCGAAGACCGTCATTGCCGGCGCAGAGTTCGACGGTGCGGTCGAGTTCACGAAGCGTCGAGGAGGGCAGCCCTTCACGCCGTCCAATCATCGACAGTTGGATCCGTTCCCTGGTGAGCAGCGACCGCTCCTCGATCATGTATTGTTCGAGAAGGTGCATCAGAAAGTCGAGTTCGTGGGCCGGCCTTCGCCAGTTCTCGCTGGAGAGGCAATAGAGCGTGAGCTGTTCGATACCCAGCCGCGCACAGTGCTCGGTGATCCGCCGCACGCTGTCCACGCCGCGCCGGTGCCCCTCGATCCGCGGCAGCCCCTGCTGAACGGCCCAGCGGCCGTTGCCATCCATGATGATGGCGATGTGCCTGGGCATCGGTCGTCCGGCCTGTTCCGAGACCTTCGCCGGGGAGCTGACCGGTTGCTTGCCCGACACATCTGCCGCAGTGCCAGTCTGACTCGGCATCAGGCATTCGCCGGGGCGCGGTGCTGGGAACGTGACCATGATTTCTGCTCGTGGGCGGTGCGGTCACAGAAGATCGTCTGCTCGCGGTCGGGACCGACCGACACGGTCAAGACTGGCCGTCCAAGCAGTTCTCCGATCCGGGTAACATACGCCTTTGCAGTGGCCGGCAGGGCATCGTAACTGCGGACCGTCGAGAGATCCTCGCTCCAACCAGGCAGCGTCTCATACACCGGCCTGGCCTTTTTGAGGTCGTCGATCTGGCTGGGGAAGTGGCTCGTCTGCGTGCCATCCACATCATACGCCGTGCAGATCTTCAATTCGTCGAGGCCGCTGGGAACATCGAGCAGCATCACTGCCAGTTCGTCCACGCCCGACAGCCGGGCCGTGTAACGGGCCGCGACGGCGTCGAACCATCCGCACCGCCGTGGCCGCATCGTCACGGTGCCATATTCTCGGCCGCGCTCGCGAAGATGCTCGCTGATCTGGTTGTTCTGCTCGGTTGGCATCGGCCCACCGCCGACTCGCGTCGAATACGCCTTCACGACGCCGATCACCCGTTCGATCCACCGGCCCGGTATACCCGAGCCACTGGACACGCCGACCCCCGACGAATTGCTGCTGGTGACGAACGGGAAGGTGCCGTGGTCGATATCGAGCAGCGCCCCCTGCGCCCCCTCGAAGAGCATCCGGCTGCCCCCCTCGATCTTGTCGAGCAGGTAGGCGGTCGTATCGGCAACGTAGGGCCGCAGCCGCTCCGCAAACTGCATGTATTGGGAATGGATTGCGGCAGCGTCCAGCAGGCCGGGCTTGCTGGAACCATCGGAATGCCAGCCCGAGAGAAGCTGGTTCTTGATGCCGACGATGTGTTCGAGGCGGCCGCGAAACTCCTCGCGGTAGAGGTCTCCCAGGCGAATCGCCAACGACCGTCCGACCTTGTCGCGGTAGCAGGGGCCGATGCCGCGGCCGGTTGTGCCGATCGCCTCGCCTCCCGACAGGCTCCCGTCGAGCAACTTGTCTTCGGCAACGTGCCACGGGAACACGAGATGGGCCCGGTCACTGATCCGCATCTTTCCCTCGACGCGGACGCCGCGGCCCTCCAGCATGTCGATTTCCTTGATCACGCTGGCGGGATCAAGGGCAACGCCTCCGGTGATCACGCAGACGACGTTGTCACGGAGAATGCCGCTCGGGATGAGGGAGAGCTTCCAGGTCTGGCCATTGGAGACAACGGTGTGGCCGGCGTTGGCGCCGCCCTGATAGCGGACGACGATCTCATGGTCTTCCGTCAGGATGTCGACGAGCTTGCCTTTGGCTTCATCGCCCCACTGCAGACCGATAACGCATGTGCCGGGCACGGAAGGAGGTCCTCACGAAAGAGAAAAAGAAAACGGCTGGCCGGAGGAGGCTGCCGTAGAGAGGCCTCCCCTCAGAGTCTAAAACCCCGAAAACCCCGGTCAAGCCGGGTGTTCTCTGGCCCGCTGTCGACGGTTCGGGGCTGCCCGTGCCCCGTCGCCGGACGTTCGCTTTCGTATCCTGCCTTCGCTCACTCGATGCTGACTGCGCTCCGGCATCCTGCCTGCGCTGGTCAGCAACGCCGGCTCTCGGGACACGGGCAGCCCCTCACGGATTCCGCAAGGCGTATGGCTCTAGTACGCCAAGGCCAGCGAGCCCGTGGTAGATTGACTCCATGAAACCAGCGCCCGGCACCATCCACCACGTCACCGCCACCGATTGCGGACAGACGCTCGCAGCCTTTCTCCGCGCGAAGCAGGCCGCAGGGGAATCCGGCGGGGCGAGCTGGTCGCAGGTGCAGAAACTCGTGCGGTCGAGGCACGTGCTGATCCATGGCAACATCTGTACCGACGTGGCCAGAAGGCTGAAAGAAGGCGAGGTGGTCAAGGTGCTCGCGGCTGCCGCGGCCGCCCCACCCAAGGCCGACGACGTGCGAGTCGTTCATCTCGATGACCAGGTCGTGGTGGTCGACAAGCCGACTGGCATCACCACCACCCGGCACACCGAGGAACTCTCCTGGCCGACAAGGCGGCGTCAGATTCAGCCGACGCTCGACGAACTGGTGCCCGACGCGATCGCCGGCTATCTGCTCGCCCGCCACGGAGCCAGGGGCAAAAAGCACCGCCATGTTCCGCCGGTGCGGGCGGTTCACCGGATCGATCGTGAGACGAGTGGGCTCGTCGTCTTTACCCGCTCGGTGCCGGCCGAGCGGATTCTGGCCGAACAGTTTCGTGCCCACACCACACACCGGCGGTACTTGGCGATCTGCGTGGGTCGGGTCGGCGCCGGAACGATCCAGACGAATTTCGTCCGCGATCGCGGCGACGGCCGCCGTGGCTCGTCCGACACGGAAGAAGGCAAGCGGGCCGTCACGCATGTGCAGCCTGTCGAGAACTTCGGCGACGCCTTCACGCTCGTCGAATGCCGGCTGGAAACCGGTCGCACCCATCAGATCCGCATCCATCTTGCGGAGATCGGTCACCCGGTCTGCGGCGAGCGGGTCTACTCGGCCCCGCGGCACATGAAAGTGGAAGACACATCGCAGGCCCCGCGAGTGATGCTGCACGCCGCTGAGTTGGGATTCGTGCATCCCGAATCGGGCGAGGATCTCCGTTTCTCGAGCCCGCTGCCCGGTGACATCAAAAAACTGCTCGAACGTCTGCGGAGTGGGCGTGATGCGCCGCGTCCCGGCGGGTCGCGTCCCCCCATGCGGCGACGGTGACCCACACGGTTTCAGGCGGTTGCGGAGCCTCGCGGCATGCGGGTAGCATCGCTCTCATGGAAACTGTCCGCTTTCGGCATGCCCACTTTTCGGCGCGGTTCCCCATCGACTGCGTCTACGCGCCATCCCATTTCTGGATGCGTCCAGCGGATGGCGGGGCGGCAACTGCCGGTGACGCCACTGACACGCCGCGACTCTGGCACGTCGGCTTTACGAAATTCGCCACGCGGATGCTCGGTGAACTGGTGGAGATGGTGCTGGAGGTTACGCCAGGACAGCAGGTTGGGGGCGGAGGTCGCCTCGGCACGGTCGAGGGATTCAAGGCGGTCAGTGATCTCTTTTGCGTGGTTGACGGCATTCTGCAGGCAGCCAACCCCGCCCTCACCGCCGAGGCCTGCCTCACGCATTCCGATCCCTACGGGGCCGGCTGGCTCTACGCAGTAAAGGGCACTCCCACACCAGGCCATCTCGACGTGCACGGCTACGTCGCATTGCTCACCGAACAGATCGATCGGCTGCAGGCTTCCCGCTATAGTGATGGCGACCGACCTGATTCAGGAGACGAATCGTGACCACCGCCAAAGCCCGCGCCATCATGATCGGCGGTTTTCTTGGCGCGGGAAAGACGACCGCGATCCTGCAACTGGCAGCCTGGCTCAACGCCCGCGGGCTCCGCGTGGGCCTGATTACGAACGATCAGGGCGGCGGGCTTGTTGATACGGCGCTGGCCGCATCGCACCGGATGCCTGTCGAGGAGATCGTCGGAGGCTGCTTCTGCTGCCGGTTTACGTCGCTGGTCGAGGCGGCCGAGTCACTCGCGCGGGAGACGGCGCCCGACGTGCTCCTTGCCGAACCGGTGGGGAGCTGCACCGACCTCGTCGCGACGGTGACGCTGCCACTTGAGCAGATCTACGGCGATCGCTTCACCGTGGCGCCGATGAGCGTGCTGGTCGATCCGCTGCGAGCCGAACGCGTGCTCGGACTCGCTTCCGCGAAGCTCTCGGAACACGTGGCCTATATCTACCGCAAGCAGCTCGAAGAAGCCGAGCTCATCGTGATCAACAAGTGCGATCTGGTCGACGCGGCGCGGCGGGAGCAGCTGACAGCCGCGCTCGCAGCGGTGAATCCGAACGCGACCATCATCGAATGTTCCGCCCGCGATGGCACCGGTCTCGATCCCTGGTTTGCGCACCTGCTCACCGACACCTCGCAGGCGGCCGCGATCGCCGAAATCGATTATGACCGGTACGCCCTCGGAGAATCGCTGCTCGGCTGGCTGAACGCCGAGGTGAAAATCGGCACGGCCGATGCCGACGGCGACGCAGACTTTGATGGCAACGACATGCTGATGGCGACCCTCTCGCACATCCGCGGCAGCCTCGAGGCGATGGGCCACGAAATCGCGCATCTCAAGGGAACGCTCGCCGTCGACGGCGATCCCTTCGAACTCGCCGCCGCCAACCTCGTCCGCACCGCCGACGCCCCGGTCCTCTCGCACCGGCTGGCCGAGCCGGTGGACATCGGCCGGTTGCTCGTCAACCTGCGGGCTGAGGCCGATCCGGACGTGCTCGAGCAGGCCGTGCGAGCAGCGGTGTCAGCCTGTGCAGGCAGTCTTCCCTACGACATTCTTCACCTCGAACACTTCCGGCCAGGTCGGCCCGTGCCCACGCACCGCATCCCGGCGCGTTCATAACGATTGTGGTGCCTCGATTCGGCACGTTAAAAACGTGCCGCCACGGGGACTAGGACTTATCAAGCCGACCAGCCCTCCTGCTATGCCTTTTTCCCTTTCGAGCATCCATTTATGATCCTGCCCCAGATGGCTGGCCACATGCTGTCTTCCGTGGCACCCAACTGCCTCTGGAAGTTTGGCTGGAATTTCGGCGTGAAGGGACTGATTGCGGTCGAGAAATTCAAGGCCCGGCGACGGAAGGGCATTGTCTTCCCGCCGTTTCTGCATCTCTCCGTGATCAACTCCTGCAATCTCAAGTGCCAGGGCTGCTGGGTCGACGTGCAGGCGCCGCGAACGATGGTGCCGTTCGAGGAACTCGACGCGATCGTCCGCGATGCGAAGGCCCATGGCAACGTCTTCTTCGGGCTGCTCGGGGGCGAGCCGTTCCTCCACCCACGCCTGCTCGACCTGCTCGCTGCTCATCCCGACTGCTATTTCCAAATCTTCACCAACGGGCAGCTGATCACGCCCGAGATCGCCCGTCGGCTGCAGTCGCTCGGCAACGCCACACCGCTGGTCAGCATCGAGGGTGACGCGGCGACGAGCGACGTCCGCCGTGGCAACCGCCAGGTGCTCGACCGGTCGCTTCGCGGCCTCCAGCTCTGCCTCGACGCCCGCCTCATCACCGGAGTGGCCACGAGCCTCTGCCGTTCCAACATCGACACGATGCTCACCGAGGAGTGGCTCCGGCGTCTGATCGACATGGGCGTGCATTACGCCTGGTTTCACGGCTATCGTCCGGTCGGCCCGGAGTCTTCCCCTGAGTTGGCGCTCACGCCCGACCAACTCGTCCGCGTGCGCCGGTTCGTGGTGGAACAGCGGGCGAGGCTCCCGATCGCGATTGTCGATGCCTACTACGACGACAAGGGAGACGCGCTCTGCCCGATGGCGGTCGGCCTCACGCACCACGTCGGCCCGTCGGGCGGCATCGAACCCTGCCCGATCATCCAACTGGCGGTGGAACAGGTCGGCAAGGGATCGTTCTACGAGCAGGTGACGCAGTCGGCGTTTTTGAAAGACATGCGCGACGCGGCAGCCCAACACAGCCGCGGCTGCGTGGTGCTCGAAAACCCTCGGCTGATCCTCGAGATCGCCGACCGACATGGAGCTCATGACACAACCCAGCGGGGCACCGCCCGCCAGGAACTGCTGGCGATGACGCCGCGGTCGAGCCAGGATCTCCCCGGTCGAGAGGTCCCGGAACAACACTGGATGTATCGTTTTGCCAAGCACTATTGGTTCAACGATTTCGGCACCTATCCGGCCACGGGAAAGGTCTCTCGATGACCGATTCGAACACGCAGAACGGTTCCCCCGTCACCCCGGCTGACGATGCCGTCCGGATTCTCTACTGTCGCTGTGCGTATGCGCAGGTCGTGCCGCCCGCGGTGAAGGATGCCGTGCTCGCCGGGCTGGCTGACGCAGGTCGTGGTTTCGAGATGGTGCCCGATCTCTGCGAAATGGCGGCCCGCCGCGATCCGCATCTGGCGGAACTCGCCCGCGGCACCGGCCCATTGCGGATCGCTGCCTGCTGGCCGCGGGCAGTGCAGGGGCTCTTCGTACTCGCCGATGCGCCGCTGCCGCAGCAGGGGGTGGAGATCCTCAACATGCGGACCGACACTGCTGAGGTGGTCCTGACTGGCGTGCTCGCTGCTCACGAAGGAACTGGCTCATGATTGCCCCCGCGATGCTCCCACCCCGGGTGGTCGTCTACGAAGGCACGGGAGCCACTCCGCTGCCGAGCGGAGATCGAGCCGGCATCTGCGCGTCGCTCCTCGACCGCGGGTATGCCGTCACGCGGGCCGGTATCGGCACGGCCGACCAGTTGACCGGCGGTGCGATGATCGTGATCGGCTGTTTTCCTTCAGGAACGCCCGCGGTGTCTGATGCGAGAGGAGAGTGCGAGGTAGCCGTCCGCGACGTCACGGGCCTGTCTGTTGCCGAGATGGTCGCGGTTGTCGAGGAGGCCCGCGGCGAGCGGCGGATGAACCGGCCACCACATGCCGCCACGGTCGCCAACGGGCCGGTCGCCAACACTGCCGAAACCTGGAAACCATGGTTTCCGGTGATCGACACGGCCCGTTGCACAAACTGCATGCAGTGCCTGAGCTTCTGCCTGTTCGACGTCTACGGCGTGGCGACCGACCAGACGCTCCGCGTTGAGAATCCGGCCAACTGCAAGGTCAACTGCCCGGCCTGCTCGCGGGTCTGCCCCGAAGTGGCGATCATGTTTCCGAAGTATCACGCGGGCCCGATCGACGGCGGCCCGGTGGCCGATGCCGACATCCACCGCGAGAAGATGAAGGTCGACATCTCCGCGCTCCTGGGCGGCGACATCTACGCGAAACTGCGGGAGCGGAGCGCCGACGCCAAGTCGCGATTTTCCAAGGAGCGGAGTGCCGACCAGGCGTTGGCCGAACGGCGGCGATGCCTCACAAAGCTTGCCGACGCGGCGCAGATCCCCCGAGAGGTGCTTGATGCCCTCCCCTCGCCCGAGGAAATCCAGCGGCGGGTGGAGGCGGCCGCGGCGCGGGCAGCCGCCGCAAAAGAGGCGGTTGCGGCTGCTCGGCCTGCCGAAGCCGCAGCGTCTGGTGGGTCAGACTGACGAAGTCGGCGCCGAACGGCATACTGTGTCTTTCCTCAGAGAGGTGCCCGCGATGTCCACCGTAGACCCAGCGACGATTGCGCTAGCGATCCTGCCGCCACC
>Ga0164295_10002506_pt1 | contig 15076 bp, 10 predicted proteins | sample GEODES006metaG_FD_111798 | JGI IMG/M metagenome (GOLD analysis project Ga0164295, IMG submission 111798) | Oligotrophic lake water microbial communities from Sparkling Lake, Wisconsin, USA - GEODES006 metaG | ecosystem: Environmental > Aquatic > Freshwater > Lake | place: USA: Sparkling Lake...
GCTTGCATCAAATTAAAGACTTCTTCAATGTAGTGCCTTGTATTCAAGCAAACTTCAATAACCAGCCATGCGCGTCACCGGTTCGTACGTCACTTCGACCACCCTCGGCGAGAGTGTGCAAGCTTTTGTCCCGCATGCACTGCCGCCTGCGGCGCCCGTGCTAGACACCTTGCGAGACCCCAAAGGCCTGCCCCTGAGCGTGCGCCTGCTTCGGCAAGCACACCGCCTGCTCATGGACGGTGCTCGGGGCGCAGGCAGCCAACCCGGTGAGTTGCGCAAGTCTCAAAACTGGTTTGGCGGCACACGCCCCGGCAACGCCGTGTTTGTGCCTGCGCCACCAGAACATGTCCCGGCGCTGCTGGCAGATCTGGAAAGCTTCATTCACCAAACAGACACAAACGACACCTTGCCCCCGTTTGAACTCTTGCCTTTGATGCCCAGGTTTTCAATCGACCAAGTCTGCGAGCGCCTGAACACAACGTTTCCTACAGCCACTGCTGCAGTCAAGATATTGGAAACGCTTGGGATCGTGGCAGAGCAGACCGGACAAAAAAAGAACCGCCACTGCAGCTACCCAGCTGATGTGGAATTACTGAGCAATTGATCACCCATGCAGCCCGGCCCCCTCCTTTTCTGCGGCGACCCGCACGGCCAATGGCAGCACATCATCGATGCGGCCCTGGTCACCACCGCCCGTGCCGTGATCCTGCTGGGCGACTTGGAACCCGCCCGCCCGCTGCACATCGAGCTTGAAGCCATTAGGGACCGCGTCTGGTTCATTCACGGCAACCACGACACCGACCATGCGGACAACTTTGCCAACGTTTGGCACAGCGAACTGGCGGACCGCAACATCCATGGCCGCGTGGTCACCTTGCCCTGCGGCACACGCATTGCCGGGTTGGGCGGCATTTTCAGGGGTGCGGTCTGGTACCCCAAAGACCAGCAAGCACCCAAATTTCGCAACCGCGACGAACACGCCAGCCAAGCCCCAAGCCCAGAACGCTGGCAAGACAACGTTCCCCTGAAACACTGGTCCAGCATCTACCCCGAAGACATTGAAAAACTGGCCACCCTGCAAGCCGACATCCTCATCACCCATGAAGCGCCCGGTTACCACGAGCATGGATTCAAGGCGCTGGACGAACTGGCCCGCCGCATGGGCGTGCGCACCACGGTGCATGGTCACCAGCACGATTGCATTGACAGCAGCGCGCATTGGGACGCGCAAGGGTTCAAGAGTTATGGGGTGGGGCTTCGGGGGGTGATGACGTGGCCTTGATCGCGATCAACCCAGCTCGCGCGCAAGCAATCCGGCAGACCAAGCCGAATACTCGGATCGGCGCAAGCGATACCGCGCAATGCGGCCCTCGTGCAGCTGACGCACTGCATCCGTCAGCATGTGCATGAATGCCGCTTGGTCGGCTCCGCTGACGATGCCTGAGGCCACTTGGGCAATCACCTCGGGCTTGGGCTGCAGCAGCCCTTTCACCACGGCTTGCACCGCCTGGATGAGCGCCTCGCGGTACTTGATCTTCAAAGGATCAGGCTCCACCATGGTTTGCGTGATGGCCAAGTAACGCTGGCAAGAACGTGGCGACTTGCCCCAGGGCAATCAAATTTTGCGTGTCCATGCAGCTGTAGGTGTTGCCCTCCAGCTTGAACGAGGCCCATGACAAATCCACCAGCAATCGGCTCAAGATGTCCCGGGCATAAGTGCCCGCTGGCCGTTCGTTGGCAGCGGTGCGGCCCATCTCGTGCAACTGGCTGCGCCATGACGCCGACAGGTAAAACGTCTGGCCCGGCTGGTAAGCCTCTAAAAACTCACGTCGATAGCCTACGGGCCGGCGGTGCATCGTATGCGGCTGGCCACGGCACCTTGAGCGTTACGGCAATTCAGGGTTGCGGATGCCAGAGGTGAGGCAGCAGCTCGTCAATGCGACTGCTCATATGGCCAGGCAGTCGCGTCAGCACATCCTGAAGATAAGCCCACGGATCATGACCATGCAACTTTGCCGACTGTGCAGCAAGCTCATCACAACGGCGACACGTTGGCCGGCCAGTTCACCGCCCGCGAAGAGCCATGCTTTCCTGTTATGCGCAGATGCGCATAACAGGAATAATGCGAAGTGCGTTTTTATGCGAAGTCAGCGCCGTGGCGCGACCTGCCGCCCTTGCGGGCGCTGGTGCGGCCACATTACATAATCAGAGTGCCTGCAAGAATTGCATCAAGGCTTTGGGCGGCCGGTATCGCGCCGGCTTGGTCTCAGGTGACCCCAGTCGTGCCAACGCGCGTTCTTTCATCGCAAGATCTGCCTCAACGTACATATGTGTCGTCGATGGGCTCTCATGGCCAAGCCATAACGCGATCTCGCACGGATCGGCCCTTGACTGAAGTAGGTTGAGTGCAGCAATACTGGATTGCTGGACAGATTGATGAGCCTCGAAAAGGCGCAGAGCTTCACGAATAACCTCGCTGGCTGATCCATAGAGGTCCGATGCCACATGCGCTCGAACTCGCGATTCAAGCTCTGCGGGTAAAGATACGCTCAGAGTCATAGGGACATCCTTTAGTGGCAAATTTTGTCAATTAATGCCATTTGAATCTAGGCTTTATCTTGATGTATCACGACATTTCAAGATGAATCCAGAAGGGACTCTCATGGCCATTGTCGCTCGCGAAAAGTTCTCATCACAGGCAGCGCCTGACGTGTTGGCCGCACTGCGCCAGTTGGCTGAATCTCAGGGCCGACAATTCCAATCGGTGCTGGATGAAGCATTGCGGGACTATCTCGATCGCCATCAGACAGACCGGCCCCGCCGTCATGTGATGGCTTCTTTTGCGTCCAGTCTTGAAGAGTTTGACAGCTTGTACCGTGAGTTGGCCAAATAAATTGTGGCACGTGACTTTCTCTCCGTAGCCGATGTGCTGGGCATGCACACCGTCTTGATGCAGCGCTATGGTGGTGCTTTGGGTGTGCGTGACCCTGGTGCACTGGAGTCTGCGCTGTACAGGCCCCAAACGGGCTACTACAAAGACATCGTGGCCGAGGCCGCGGCCTTGATGGAAAGTTTGGCCATCCATCACCCCTTTGTGGATGGAAACAAGCGAATCGCTTTTGCCGCCACCGATGTCTTTTTTACGCATCAACGGTTGGCAACTGCGGCGCGCGCCCATGCAGATTCACCCAGAAATGCTGCAGATGCTGGAAACAAGCACCTTTGACCTTGCGCACATCGAGCCTTGGTTGCATGGTTTTTCAATGCCATCCTCATTGACAGGTGGATATTGACTTCACAAATGCAAAGCAAGGTGCGGTGATCCCACTTGATGCAGGCAAGACCCAAATATCGATCCGTTTGGATAACAAAGTCATTGATAACTTCCGCGCGCAAGTTGAGCGCGCTGGAACCGGTAGTTACCAGACCTTGATCAATGACGCCCTGGTAGCCTTTATCCAGCAGCGTTCGATGATCGACGCCGTGCGCCAAGTGGTCAGAGAAGAGTTGTCAGCACCACAGCAAAAATCACGTCGCAGTCAAGGTGCTATCTGCTCTTGCGTTTTCAGTCAGTGTGCGTGATGAGCTGGCCCATTTCACAACTGACCAAGGCAAGGGGGTCACACAAAAAACGAAACCTTAGTGCCCAACGCATCAATTTGCCCGGCACTGAAGTAGCTTTGCTGGGCCCTGGTAAATCCCTTGATTTCATCTTCTCCGAACTTGCCAATTTGGTCCGTTGTGAAAGCCTGGGTTTGTTCAACGGTCAATTTGCTGATTTGGGTAGACGTGAACCCCACAACATTATCTTCGTCAATTGAAGCGATGTTTGTAGCGGAAATACCCGAAACAGAATTGGCTGAAATGTTGTCGATCTGGTCCCCGGTCAAATGTGTAATCACTGCATTGACCTGAGGTGCAGAGAGGTTGGCCAACTGAAGATCGGTCAAATCGGTGGCTTTTGCTCCCAGGCCCTCCAATGCTGCCGGCTTCATGCCTTTGAGCGCAGGCAAAGTAATGGCTTGAATTTGATCTGTTGTCATGTCAGTGACGTTGGTGGCGGTGAGTCCAAAAACGCCATCAGCGCTCAGGCTATCGACCTGTTCAGGTGACAGGGCCGCGACTTGAGTTTTACCGAGCGCAGCAATTTTGTCCGAGTCCAGTGCTGCAACGGCAGAGGTGCTCAGTGCTTGCAGTTGACCATTGTCCAAAGAAGCAAACTGCGCTGGGCTGGCCTTTGCGGCCAAGGATGCGCCGACAGCGGTAACTTTTGTGGCATCCCATTCATCGATGTCAGCCGTTGCAATGCCCTCCCAAGCCTCGGTGCTCAAGGCATTCAGTTGATCGGCTGACAGAGCGTCGACTTGCGCCGGACTGAGCGCAGCTATTTTGCTTGAGTCCAGCACTGCAACGGCAGCGGTGCTCAGTGCTTGCAGCTGACCATTGTCCAAAGAAGCGAACTGCGTTGGGCTGGCCTTTGCGGCCAAGGATGCGCCGACAGCGGTAACTTTTGTGGCATCCCATTCATCGATGTCAGCAGTTGCAATGCCCTCCCAAGCCTCGGTGCTCAAGGCACTGAGTTGATCGGCTGACAGAGCGTCGACTTGCGCCGGACTGAGCGCAGCCATTTTGCTTGAGTCCAGCGCTGCTACGGCAGAGGCATCCAGTGCTTGAAGTTGAGCCGTGCTCAAGGCCGCGAACTGGGCAGTGGTGGACTTGGCTGCCAAGTCTTGTCCTAAGGCAGTAACTTCTACAGGAGTTAAGCTAGTCACCGTAGCGGTGGAGATCCCTTCCCAAGCCGATGGGGTCATGGCTTTGAGTTGGCCCACGGTCAGCTGGGCTTGCTCGGGATCACTCAATGCAGTAATTTGAAGCTGGCTTGCCACACCCATCACCTCCGTGCTGACATCAGCCCATCGGGTATCGGTCAAACTGGCAAACTGTGCAGCCGTGGTGCCTGTGGCAAAACTGGCGCTCAGGCTTTTAATTTTTTGCCCATCGCCCGCACTGTCAAGTGTGGGAATCAAGCCGGAGAGCCCGCCCCAAGCGGCTGAATTGATGGCGCCAAGTTGTGTGCCGAACAGTTGCTTGTGCTGGGTGAGAGTCATCTGGCCAAACTGTGCTGATGTCAAGGCCCCAATTTGTGTCGCACCAAAAGATTGAAGGTCCAAATCGGAGCGGTTTGTAAATGAGGCGGCAGGAATGCTGCTGATCGCAGCAGCGTTGATCTTCGTGAGCTGGTCATTGTCAAGTTTACCTGCCACCATGGCGACCTGGGCCCCCGTTAATTGACTGATCTGCGTGTTGTCCAGACCAGTTTTAATTGACCAAGTGGTTGCATTAACGTTATTGGTCGTAAATGTTGCCTCTAGACCATCCAAAACGGCAGGGCTTATGCTGGCGATTGATGTCGGCGCAATCGCAGCTACTTTCGGTTTGGTCAGCGCTGTAATGTCTTCTTTTTGTAACCCCGACACCGCATCCCCGCTCAAACTCCCAATTTGCTGAACTGTGAACGCGGTCACTTGGGCCACTGACAGCGCCGTGATTTGAGCCTCCTTCACGGCTCCTGTCACAGCCGTAAGGAGTTTGTCGATGTTTGAAGCATCTATTTGGCTAAATTGTGCTGCAGAGGTACCTGTTGCAAAATTGGCTCCCAGTGCGCCAAGTTTCGACGAGCTGATATTTTTTATTTCATCTGTGCCTTGGAACCCTGCCCAACCGGATGCCGACATGGCGCCGAGTTGAAGGCCCGTCAAGTCAGTTTTTTGGAGTGTTGTCAACCCAGCAATTTGGCCACCATCCAACGAAGGGATGACCGCGGTCAACTTTGCAGGGTTTAGGGCTGGGTTTATTTTGACAACCACATCACTGATGGCCCCTGCCGCGAAGCCCGCCCAGGCGGCTGGCTCAAGCGCATTCAATTGGGTGGCTGTTAATGCTTTTTGTTTGACCTCGCCCAAGGCGCTGACCTGAGCCTTGTTAAGGGCGCCCAGCGTGTCGGTGCTGAGCTCCGAGGTTTGCCCGCTCGTCAAGCTCGCGACTTGACTTGCAGAGATGCCTTTTCCAAAAGCATCACCCAGACCGCCAATTTTTGAAGTGCTGATTGCCGCAATGTCCGTATGGCTGAAGCCCGGCCAAGCCGCTTCATTGACTTTTGCAAGCTGAGAGCCTGTCAATGCGCCGACCTGTGCATCAGTGAAGGCTGTGATTTGAGCCGACGTCAGTTGTTCAATGACGGCATTGCCCAATCCAGCCAATGCTGTAGCAGTCAATTGGTCTACCTTTGCACCCTTGGCGAACTTGTCACCCAAACCGCCGACCTGGCTGGACAGCAAGTTGCCGATTTTGGCGTCCAAACCTTTCCAGTTATCTTGCGAAATGTTTGCCATTTGTGAGCCGGTCATTCCTTGTACTTGCGCTGTGGATAAAGAAGCAAGTTTTGTATCGACAAGTGCGGCAATGGCGGTCGTACCCACGCCAGACCACTTATCTGCTGTGAATTTTTGAATCTGAACTGTACTCACTCCACTGGCAAAATTAGCGCCTAAGTCTGCAAGCTTTGCTCTTGCCAAACCGTCAATCTTCTCGGCTGAGAACCCGGCCCAAGCCGAGGCCGAGAGTTTGTTCAGTTGCGTTCCAGTCAATGCATTGGTTTGGCTTGTTTTCATCAAGCTGATTTGTTTGGCGCTCAAAGCACCAATGGCCTCTTGGCCCAAACCTGCTATTTGATCCGTGCTCAGCTTCTGAAGCTGATCTTTGCTGACCCACTTGACAAAATTGGCGCCCAATTTATCTAACTGTGCATTATCCAAGGCGGCAATCTTATCGCTGGTGAAGCCTTGCCAGGCCGAAGCAGACAGCCCTTTGAGCTGGTCGCCTGACAGGCTCTCCACTTGGACAACGCTCAATGCACCCATGTGTTGGGCTGTTAATTTGCCCATTTGTTCCGCCGTTAAACTTTGCATCGTTGCAGAATTCAAGCTGGCAAACTTGCTGGCAGAAAGACCTCCTATCGCAGCGGCCGAGATGGACTTTATTTGCGCCTCTTTCACCGGTGGCCCTTGTGTCCCTGTAGTCGTCAGTTTGTTGATGACCCTGTCGACCTGCAACACCGAAAGGGCTTTCAGTTGCAGATCTTCTAAGCCACTGGCATTGGCATTGAGTTGCCCCAAGTTGGCAGGGTTAAGGCTGGTCAGTGCTTTGACCGAAATTTTCCCGACTTGTACAGCTGATAAGCTGCCTAAATTCAAACCATTCAAGGCATTGGCACTCAAATACCCGACTTGATCATCGTTTAATTTGCCGATGTGATTCGAACTCAGTTGTAAAAGTTGACTGCCTTTGAGTGCTGAGGTCACACTTTTGCTCAGTTTGTCAAAATGGACAACGCTCACAGCGGCCAGTTGGCTTGCGTTAGCCCCCAGAGCAAAATTGGCACCCAGGGCCCCGACTTTATCCCCGTCCATGGCTGTGATTGTGGCTGGCTTGAAACCAGCCCATGCTGAAGCCGAAACGACCTTCAGCTGGTCTTTTGTGAAGGCTTCTTGGTTACTGTCGCTCATGGTTGCAATATTCTTGGCAGTCAGCTTTGCAACCTGCGCTGTTGTCATGGCGGCCACACCTGCGGCACTGCTAGGCGGTACAAATAAGGGGCCGAAACCGTTGCTTGATATGATGGAATTGGCCATGTTGTTGTCTCTAAAAGCTGGATAAGTCTTGAATCGACACGAACCTTTTTAACTTTAATAATTTATATAAACAAGCGCAATTTACCGTGTGAATTTCATTTTCAGGCCAAGCTGGTTTGCGACCGGTTTGCTTTGTCGCGGGCTTGTCAAAGCAGGGGGCCTGTGTACAGCAGTCAAAAAACGCTGCAACTATTTATTAAAGTTTTCCCAGTCCATACCGATTAACGTGTGCAAGGTTGAAAAGCAACCTGAATTGGCGTTTTTTAACTTCACTGGCGCATTTGCGTGCCAAAAAGAGTAAACCAAGGAAAATATCATGCAAGTTTCTGCTTCACCAGCCTTAGTTGCGACCCAAGCTTCACGCATCTCGGGCGCGTCCGCACCCATGACGGCGGCGCAAGCGGTTAATGCATTTAAAACCAATCCGAATACAAAAGTAGAAATAATCGACACCGCTTTAAATATTCAGAATAACTTTGATGCGCTGTCCAAAATGGGCACAAAATTATCCAAAATGAGTGTCACGGACCCTGCGACGCGGATAAGTTTGACGGCAAGTCAATTTGCGGCAGGCGCCAAAGCCCTGAGCTCCATCAAAACAAGCTATGAGCTCAAACTGACCAACGTGACCATGGACAAGCTGAATACCTTGTCGGCCAATTCCAAGGTGAAGCAACTGGAAGTTGCTGACACCAGTGCAAACATCAGTGCCAAGTTCCAAAGTTTGCTGAACCAGCCCAACAAGATTGGAACGATCACCCAGTTGGGAGCACCCAGCGCAATTACGTTAAGCGCTGACCTCTACAGCCGCAACACTTCCACGGCAGTGCTTGCCAAAATTGATGGAGGTTCTTACACATTGTCGCTGAGCGACATGAAGATTGGCGCTAACGGCATTAGCGCTGGTACTGACCTTGCCACTGCGCTCGCCAACAGCCGTGTCACCAGTGTGGGTGTCAGGGACACCAGTGCCAACCTCGCCACCCAACTTGCGGGTGGCGCAAGTGCCCTCAGCAACGCCAAAGTGTCGAGCATTGTCCAAACCGATGCGAACAACTCCATTGCGGTGACCGATACGCAGTTGCAAAATCAGGTCATTGCAGGCACGCTTGCCAAGCTTGCCGGTACCAGCAGCTTGAGCGTCACCGGCGTGACGGCGGCACGAGCTGCTACGGTGGCAGGCAATACCAACGTGAAGAGCGTGTCGGTGACGGACACTGCGGCCAATGTGTACGCCAACCGCGGGACCATATCAGGTTTAAACAGCGGGGTAAATAAGGTCACCGCCATCAATATTGAAGATACCGGCAACAACCTTTCGGCCAATTTTGCCAACATCGCTGGCATGAACGGCATCTCCAAAATCAAGCTCTCCAACACCGCCAACATCACGATCACTGGCGCGCAACTCAAAGACAATGCTGCCATGCTGGCCAAGGTGCATGGCAGCAATAACGTGAAGGGCAACTACCACCTCACAGTCACATCGGTTGCGGCAGCCGATATCCTTGCAACAGCCAAGTTGGCCACGGTTGACAAAATCAATGTCAATGACACGGTGTCCCAGGCACTCGCTAACCTGACGGCGTTGAAATCCAGCAAAGTGGACAAAATCGACCTCTCAGGTGCAGGAGCCCTCATTGGAGGCAGCAACCTGGACAAGTTGGACGGACTGGGTGCTAAATTGGTTTCAGTCACCAACTCAAACAGCGCTGATATCGGGATCACTTTCGATCAGTATGTCAAACGCAGCGCGACTTTGGCCAAAATAGATACAGGCTCACTGGTCGTCTCAGAGGCAGGTGCCTCGGTGGCAAAACAACTTTTGGATGACGTCAAGGTCAGCGGTTTCTCTGTCAAGGACTCGGCAGCTAACTTAACCAGAAACTATGGCGACCTCAACGACGCCCTAACGGACGGCAAACTGACGCAAATGCGTTTGTCTGAAAATGCCGATATCAAATTAACAGCCGACCAATACACCGAGGCCTCAGCTGCTGGTGGCTTGTTGTCAGTCGTTCAAGATGCGGCCGGGACAGACGACTTCACGCTGCAAATCAGTGGCGCCTTGGCCACAAATATTGTGGCTTTGTCGGGCACAGCCAATTTTGACAAGGTCACCAAGGTTTCTATATCTGACAGCAGCAGCAACATCGCCGCCAAATTGACTGAACTGGGTGACGCCTATGCGGATTCCAAGCTGGGCGCCATTTATATCACCGGTACACCGTCCGACATCGGCATTTCCAAGTCGGATTTGGACGACGTCAATATTGCGGGTGCACTGAGCAAAATCTCCAATCTGGATGGCACGCCAGGCAGCTACACGCTCGATGTGAGTGGTGTGGGCGCAGCCGATGCGAGCGACTTGCTCAGCATCAACAGCAAGGTGGCCAAGCTGTCTGTCGAAGACACGTCGGCCAACATTTCCGAGAATCTGGCAAGCATCGCCGCCATTTCCGCTTCTAAATTGAAGGCGGTCACGGTGAGTGACTTTGGCACCGATGACATCACCGTGGCTGCGAGCAATCTGGCGGCTTACGCCACGGTGCTCGGCAAGGTCACTGACGGCGATTACTCGCTCAATGTGACTGATGTGACGGCCTCACAGGCTAAATTGTTGACCGAAAATAACACCAAAGTTGCGCATTTGACAGTGCTGGATACGGGCACGTCCGTGAGCGCCAAGCTGGGGGACCTGAATGGGCTCACAGACAGTGGCAAGCTGACGGCCATCACACTTGATGATCCTGCCAACACAATCATTCTGACCTCCACGCAATACGACGACAACGGTGCCTCTGCACTGAGCATCCTGAACAGCGGCGACTACAAACTGGCCATCTCAGGGGTATCGGTTGCCGACGCGATCGACGATACCAAAAACGTGAATGCAGACTCAACCCATGTAGCGTCCTACTCCGTCAAAGATGTGGGTGCCAATATCCAAACCAGCTTGGAGGCCCTGGATGACAGGGGTGGCAAGCTGCAAAGCATCAACTGGACGGACAGCACGGATTCAAACGGCGACCCCACCGCATTGAGCATCACTGGGCAAGAGTACGTCGACTTCATCGGGACCCTGTCCAAGATCAACGGTGGTGAATACAACGCGCACATTACCGATTTGAGCGCCAATGACACGCTGGCCGCCGAAAGCGATGCGAACATCTCCGAGTTCTCAGTCAAGGACAGCGCTGAGAACCTTGGCAAGAATTTGGCCGCTCTTCAAACCTCGGCATCTGCCGGAACTGTGAAGATTCAGGCCATCGAACAAAGCGATGTTGGTGACGTTGCGATGACCGCTACCGAATATGCCGACAGCGGTGACGCACGCGCCATGATGACGGGCTTGACCATGACGGTCAGTGATGTGGCCGCTGCAGACGTGGGCACACTCATCACTGGTGACACTCAGGTGGTGGGCATCACCGTGGATGACACTGCGGCCAACATCGCAGCCATGCTTGGCGATTCAGGCACCGCTGGTGATTTGGACACCCATGCCGCGCTGATTTCCAGCATCACCATCAGCGATGATGCTGTGCTGAATCTGACGGGCGCGCAGTATGCCGACAACGTCGCAGCGGGCGGTATTTTGGACAAACTGGCGAGCAACACGGGCGGCTACCACGCCGTCGTCACTGACTTGGCTGCAGGCAATGTTGCTGCAGCGACGAGCGACACCAATGTAGACAGTTTTGAGGTGGCTGACGATGCTGCCGGCCTGACTGCCAACTTCTCTGACATGGTGGACGCTGGCGACAAGTTGACGGCCATCACCCAAAGCGATACAGACCCCGTGTCCATTGCCTTGAGCGATTTGGTTGCCAACCCTGTCGACTACGCCCAAACGCTGGAAAAGTTTGCCACGCCACCCGCGCTCACACTGACTTGATTGAACGCTAAGACACCCCATTTTGAAGGAATTGACATGACACAAACCATCCAAATCGGTGCGGTGGACCCCACCTCGGCTTTTGACGCTTCTTCGTCTCTTGATGCGCTCAACATCATGGCCAGCGCTGATGGCAATACCCTGACCATTGCCATGGCTGATTTTGTGGCCAACCCGGCCACTTACACCAAGGCCTTAGAGGCCATACCTCGGCGGCCGATACACCTCCAGTTTGTCTGAGGGGTGGCCGTCATTTTTTAGCACGTCATGACCTCTGCCATCAGCGCATCAACCCGTGCGCTGCCGACCATCAGGGCCGCGCCAGCGCCTGTTGCCAAACTGGTGAACGTGGTCAACGGCGTGGCCAAGGGCGCGCCCAAACCCAGCCTGGTTCAAAAGGCGATGGTCACGCCTTCCCTTTCCGCAGTTTCAGGGGGGGCTGGGCTTGCCGGCTCGGGTTCACCAGCGGCCCCTTTGACGGTTGACATGGGCTATCTGGGCTACGACCACAGGGGGGTCACGTCCACCCTCCCAGACATCAATGCAAGCGATGGGGAGATGCCCACCATCACCGTCAAGGCGCAGCTGATCAAAGGGTTCAGCTATTCGCTCACATCGTCTTTTTCTTACCTTCGCTACGCCAAGGCGCCTTCGGCGAGCTTGACGGCTTTGGGGCCCGATGACACCCAGGCCAAGGCCTTGAGTCTCAAGGGCGGCTCGTTCATCGCCAAGGCGTCGGGGGACTACACCTTCACTTGGTCGCTGAAGAACGGCGCCCGCTTTGATGGCGCTTTCAGTGCCACCCTCGACGGCAAAGCCCCGGCCTTGCCCAAAACCACAGGCAGCAACTACGTCGATGCCTTGTTGCAGCGAGGTTCGGCATGGTGGCGCGACAAAGGCACCACGCCCACCCTGAGCACGACCCAGGTGATGGCCAAAGTATTCGCCTTGTCCTCTGGGAGTTCACGGCAAGCGCTGACTTACAGCTTTATGTCTGCCCAAACCGTTCCGGCAGACATCCTGAAGAACGACTTTCCGGCCACCAGCCAGGACAAAGTGTTTGCCGAAATGGACACCCAGCAGAAAGAGGCTGTCAAAGCCGCTTTGCGCTACATCAGCGCGGTCACCAACCTGAGCTTCAGCGAAGCCACAGACGGCGGCGGCAATCTCCAGTTGGGCAACTACAACATGGACCCAGAGGCGGGTGGCTTGTCCGGGATGGACGGCGTTTCCAATTTACCTGACTCTTACCCGCTGACCGACAAGGTCTACACCTTTTTGAACTCGAATCCCAACAGCGGCCTGGGGGATTCGACCCCAGGCACCAAGGGCTGGAGCGATATCTGGCATGAAATCGGACATGCACTGGGGCTTAAACACCCGGGCAATTATGAAGCGACTGGCACAGCGGTGACCCGGCCGTTTCTGCCTGTGGCCATGGACAACAAGCAGTATTCGATCATGTCTTACAAGACGAATGCAAACACCCAGGGCCTCCATAACCAGAGCTTGATGTTGTACGACGTGGCCGCGCTGCAGTATCTTTATGGCGTGAACGGGGCGGGTTCCACGGCTTTGGGGGATGTGGGGGGGGCGGGAGGCAGTTTCAGTTTTTCAGACACCGCCCCTGTATCGACCCTGTATTCGGCCACGGGCAAAGACACCATCGATCTGTCCGGCAGCGACAAGGGCAGTGCCGTCAACCTGAACGCAGGCACCTACTCCAGCATCAATAACCTGAGTGCCCAAAACGGCGCTGCGTTTCAAAACAGCGGCAAGCAGAATGTGGCGATTGCTTTTGGCAGCATCATCAACAAGGTCAGTTTAAGCACCAGCGCGACCAACGACACGGTCACGCTCAACGCGGCCTTCAAGCAAGGCGCATTTGATGAAATCAACAACCTGCAGACGGGGGACCGGATCGGATTGAGCAAGTCGCTCTTCGGGCGGCTGTCCGCCAAGAACGTCGAGATCACCACCTCCGGTACAGCCAGCCACAAAGACAGCCGAATCGTGGTGAACAAGAGCACGGGGGATGTTTTTTATGATGCTGACGGGGCCGGCACCAAGTCCAGTGCGGTCAAGATCGCAGCCTACAAGGCGGTGCAGGGCGCTGAAGTTGCTTTGAGTACTTTTGTGTTTGTTGCGTGAATTGCCCAAGATCGCCCTCAAGTAATCCGGCCAGCGTCCGATTCACTTGTTGATGATCAACGTTCAGAGCGCCACTGTTACTTCCAGTTATTACCAGCAGAGTGCCGTCACGTCTGAAAAAACTGTTGCGGCTGCGTTTTCAGCCATCAAGATCAACCCCCGCGCCAAGTTTGACATCGTTGATACGGCCGCCAACATCGAAAAGAACCTCGATGAATTGAAAAAGGTTGTCAACAACCTGAAGACGATCACTTTAACCGACACGGCCAGCACACAAATCAATCTGACAGCCAAGCAGTTGTTGAACCCTGGTAATTTAACTCTGCTGAACAAAATGGCATTGGGTGCAAGCAACCCTGTCAGTCTGCGTGTCTCCGATGTCGCGGCCAAAGACGTGGCCACGGTCAGTGCCAATACCAAGGTCAGTCAGTTTTCTGTCAAGGACTCGGCAAGCAATATCGTTTCCAAGTTAAGTCAATTGAACACAGGCATTGCCAAATTGGAAGGCATGCAACTGGTCAGTTCTGCGCCCCTCAAACTGACCTATGCGCAGTACACGACTTATGCAACTGACACGGCCCGCCAAGATGTCTTGGGCAAAATGACGGGTACCTTTGGCTTTGAAATTGCAGGTGCCACCACAAGCCAGGCCATCAGCCTGGGCGCTGATGCGCGGGTGAGCGCTGTGAGCATTTTGGACAACTCCCAAGCCATTGCCGATCAATTGGATGCGCTGCAATCCTTGGGCGTGAAGGTCAAAGCTTTGGCCAGCAATGACAACGCCATCATGAAGGTCAATGCCAGCCAATTGGAGGCTGACAAAGCCGTGATCGGCAAGCTCTACAAGGGCTACCAGTTGGCGGTGTTCAATGTGGATTCGACCTCGGCCATGGAGCTCAAGTCGAACAAAAAAGTCATTTCAATGGACATTGTCGATACGGCAGCCAATTTGTCCAAAAACTTGGTGTTGTTGGACCGGCTGGGCAGCCAGATCAATTCTGTGCGGGTGACGGATACCGACCCGGTTGCCAACCCCTTGACCATGACGGCCGTCGACTTTTTGACCTATGGCAGTGTGTTGAGCAAGGTCATTAACACAGACCCTGCTGCGTCGGAGCAATCCACCACACCCACCACAGCCAATAACATTTACAAGCTCAATATTGTGGCTGCCAGTGCGGTGGATGCGAAGGCCATTGAGAGTAACGAACACATTCAATCGATTTCGGTCGCAGACACCAGCGCGGCCATCGCCGTCAACCTGGACGATTTGAATGGCAACAGCAAAGTCACAGGCATCAGTCAAATTGGCACTGGCGGGGTGCTCAACATCACC
>Ga0164295_10002507_pt1 | contig 15075 bp, 11 predicted proteins | sample GEODES006metaG_FD_111798 | JGI IMG/M metagenome (GOLD analysis project Ga0164295, IMG submission 111798) | Oligotrophic lake water microbial communities from Sparkling Lake, Wisconsin, USA - GEODES006 metaG | ecosystem: Environmental > Aquatic > Freshwater > Lake | place: USA: Sparkling Lake...
CCGCCGACACACTGGTCCTCGCCCCCGGCGCGCGCGACGCAGTCCGCGTCCGCCGCGCAGTCTACGCAGGCGTTCGCTGCCGCGCTGCAGATCGGCAGGTTCAGCTCGCACGGGGCGTCTCCGTTTTCATCGCAACGGCGGCACAGGCCCGTGGCCTCGTTGCAGAACGTGCCCGTGGGGTTGTTCGCGCACTCCGCATCGTTCTGACAGCCGCGACAGACGCTCCCATTGCCGCAGACCGGCGATGCCCCATTGGCAACGCACCCGTCGTTGGACGCGTTGGCCTCGCACGCGCGGCAAGCGCCCGCGACGCACTGAGAGCTGTTCGCGGGGCAGTCCGCGTCCGTTCGGCAACCCGCGCACTGACCAGTGGCGTCCACGCAGAACCCTGTCGCACCGGCGCAGGGCGCCGCGGCGCCGCAGAGACAGGTGCGGTTCACGCACGCGCTCGTCGTGTCCTGCGCGCAGCTCACGCCGCACGCGCCACATGACTGGCCCACGCCGGCGCCCGTGTTCACGCAGGCTCCGTTGCAGCAGAGCTGGTTCGCTCCGCAGCCGGCCTGGTCAGCGGGGTCGCAGGCTTGGCAGGTGTTGTTCACGCACTGGTTACCGCCGGGTCGGCCGTTGCAGTCGACGTCGACGACACACTCGACGCAGGCGCCGCGCGCGTCGTCGCACACAGGCGTCCCGCCGCCGCACGGCCCGTTGACACCGCAGCCGCAGGCGCGGCCAGTGCAGGCGTTCGAGTTGCCCACATTGCAGGCGACATCACACGCCTCGCACTGGCCCGCCGCGAGCGGGTTCGTGCCCTCGCACCGATAGACGCCCGCCTGACCCGCGTCGCAGCACAGCTCGCTCGGGGCGCAGCCGTCATGCCCGTTCGGGTCACACACGCGACACGTGTTGTTCACGCACTGACCACCGCCGGGGTTCCCCGCGCAGTCACCATCGACGAGACACTGAACGCACGCTGCGCCGCCGGGGCGATTGTCGAAGCAGTGCGGTGTATCCCCCGAGCAGGGGTCTGCGTTCCCGCAGCGGCAGTCGCGGCTCACGCACTGGTTCGTCGTCTCGGCATTGCAGCTCGTGCTGCAGCTTTCGCAGTTCGACGGCGACGTCGCGCCCGTATTGCGGCACTGGAAGTTGCAGCAGAGCTGGTTCGCGCCACAGCCCGCTTGGTCACCGGGATCGCACGCGCGGCACACATTGTCGACGCACTGCGGGCGCCCCGGGTTCAGGCAGTCTCGGTCCGCGCGGCACTCCTCGCACTGGCCGTTCACGCACCACGGCGCCGCGGAGTTCGCCGCGCAGGCCGCGCCCGCGTCGCCACACGCGCACACCGTGTTGCGCGCCGCGCCGACACCGACGTCGATGCAGCGGTCAGCGCGCTCAGCATCGCAGGCGCGACCGCAGTCCTCACACTGGAAGCTCGGGTTCACGCCCACGCAGGTCCCGCCGCAGCAGATGGTCTGCCCGGGGCAGTTCGCGTCGCTCGCGCAGCCGACACATTGGAACGCGCCGCCCATGCCTGCGGGGCGGCACAGGGTGCCCGGCAGGCAGGCCTCACTGTCACCGCATTTGCACGCGCGGTCCTCGCAGAGGTTCGCCCGGTCGGGGTTGCAGCCTGCGTCGCCGCAGGTCTCACACGGCCCGTCGTAAGACGTCGCCGTGCAGGTGTTTCCGCAGCACAGCTCGCCCGCGCCACAGTCTTCGTCGCGGTCGCATCGGCACTCGCCGTTCGAGCAACGCTGTCCAGCGGGGCAGGCGGGGCCGTCACCGCACGCGCAAGATGCGCCCGCCGCGGTCACCGCGCAGCGATCGGCCACGCGCTCGCAGCTCGCGCCGCACGCGCCGCAGTTTTGGAGCGAGTCGGTCGGCAAGCACGCGCCGCCGCAGCACGACTGGCCTGCGCCGCAGACCACACCGCAGGCGCCGCAATTGTTGGTGTCGGCCGTCAGGTCGAAGACCTCATCCACACCGCGGTCGCAGTCGTTGTCGCTCAGGTCGCACGTCTCGACACGTGGCAAGACTTGCCCCTGGCAGGCCGAGTAGACGCCCGCGTTGCACGCCCGCACTCCCGGGCGACACGGCGGGATGTCCCGGCTCTCCGCAGGACCGTCAAAGCAGCTCTCAGAGAATCGGTCGGTGATCCGGTCGCAGTCGTTATCGACATTGTCGCAGACCTCGGGGCTCGGCGCGGTCTGACCGTCGCACGTCGAGTAGACACCCGCCGTGCAGCGCCGCACGCCGTCTCGACATGCGCCGACCCCGCGCTTCTCCGCTGCGAACTCCCAGCAGGGCTCGTCGACGCCCTCGTCCACCGTGCCGTCGCAGTCGTTGTCGAGGTTGTCGCACTGCTCGGGGGCCGGCACGATCTGCTGCTGGCACGCCTCCATCTGGCCGTCGACGCACCGACGAATGCCGCCGCGACATTCGCCGACGCCTTGAGTGGCGGGCTCAGCGTCGTAGCACGCATCGAAGAGCGGCTCGCCGCCGCTGCCTTCGTCCGCGCGACCATCGCAGTCATCGTCCGCTTGGTTGCAGACCTCGTCGGTCGGCTCAACCACGCCTCGGCACTCCGAGAGGGTGCCGCCCCGGCAGTAGAGGACGCCCTGCCGACATGCGCCCCGATTGATCTCTGGGCCACAGGCCGTCACGCCCTCCTCGGGGAGAGCGCCGCCGTCGTCCGTCACGTCTGTCAGGCCATCACAGTCGTTGTCGAACCCGTCACACACCTCGGGCCCGCCCTCATCGCCCAAGCACAGGTCCGCGACCGTGCCATCGGCCAAGTGCTGGCAGACACGCGGTCCGATGCTGCAAACGCCGCCCTCGCGACCACAAGTGGCCGGCCGCGCGACCGCCTCACCGGGAAAGAGGCGCGGGTTTCCTTCGTCCACGACGCCGTCGCAGTCGTCGTCCGCGTTGTTGCAGAGCTCAGTGGCGCCCGGCGCGACCTCGACGCGGCCATCGTCACAATCGTCGGCCGCGCCAAAGCCGTCCCCATCTCCATCGCCGCCGACGCTCGCGCACGCGGCGTCCGCGCCGTCGCAGTCTTGGTCGACCCCGTCCCCGCACTTCTCCGGCGCACCGCGGTAGACGACGCGGTCCCCCTCAGCGCAGTCGTCGGCGCCGGCAAAGCCGTCCTTGTCTGTGTCCTCCGCGGCGCACGGCGTATCGGCGCCGTCGCAGTTTTGGTCGATCCCATCACCGCAGCGCTCTGCGAGCCCAGGCGCGCGCCCGGAGTCGAGGTCATCGCAGTCGTCGCCCCCCCGCGTCCCGTCCCCGTCTCGATCCGCCGCCTCGGCGTCGTCGAGGCAAGTATCGGCGCCGTCGCAGTCTTGGTCGACCCCGTCGCATGCTGCCTCGCCCGCGCCGGGGTGAATGCGCCCATCGGCGTCATTGCAATCCCGCTGCGCCTCGTCCGGGGCGTCGACCAAATAGCCGTCGCGGTCGGCGTCTGTCCCGAAGCCGTCGCGGCCATCGCAGTCCTGGTCGACGTCGTCGCCCGGTACATCGTACTTGCCTGCGCCGACCGTCGAGTCCGTGTCGTCGCAGTCGCCGCCCACGGAGACGCCATCCGCGTCACCGTCGACTTCGGCGCAGGCGATATCGGCGCCTGTGCAGTCGTCGTCGACGCCGTTGTCGCAGACGAAGTAGTCGGTCGCGCGCTCAAACTCACGGAACGCGGAGACCTCGGCCGCGGCCCGCCGCTTGGCGTCGGGTGCCCCAGGTGTGGGGAGCTGAGCCTGCACGTCGGCGCAGTCGCTGACGTCAGACCGGAACGCAGGGGGCACCGAGACGCAGCAGGCGTTCGCGACATTCCCGCAATCTCGAAAAGTGTCGCCGTCTTCGTCACAGGCGGAGACATACGGCACCGCAGTGACTTCGGCCGAGCCGCTCAGGCCGTCGCCGAGATAACCGTCACCGACGAGCACCGGGGCGCCGCCGACGATGCCCACCGCATGCAAGAACAAACGACCTTCGCCCGGCGGGAGTAGACCTTCGACCACCGCGAAGCCATCGACCCGGACTGTGCGGCCGTCCACGCCCAGCGTTCGGTCAACGACCGCCCGGCCAGGCGTACCGCCGTCGAGCGTGGTCTCACGCTTGATCACGACGCGCCATCGATCGGGCGCTGCAGACGGCGTCCCCTCGACGATGACGCTCGCCTTCCAGCCAGCTTGACCGCCGCCACCTTCGCCACCACAACCCGCCGAGAGGAGCGCGAACGCGCCGCCCACGACCCAAGCCGCGCTCGCGGTGATGCTCGAGAGTTTTCGGTTCACGTGCACTGACCCCCACGGACATCCGCTCTGACTATATACGAGACTCGGCCGTCGATGGCACGCGGCGCGCGTCGAGATTCGCAGATGGGGTTTGCGCTCGATCGCCCAGTCGTGCGATTCCGCCCTCGTGAACGAGCCGATGAGCCGCTTCCGCCCGCCTTGCGAGGCGCCTTCTCAGGCCCCGACGTTGTACGTCAACGCCGATGTCCTGACTGAGCTGCGTCTCAACTGCGCCGCCTACCCCGACCGCGTCGCCTTCGGGCTCTTGGTCGGTCATCTCTTCGAGGAGCCCGCAGCCGCGGCGTCCGGGGGAGCCACGCCTTGGGCTCAGGTGGTCGGTTTCGTCGAGGGTGCTCACATCGATGAGTTCTCTCGCGTGGCCACCCACTTGCGCGCCCGGTGGCAGGCCGCCGGCGCCGCGCTCCGGTACAATTTTCCGGCGGCGACGCTTGTGGGGTGGTACGCCAGCGCCCCGGGTTCCGAGGGCCCGCTGCCGGCGGCCGCGACCGTTCAATTGACGTTTTTCAACCGCCCGGGCCAGGCCCTGCTCTGGCTGAACCCGACAGGCGTGACAGAGGTCTGGTACCCGGGGGCCGCCCAGCTCGAGCGGGGCGCGTGGGCGACCTCGCCGTCGTCCCCCCCCGCGGTGCGTTGACACTGCCCCCCCTGCGGGCTATACCCGCGGCCGCTCAATCTGGAGGCAGGGTCGATGATCGCAGCGGGAACGTCAGTCCGAGGTCAAGTCACGGGCGCAGAGGACCTGACGGTCGAAGGCCGAGTCGAGGGCAGCGTTCGCCTGTCCGGCAACCTCTCGATCGCGAAGGGGGCCGAGGTCAAGGCCGAGGTCGAGGTCAAGGCCTTGGACATCTCGGGTTCGCTGGCAGGCAACTCGGTCGCAACGGAGAGTGTCGCGCTCTCGAGCGGTGCGGTCGTGACCGGTGACATCACGACCCCTCGCCTCGTCATCGCCGACGGCGCCCGCTACTCCGGCCGCGTCACGATGCCCTTTGAAATCCCCGCGCTCGGCGCGCCTGCGCCGCGCCGCTGAGACGATAAGAACGCTCTAGGAGACCTACAAGATGGCTATCACCCACATCGGCAGCACGCTCGTCATCGAAGGCGAGATCAGCGGCTCGGACGCGGTCGTCGTCCAGGGCCGCGTCAAGGGCAGCATCGAGACGTCGCAGGGCGTCGTCATCGAGAACTCCGCCCACGTCGAGGCGAACCTCACGCTCGACACTCTCGAGGTGGCGGGCGACGTCAAGGGCAACGTCACCGCGGCAAGCCGCGTTGAGATCAAGCCCGAAGGCAAGATGGTCGGTGACATCAAGGCGCCGCGCATCCTGATCGCCGATGGTGCCCACTTCAAGGGCAACATCGACATGGACGTGGGGCGCTGATTCATGGCCGCTACGACCGTCATTGCGGCCGGGTCCGTCGTCCGCGGCCACCTCACGGGTCAGGAGGACCTGCTCCTCCAAGGGCGCGTTGAGGGCAGCGTCGCGCTTCAGGGCAACCTCGACATCGAGGTCGACGCCCGCGCCGATGCCACGATCGAAGCCGTCACCGTCCGCATCCAGGGCACGGTCGTCGGTCGCGTCGTCGCCCGCGAAGGGATCGAGCTCAGCGCGTCCGCCCGCGTCCGCGCGGACTTGGTCGCGCCGCGTCTGGTCATCGCTGAAGGCGCGCTCTTCGCAGGTGCGATCGACATGAGCGGCGCGCCCGTCGCCCGACCGGTGTTCACGGCGCCTGCACCCGTGCAGCCGGTCGCAACCGCCTCGCCCACTGGCCAGCCCTCGCTCGCGCTCGGGGACGACGATGACGACCCTGCGCTGCCGGGCGGCGTCGACGCCAAGAACATCGCCTTCAAGAAGAAGAAGTGAACGTCGGCGACCGGTCTCGGCTGCTGACGCTGCTCGTCGAGCTCTCGTTCGAGCGGCGCTTGGTGACGCTGCGGAGCGGCGCTCCGAGTGACTTCTACCTCGACTGTAAGCAAACGGCGCTGCACGCCGAAGGCGCAAGTTTGGTCGGGCAAGCGCTGCTCGACGCGATTGAACGGCTTGAGGCCCGAGCAGGGACGCGCGCGCTCGGGGTCGGGGGGATGACGCTGGGCGCCGACCCCCTCGCGACCAGCACGAGCTTGGCGGCGTTCGCGAGAGGCCGATTACTCCACGCCTTCATCGTGCGGAAGGAGCCCAAGGGGCACGGCACAGGGGCTTGGATCGAGGGCCGACGAAACCTGCCCGATTGCAGCCCGATCGTCCTCGTCGAGGACGTCGTGACCACCGGCGGCGCGACGCGACAGGCGTGGGCCGCGGCGCGCGCCGAGCAGTTGAACGTCATCGGTGCAGTCACTTTGGTCGACCGTCAGGCGGGCGGGGTCGAGGCGCTCGTCGCTGAGGGCTTGCCGACCGTCGCGGTCTTCACGCGGGCTGAGTTTCCTGCCGGCGCGACGGCCTGAGCGAAGCGACGTGAGCGGACGAGAAGCACGCGCAGTTGAGGCCGTAGACGGTACTCGCCTGCACTACGAGGTCGAAGGCGACGGGCCTTACGACGTCCTGCTATGCGATGGCATCGGCTGCGACGGGTACATCTGGCGATACCTGTGGCCGCACCTGCTCGAGCGTGCGCGGGTCATTCACCCGCATATCCGCGGCCATGGCCGCAGCGCCCCCCCAGCCGACCCCGCGCGGGTGGGCATCGCCCACATCGCCGAGGACTTCCTGCGCGTCCTCGACGCCTGCGGCTCAGAGCGCGCGGTGGTCATCGGGCATAGCATGGGCGTGCAAGTCTCGCTGGAGCTCTGGCACCTCGCGCCGACGCGCGTGATGGGTCTTGGCCTGATGTGTGGCAGCTATGGTCAGCCCGCGTCGACCTTTCGTGACGCGCAGTTCATGAAGCACCTGCTGCCCTACCTGCAGGCGGCTGCGCGCATGGGCGGCGGTCCCCTGCGCTCGCTGTGGCGTCGCCTCACGGCGACGCGGCTGGCAGGTATCGTGGCCCAGCTCACGGAGCTTCACCCCGACTTTACCCGGCCCCGCGACCTTGAGTCGTACTTGGCGCATCTGGCCGACATGGACCCCCGGGTCTTCTTCGACATGCTCGCAGGCGCCGAAGCGCACACCGCTGCGCCCTACCTGGAGCGCATCGACGTGCCAACGCTCGTGATCGCGGGCGAGCTCGACCGATTCACACCGGCGTGGCTCTCCGAGGCGATCGCGCAGAAGGTGCCGGGGGCTGAAGCGATGTGTGTCCGCGATGGAACACACGCGGCGCCTGTCGAGCAGCCGACGGTCGTGAACTTGCGCGTCGAGCGATTCCTCGATGCGCACTTCCCCCGGCCCGCCTGAGCGAGACCTCAGTCGTCGTAGAAGATGGTCTCGCGCTGACGGTTGATGAAGTCGTTCACGCGCTCCGCGATCAGCGGGTGGAGATCGACGAACTGAATGCCAATCCCTGAGGGCGCGTCGGCGCCCGAGCTGCTGCCCTCGCGCAGCCACCGGACATCGCCGCGCGCCGTGATCTTCTCGGGATAGGGGTCGAGGCGAAAGCTGAACTCCACGACCGTGCCGATCGGGAGCAGGTTGGGCGTCGCGACAAAGATGCCGCCCTCGGAGATGTTCTGCGTGAACCCCGTGAAGAAGTTATGCTCGCTCTCGAGCGTCACCTCGACCTCAAACGTGATACGTGGGTGACGCCGACGGGTCGGCGTGAGGTCGGGCGCGAGACCCGCGGGGCGGTTCGTTGTCGTCATCATGTCCTCAGGTACGGCACGAACGCGCCGGACAATCGTAGCCGGGTCAAGTCAGACTCAGGCACCCCAACAGCGCCCGAACGTCAGGTCTTCAAGTCTACTCGAAAGAGCTGCTGGCCGAGCAGCACAAGGTCGCCCTGCGAGAGAATCGCTTCGGCTTTGACGCGCAGGTAGGTCCCGTTCGTTGAGCCCGTGTCCTGCAAGAAGAAGCGACCGTCTCGCGTCACGACCTTGCAGTGCGAGCCGGAGACAAAGCCGTCGTCTGGGAACGTGATCTCGCCGCGCTCGCGACCGAGGGCCTCTTCGACCTTGCGAAGCACCCAGACCGAAGCGGGCGTGTTGATCGCGACGACAGACGACAGTCGACCCCAAGCGCCGCGGACGGGCGACCCCATCACCATCGTGCCGTCCCCAGCCCCGGGGAGCACAGGTCGAACCTGCGCGAGCTCCTCGAAGCGCAGGAGCTGCTGTCCGATCCGGAAGAGATCGCCGTGAAACAGCTCTACCTCGGCCTTGATGCGAATGAAGAGGCCGTTGAGGCTGCCCTCGTCCCGCGCGAAGAGCTGGTTCTTACCAAAGTAGAAGGTGGCGTGACGCGGTGACAGGAACGGGTCGTCCGCGAAGAGCGGGGATGGATGCGCCCGACCGACGGTCGTCTCAGTCGGGCTCAGCGAGAACTTCGCGCCCTCCGTCCCGTCGGGATGAATCACAACGAGCTGGGCAGGTGCGGGCGCCGCTTCGACGACGGGCACGGAGGCGACCGCTGCGGGCGCGCGAGACCGGGCATCGTATCGTCCGCCACAGACGCCGCAGAACTTGAAGCCCTCAGGGACCGGCGTGCCGCACGTCGAGCACAAGCGCGCATTCTCAGGTGCCGTAACGGTCGCGTCGTACAAGGCCGCCCCGAGGGCGACCGCTGTCGGTGCCTCGGCCGTCTCGCGCTCCGCTTCAGTCAGCGGGGCATGCGCGGCTGCAAGCCCCTCGTCCGTGACGGGCTCGAACGGCAGGGCGTCCGACGAGGGGGCGGGCGCAGGCTCAGGCGACGCCGTCGCGGCGGTCGCAGCGGCGCTCAGCGCAGCAGCAGCGGCGGCGACCGCGCCGTGCGAGACTTCGCCATCCGTGGACATGTCGAACGGCAGCTCGTCTCGGTCGGGCGGCGGCACAGTCTCGATGGCGGGTGTCGGGTCCACGCGGGGCGTCTCGGGCGTCGGCTCCGCTTCGATGCGCGGCCCGCTCGGGTCAATTAGCGTCGGCTTGACAGACCGTGGCAGCTCGATGGCAGGCGTGTGCGCGCTGAGCGGGTTCAGGCCCGGCAGCTTGATCGGGACGGCCTGCGGCAGAACAGTCGGTGCAACGGGCCGGGGGGCGCGCGCGAGCTCGGTGCCACACCCCAAGCAGAACTTGTAGTGGTCCTCGTTGTCTCGGCTGCAGTTCGGGCAGACGATCAAGTGGCTCGTCCTTTCACCTGGTCTGGGCGCGTCACGTGGCCGTGATCTCGACGCGGAGGAGCTGACGACCGACGAAGAGGTAGTCGCCATGCGCGAGCTCGCGCTGGCCCTTGACCCGCACGTAGGTGCCGTTGCGTGACTGCATGTCGGTCACCGTCGCGGTCGTTGCGCTCAGGTCGACTCGACAGTGGCGGCCGCTGATGAAGCGGTCGTTCGGAAAGTTCAGGTTGCACTGCTCACGCCCGATGCTCACTGCGCCGTCGCGCGGTGAGTGCACGATCCCCGTCCGCCCGCCCTCGAAGACCTGGACGACACGGCCGGCTGCCGCTGGTCGTGGGCTGGCGAAGAAGTGGGTGTGGTCTGCGCTCGTGGTCTCCCCGACAATCTCGCGCAGCTCAATGCGGAAGAGCTCCTCGCCCGCGAGGAAGACATCGCCATCCTCGAGGACCGCGGGCTCCTTGAGGCGGATGAAGACGCCGTTGAGCGCCCCCTCGTCCCGCACGTACAGGCGGCCTTCGTCGTAGAAGAAGTTCGCGTGACGCGGCGACAGGTAGTTGTCCTCGGGGAACAGGATCGCGCCCGACTTGCGCCCCGCGATGTGCTCCGCCGCGTTCAGGTGGTAGCTCACGCCATCCATCCCCTCGCCGCGGATCAGGATGAGCTTGGCCTTACCCACCGACTGCATGGCGCCGAAGAAAGCAGTCTGCACAGCGGCCGACGCGGGGGCGCTGGGCTTCATGGGGTGCCCGCAGCGGCCGCAGAAGCGGTGCTCGGACGGCACCTGAGCTCCACAACTCGGACAATCCACCATCGCCATGCAGCGCAACTCCGGCCAATCGAGGCAGCGCCGGAGTGTAGGCCCGAGGCGCCCGCGTCGCAAGTGAGTGAATATCGGCAGCCCCGAGCGCGTCCGGCGGGTTATGACTCCATGAAACCAAAATCCGGAGACCTGATGCGCCACTGCCGCTCACGCCTGTTCGTCGCCTCGACGCTGTTCGCCGCCGCGTTCCTCTCAGGCAGCGCTGCTCTCGCGCAAGCGCCGCCCCCTTTCACCGCCGCCAGCGGCTCGGAGCGCGTCGACCTTCTCCGATTCCACGTGAACGATCTCGGCGAGTGGGAGCGCCTGCAGCGCACCAGCCAGAGCCGCCCTCTGACGCTCGACGAGCTGGAGAAGCTCGCCAAGGCGGGCATCGGCGAGAAGTCGCTGATCGAGATGATGCGCACGCGAGGCGTACTCGCCGTGGCGGATGCCGACGCCCTCGTTCGTATGAAGCAGGGCGGCGCGACGGACGATACCATCGCGGCGCTCTCCGCCTTCGCGCTACCGCCGAACGAGGCGATCGACCTCAAGTTCCTCATCGACGTCGCCACGCCGTACCAAGTCACGCAGGCGCCCTACCTGTATGTCGAGGTCTATCACCCTGAGCGCAACTATCAGGAGTCCTTGCTCTTCTCTGACCTGCGGGCGCTCCTGGGCCGACGCTGGGCCGTTGACGAGCTACGGGACGACAGCGACCCGCTCCTGAAGAACCGCGTGAGGTCGCTGGCCTTCTGGGGCCGGGCGCCTGCGCGCCACCCCGGCAAGCTCCAGATGCGCGTGCTCATCTCCCAGCGCCCCGGTCTGCGCGACCTGCGGCCCGAGACGCTGCGCGAGGATGAACGAAAGCGGCTTGTGACCTTCGACGTCGACTACCCGGCTGTGAGTCGCCGGCACGCCTGCACACTCCAGCTGCGCCTTGAGAGGGACCCCATCTTGAAGGACCTGTTCACCCTGCCGCGCAGTGATCTGCGCTGCGAGTGGGACTGAGTCACTCGACGACGATCTCGCGCTTAAAGACGGGTGCCACACCGCTCTGAACCGGTACGCGCGCCGCGCTGAACACGCCGTCGCCGTCGGCATCGGCGGCCTCGGTGACTTCGCCGCTGAGCCACGTCTCGCTTTGACGCAGGGCGTGCACCGCGACGTCGAAGAAACGCTGTCGCCGTGCATCGAGGGCGTCCCCGGCCGGGCTACCCGCTGGGATGATACGGGCGACGGCGGCGAGGCTCGAGAGCGTCCGCGCGGCGAGCGCAGCGTCGTAGACGAGCGCGCGGTCACCGAGCGTCGAACGAAAGGCGCCGGCGCCGTCGTCCCAAAACTGTGCGTCCAATCGCGCCCAGAGCTCAACGGCCTGCGTTCGCGATTCGTCGTCGTAAACCCCGCGCGCCGCGAGCGCTGCGAGCCACGCGAGCTGGTCCTCGAGGCGCAGAGCGTCCACCGGAAAAGACGTCCCAAAGACCGTTGCGGACGCCCGAAGCCAACCGCTCGGCGCCTTCATCGTCGCCTCAAGCTGCGAGAGCGCGCGCTCGGCGTCTGCTCTCAGCACCGCGCGCTCGTCCTCGCTCAAGCCCAGCCCATCCGATGCAGCGACGCGCTCCAAAGTGAGCGCGAAGTCAGCCAGAGAGACAGCGGAGAGTCCCGGTCCAAGGCCCGCGTCGGGGTCGTACTGCGCCCGCCAGAAACCACGGTCGACATCCAGGGTCCGTGTCCGAGTCGCCTTGAGCACATGGCGCGCCATTCTTGCGGCGGCGGTCGGCGCTGCCTCGAAGCCAGCGCGATCCGCGAGGGGCGGCGCGTCGAAGAGCGTCGCGCGGCGCGTCCCGAGCTCCGCGACCTCGACGAGCCCGCGCAAGAGTGCCGTCTGCTCGCGCAGACGAAAGACCGGGTCCGCGACGGCGAACGCTTCGACCCGCCTCGGGAGGCCTTGAACCGACGCGACCTCGACGAGCCTGAGGAGCGAGGGGACCCACGCCTCGTCATCGGCCGTCAGGGCGCCCAGCCCCGCGCGTCCCACCCTAAAACCTGCGCCTCGATCGAGCCACGTCAACGCCCACGACAGTTGGTCTGCCGCCACATAGGCCTCGAAGCCGTCGGCAGGAGAGACGCCGGGGCGGGTCACCTCGGCGACGACCTCCATCGCCGCCGCAGGCCCCGCATCAAGCCAACGCCGAACGGCCTCGACTTGCGCCGCCGGCACCACGACGCCCTGGTGGAGGCCAGCGCTGGAGAGCGCAAGAAACAGCGCGTTCGTCGGCGCGAAGTCGACATCAAACTGGGCGCGGATAGACGCAGCGCTCGACAGGTCGGGCGCGGCACCATCGAGGCGATGACAGCCGGCACAGCGCGTCGCGAAAGGTGGAACGACCGTCGTCAGAAAGGTGCCCTCGCCTGTCGCGTGTGTGGCGGCTGTGCCCGCGGTGACTTGCCGCGCGAGCCCTCCGAGCATCTGAGCGACCGACATCAGCTCGACGCCTCGGTCTTCGCCCGAGGCCCCCTGCCAGAGCAGGGATCGGTAGTCGCGCGTCGTGTTGGGGACACCCGTCGCGTCGACACCCACGTCCGGCGCGCGCAGGAACAGCGCGACGGCTCCGCGATAGGGAAAGACCAGCGGCTGAACGCCCAACGGCAGAGCCGTCCCCACTGCGTCCGCCAGCGTCCGGAGACGGAGCCCGAGCACGTCGTCCACGTTCGCGCCGTTTCCGTTCGCATCAGGCGGCGCAGCGGGTCCCGTCGAAGCCGCGATGTTCTCGGGACTCCAGAGGCCATGAACACCCGCGCGTCCCTGCGTCATCCAAGCGGAGATGGCCTCGCGCCCCGCCGCCCATGCCTCGACTTCGCGGCCGTACGAACGGCCCGCATCCCCCGCGCCCGACAGGAGGCCTGCGTCGCCGAGGAGCGCAGCGGCGAGCGCGAACGTGCCGGCGGCATCTGCGTGCAGCACATCGCGGCCGTCTGCGACGGGTCGTGCCCCGAGCGGCGACAGGTCGTATCGCTCGATGTGCTCCGGCTCGGCGTTCCCCGCGGCGTCGATCGCGCGAAAGCGGAGCTCGGTCGTCGCCTCGACGCGAATCAAGCCGTCGACCACCGGGGACGCCGCCGTCGGCGTCGAGCCGTCGACGGTGTAGTGAATCGCCGCTCCCTCCTCCGCTGCGGTCTGCGTCAAGGAGACCTCGACCGGCGCGAGATAGTGACCGCCCCTCGGCTCTGCGGCCGTCGTCGGCGCCGTCGCGTCCAGGTCGTAGCGGAGGCCGCTCCCCCGCCCTCGATTCCCAGCGGCGTCTTCGGCCACGTAGTTGAGGACGATGGGCCGCTCGACGCGCACGATGGCCGTGTCTTGAGCGCGCAGGGTTCGAGAGTTTCCGTCGCCGGGTGCGGAGTTGTCGAGTGTGTAGGCGAGCGCGCACGGCTCACTGCAGGTGAGCGTCACGTCCGTTGGCCCGTCGAGGCGCAACCCCGAAGCCGGCGGCGGCGGCGAGAGCGTCACGACCGGCACGTCGAAGTCAAAGCGCAGGCGCCCCTCACGAACCTGCCCATCGGTGTTGCCCGCGGCGTCGACGGCCCGCCAGCGCACCATAGCATCGTCTGTCAGGCTCAGCTTGAGCGCGTTGTTCACGAGGCCAGTGCCCAGCGCGCGCGGCTCGGGCTCAGAGCCGTCCGTCGAGTAGTAGAGGATGCCCGGTTCGGACAGCGTGATGTCGACGACCACCTGCGAGTTGAAGAGGAGGTCCGCGCCCTCGAGAGGCACAGGCTCCGCGCCGTTGCGACGCACGACAGCGCTGACGGTGGGAGGGACCGTGTCGACCCGCTCGCTCCCCTGTGGACCGCAGCCCGAGAGAGAGGCGAGCGTCGCGGCACATCCGAGCAGAGCAAGCGAACGGCGAGACATCGTGAGCACCTGAGGCGGAGGGACTGCCCGATAAGATAGCGCGCCCACGCCGATGCGTCACAGTCTGGCGCGTTCTTGCAGCCCGCACGCGGCCGATTATCGCGGGCGGTTGTTGCAAGTCGGGGCCGCTTGTGGCAATCCGCCGCGCCATGCTTCGCCCAGACATTCGAAATATCGCCATCATCGCTCACGTCGACCACGGCAAGACCACGCTCGTGGACGGTCTGCTCCGGCAGTCCGGCACGGTCGCTGCCCACTCTCGCGTGAAGGAGCGGGCGATGGACAAGCTCGACCTCGAGCAGGAGCGCGGCATCACGATCCTGTCGAAGAACACCGCCATCCGGTGGAAGGACACGACGATCAACATCGTGGACACCCCGGGGCACTCCGACTTCGGCGGCGAGGTCGAGCGCGTGCTCGGCATGGTCGACTGCGTGCTGCTGCTCGTCGACGCCGCCGAGGGCCCGATGCCGCAGACGCGCTTCGTGCTCCGCAAGGCGCTGAGCCACGGACTGCGCCCCATCGTGGTCATTAACAAGGTCGACCGCCCGGATGGTCGCCCGAACGAGGTGCTCGACCTCGTCTTCGACCTCTTCGTCGCCCTGGAAGCCAGCGACGCACAGCTTGACTTCCCTGTGCTTTATGCCTCGTCCCGCGAGGGCTGGGCGGTCCGCGACCTCAAGCAGGACCGCGTGGACCTGAACCCGCTGTTCGACGCGATCTTGGAGCGCGCCACGCCCCCGGACGTCGACATGGACGGCCCTTTCCAGATGCAGGTCGCCACGATCGACTACAGCGACTTCGTCGGCCGTATCGCCATCGGGCGCATCGTGCGCGGGTCGGTGCGCAAGAACGACCAGCTCGCCGCCGTGACGATCGAC
>Ga0164295_10002509_pt1 | contig 15070 bp, 13 predicted proteins | sample GEODES006metaG_FD_111798 | JGI IMG/M metagenome (GOLD analysis project Ga0164295, IMG submission 111798) | Oligotrophic lake water microbial communities from Sparkling Lake, Wisconsin, USA - GEODES006 metaG | ecosystem: Environmental > Aquatic > Freshwater > Lake | place: USA: Sparkling Lake...
CGGTTCACATGAGGCGAGTCGTCCTTGGAGTCTCCTCTCGCAACGCCACTGCATCTCCACGAGGTCTCAGTAGAGCGTTCACCTCCGCTGAATGTCGGCGAGGGTTCAGTGGAACGCCTCTCAACTCGACCGAGTGTCGCACGCAAGTACTGGAGTTGACACTTGGCATCATCAAGGCGGCTGGCCGTCCTTTTCGACGGCGTCAAGCATTTCGAAGGGGCGAAGTGCTCAAAGATCTTGCAGATCTCGATTCCGACTTGCAACGAGCTACCATGCTTTTTGACAACGGCACACGCAGTGGGTTTGAGCTCCACGACCGGCAGACAGTCTCGATGCTTGCACGCGCATACTGTGTGCCGCATGCGGTGTGGGAACGTCGCGAGCTGCCTCGCGCATTGCACCTGTTTGAGACGATGCTGCAGCAGCCCGCCGACGGAGTTCCGCTGAGCCACAGGTGGACATGCGAGGCAGTCAAGTGCGAGCTAGTGGCGCGTTACGGCGATGCAAACAGCGGAGTCGCACGAGCGTGCATCGAGCATCGGCAGCCACATGAGCAACGTGTCGACCTCAACACGGAGTCCGTGCTCGCCATCGCCGACAGCGCGGTGCAGGCGGCGGACGCCCCGTCGCACCTCGAGCGCGCCGTGCAGCTCTACTTGTACGTCGCGCACGCCGCGGTCCGCAGTGGCCAGGCCTTGGAGCACGGCGATCTCGACGAGCAGCTCGGGGTTTATCTCGCGGCGCTCACGCGTCTCTTTGGTGCGTGCTCGGCCGCGCGGCAGCTGCCGCAGCACACGATGCTCCTGCTACCGGCGCTTGTTGGCTCCACCGGCGCCGCGCCGGGCACTTCGAGTCTCGACGCCGTCGCGCACCGCGCCCAGGACGGCGCCGCCTCGAGCAGCGCTGCCGTGGGCGGCCTTGTGGACGCCGTCCTGGGCGCTACGGTCGACGAGCGCACCCGCCTAGTCCAGCGGCGACGCAGCGCGCTCAATGCTCTGATCCACGCGTGTGGCCGAGCCGGTGAGGTGGAGTCTGATTGCGTCTGATTGCATGCAAGTGCTCACCACGGCGCCATCCCATCTCCCCACAGGTGAGGTGGAGTCTGATTGCGTCTGATTGCATATCAGTGCTCACCACGGCACCCTCTCCTCCGCACAGGTGAGGTGGAGGCGGCGTGGCACGCCCATCGGGCGGGGGTCACCGCGGGGCTACCGGTCGATAAGTATACCGTGACGGCGCTGGTGGCGGCTACCGGTCGCACTCGGGACCGGGCGCGGATTCTGGCGGCGCTTGCAGTGGGGATAGACGCTCAGCTCCCGGTGCGCACCGATCCGTTTGTGATGACTTCTGTACTCAAAGCCCTCATGCTTGCAGGGGAGCATGAGGCGGCGATCGATACGTATGAGCGCGCTCTCGTGGAGGGCATGCGCCCCACCCCGGCCGTGACGAATGCTCTCAGCCTCGTCTATGCCGGTGCGGGCGACATCGAGCGCGCGACGGCTCTCTTTGAGACAGCGCGCGAGCGCGGCGCGGCGGGCGGCGCGGCGAGCGGCGCCCAAGACAACGCGAGTGGCGCCCAAGACAACGCGAGCGGTGCCCAAGACAACGCGAGCGGCGCCGAGGGTCCCGATGGCGTTGTCTTGGGCGAGGCTGCGGGTAGCGCCTTGTCGAGCACCGATCCGTCGCGCGGGCGCGACGCGGACACCGCCGTGTGCACGCTGCTCCACGCGTGCGTGCGCGCGGGCGCGCCCTCGCGAGCACTCGCCACGTACGAGATTCTCGCAGCGAGCGGTTACGTGCCTTCAGGGAGTAGTCCACATGCCGTGCTGCTGGCCGCGGCCGCGGATGCTGCCGCGGCAGACGGTGCGGCGCACTACGCCGAGGAGCGCCGCAGCGCGACCCTGTCGCTCCATCGCCTCTTTGACGAAGCGATCGCATCCGGCGTGCCCGCCGACTCTCGACTCCTGAGCGCTCTCGTGGGCGCCTTTGCGCGCATCGGCGACATCCCGGCAGCGCTGCGGGCGGCACGGCGCGCCGATGAGCTCGGCGTGCGGCCCGACCTGCAGCTGTTGCGAGCGGTACTGCAGGCCTACCTGCGCGCGCCGTCGGCACAGCGCGATGCGCTGGACTGGGTTACCTGCGCGGCCGCAGCGCACAGCATCAGCTTGCGTGACGTGGCCGACCTCTTGGTACGTGCGTACCTTGGCAGCGCGATGCCCCGCACCTCCGCGAGCCCCTCGCAACGATCTCCCCTCGATCTCCCCTCATCGCCCCGGACCTCCGCCAGCCCCCCGAGCACGCCGCCCCCCGTCAGCCATCAGCCGTCGCCAACGCACCTCGATGCTGCCCTTGAGCTCTTCGAGCGTTCACGGCGGCATGAGTGGCCACTGGCCGAGCAAACGTACCGGTCACTCCTCAGTGCTTGCTCGCGGCTCAACAGGCTTCCCGAGGCGATCGTGCTGCTAGAGCACATGGAGAACAAGGGGCACGCTCCCGGCCTCGCGGCACTCGACGACGTCATGCTCGCCAGCCATCGCGCAGGCGACATCGACGACCAGACTTTGGCACTCTGGTTGGCCGGCTCGGCCGAGGAAACTCAGCTCCTTCCCGAGGACCGCCGCGGTCGCTCTCACAGTCGCAGCTAGCGAAAGTCGCTGCCAGGGCTTCGCTGGATCGTCCTTGGCCTTCCACAGCTCGTCCGCTTGCGGGATGCAGTGACGCACCGCACAGTCTACGTTCGGGTCGGACCTCATGTACGTGCGTGCGTGCGGTCCGGCGTGCATGGGCCATGGCGCGCTCTCGCACTCGCTCCGTAACGCGACGTAAGCCCTCGCCCGCTGGGCATCCGCACATGCGAGATGTTAAATAGGAAGAATGCATGTTTTACGTTGCTCAAGAACATCTACCCTTTTCGTGCCACACCAGAGTGAACTTTACCCTGCTCATCCGGCCACGTGCTCGCCTTGCGCCGGAGCGCCTCCACGTCCTTCTTGGCCACCTCCTGCAACCCACCCGGGGTCAAGTCTCCGAGCTCAAAGGGACCAAACGCCACTCGGATCAAGGCCAGCGTGCTGAAGCCAAAATGGCTCCACACTCGCCTGATCTCGCGATTCTTGCCCTCGGTGAGCGTCATGCGCAGCCATCGCCTCCCTCTGGCAGCACTATCGTCGCCGTGCACGGGCTCGACTTGCATCGGCCTCAGCTTGGTTCCGTCGGCGAGAGTGAGGCCTGCACTGAGCTCGGCCAGCATGTCTGTGCTCACGTGCCGCTCGCCGGTTTGGATGAGGCAGTTGTACGCTCTCTCGATGGACGACGAAGGCAGCTCGAGCGAGCGCGCCAGAGAGCCGAGCGTCGTTAGGAGCAAAAGGCCTTCAGATTCTGCATCGAGTCGACCGACCGAGATGACGCGCGGCAAGTGTCGAGGCAGCTGACCGAACACAGTGGGCCTCCCATGCGGGTCACTGTGCGTGGTCACGAGCCCTCGAGGTTTGTGGTATCGCCACAGGCGCACGCCGCCCTCTATTTCCTCAATCGCCGGTCCAATCTCAATGCCGTCCAATGTGATCTGATGGGCCTCTCTCTCAACGCGCAGCGCTGGCGTGCGGCACACCGCCCCATCCACAGCCACGCGACCACTCACAACAGCGTGCTCGGCGAGCCTGCGTGAGAGCGCCGACGAGGCGGCGATGACGCGAGCGAGTGGTTTGCCGAGACGCGGCATTTCGGGCGCCTCGTGCCACAAAGTCAAGTCAAGTCAAGTCAAGGCGCCCCCGACACTCATTTTGTGGACTGGCATGCATGTTTTACAGACGAGACGCAGTGAAAATACACACGAGACAAGACTGCCAGAGCGGAGAGCGCAACTGGTACTTGAATGCGTTGGGACTTTTGGGAGCGACCACCAGGTGCCTCTCCGATCGTCTATCCAGAGGCAGCATACTACATACGTCAGCCTCACGCGGCGACCAGGGTGTTGAGAGCAGCGACCACATCGCCTTTGTGCTCACGCAGTGTCCTCTCCGCCACGTCCTTATCGAGCTCCATCTCCGTCGCAATCATGACCACGTCGGCCTGCAATGGGAGGGCACGCTCACAGTCAGATCCTTGTTCGCGGCGCGAGCGCGCCCGTGTATCAGGTCGCGAGTGCGGTGTGCAGGCGTGTGCCGGAGAGGGTGAGCGCGCCGAACCTGGTCAATGACCACTGCAGCCAACTCGCGCTCGCGCTCGCGCTCCGCCGCCCGATCCACCTCGTCTGCTGCAGTGATACTCGCGAGGGCCTTAGAGGCCTTCGCGGAGTCCAGCTCTTTCTGCTCCACAAAGTCTGTCACCTTGGAGACGTCCGCACCATCTCTCTTGTTGCCCTGCTCCACTTCCTCCTCGTCATCGTCCGCCTCGCCATCGACCATGGCGTCCGCCGCCGGCCCTGCTGCTGCACCCGCCGCCGGCTCGGCTTTCGGCGAATCACCTCCCTTCTTCTTGGGCGCCATGCAGTGGAGTGGCCCGCGCGATGCTCCGCTCCCGCGCGACAGACACGTCTTCTATCGACCTCACGTCAAGGCACGTCAAGTCCTAATTGGTTATGTTTCAGATTCATGAACACTTCTGACTTTTTTTTCGCGGGCAAAATGCGCCCGGCGCAATACAACTGTGATGCGTCCGGCGCTGATCACTCTTCCGAAGGCTCGCGGATGAGCCCCTTTTGTTTCTTACGCTCCCCCTCTACACGGCGTCATCCGTCAAAACACGGGACTACGCGCGCGGCGGAAGGCGGAACGAGCAGCCGCTAGATTTTATTCGAAATCAATGTACATTGCACCGTATATGTATATACGTGAATGGTACCTACATTGTATCCGGGTCCACCGACGACGCGAACCACCTGGCGCAGCGCGCGCGCGCACCGTTCTCGCGTGTCACAACACACGTGGCCGTGGTCTGGCGCACGGGATTGACCTCTTCCTCGTGCAGTGAGTGCTCGAGGAGGGCAAGGCTCTTGGGAGCACATGCTTTGGAGACGCTACCGGAGACGCTGCCGAAAAGTTGGACACAGGGCACCAGCCCCGGGCTCGGTGGACTCAGTGGACTCAGCTCGGCTGAGCGGGACAGGCTGCTGAGGCTCAGCCGCATGCGAATAAGGTGGAGAGGATGTTGGCCGCGTCCACCTTCTTCTTACGCGAATGCTCAGCCTCGAACTGCGCCGCGGCAACAGAGGCGGAGGCGGCGGCGATGGAGGCGGCGGCGTGCGCGGCGGCGAGCCTCTGCCTCTGCTCAGCCTCGAACTGCGCCGCGGCGGCAGCGGCGGAGGCGGCGGCGACGGAAGCGGCAGCGACTGAGGCAGCATGCGCAGCGGCGTGCGCCGGGTCGAAGAGTGCAAAGCTCTCCCGCGCGGTAGCGTTCGGCGCCCCCCCACATGGAACCGCATGCGATACCGCTGGCGGGGCCGCCTCAAGAGGCGGCGGCGGCGGCGGTGCGAGCGCTGCGAAGGCGTGCTTGGCTTGCTCCACCGCCCGGCGCGCCTCCGCCTCATGGTACATCCGCCTCCTCGTGCGCTCCAGGTCCCGATGCGCCTCCGCCAGCTCCTCGCGGATCAAATGGAGCTCGATCTCGGAACTCATGAAGTTGTCGTCCACAAGCGCCGTAGGCTGGGCTGACAGCAGCATCGGCTCCACGCCGGGGGACGTCGGCGCGGTTGGTTTGGCGCTAATGACGGCAGCTGCAGAGATCATCGAAAGAGCGGTGACGGGCGCGGGTGCGGCCGTTGTGGCGGCTACTATGCGCGGCATCGCCCGTGCGCACACCACCTTGCCCGCCTTGGCCTTCTTATCAATGGGTCGGTGGAGGTGGGAGGATTGATGACTCTTGGTATCCGGAGACAGTGATGTGGTGCGTGTCCGAGTCGTTACGTCGGAGTCAGAGTCCGACGATGTCGACATCTTCTCCAGAGTGACCTGAGCGAAGCGACCCGCGCGCGCACGGTGGCTATTCTCGTGGGGGACCAGGGCGCGCTCCTGTAGCGCGCGTCTCAAAATAACTTCGGCTTTCTAAGTTTGTCCGCAAGTTTCAACTTCCACGCACTTGGAGTACATGTATCATCTGCGTCAGTCTGCTGTTCATGCCCCTTCTTTAGTTGCTTTCGAGGTATTCATACTTTCGTCGTGGAGGGGATGAGGCTCCTCTACTTGCTGCTCATCATCAGCGTCGACCAAATTGTTTCTCATCAGCGTCGACGCTCGCAGCATCGCATTCGCGAAGAGCGCGGCTCGAAGATAGCCTTTGGAGTCTTCATGGGATGCGGGGCGTACTTTGGCTCTGGACAGCTTTACACGACGTGGCAGCCAGGAGGCATGGCGTATCGTCCGATTCGTCGCCAACTGCTGTCTCCTAATCAAAGAGCTGCAGCATCGTTTGCCGGCGCAGCATTCGGGATCACCGCGGCTCGGCAGCTGCTTGCGTCGCATGGAAACGGCGAACGGTTTGCCTTGTGGGTCGGACGAGGGCCTGTGGCCCTGCAAGATTTGGTCGATGATGCGCTTCTCCGGCTGAAGGCGAAGCGTCTGGAGCTTGAGCGTCAACGGCGCGAAGCCGAGCGAAAGGCGTGGCTACGCGAAAACACGCGCAGGGCTACGATCGTTCGGCCGCAATGAGAACGTAGGGTAGGTACACTCGGAGGGCTTAACGACCCGACCACCACCGCGATCACGACACGCGGGGGAGGCAGGCGGGAGAGCTTCACTTGCCGGCGCGCAGGGATAGTTGTGTACATGTAGACTCTGGCCTGGCTCGGGGCGCGACGCCGAGCGAAACGCGTGGCTACGCGAAAACACGCGCAGGGGCGCTGGTGCGCGTCGTGGCTCTGAACGTGATCGTTCGCCCGCCGCCATGGCCCATGCAACTTAACTTAACGCGAACGTGCGTACAACAGGAACAGCGTAACTTCTCACGTATGAGGTCTATGCCACCCGGGCCGCACCCGAACGTCGTATAGTGTCCTATGGTTCCTCGGGTATGCGGGCTTTATGCGGGCTAGTCTTCGATTCTACCCTCTACAAGTGTTTAGCCCATCAACCCATCAATGGGGTTCAAGCGGGGCCGAAGCCCGGGCAGGCGCGCGATGAGACTCATGAAGCTCCGGGTGAGACTCCAGATCCAGCTCACCCGCTGGCGCTGCGACTGCGGCTGGTGGTGGCGGCGGCTCGCCGTCTTCGTGCGCTCCCGCAAACCACTGCAGGGCTTGGTTGGTCGCCTCCTCCGCGTCGCGCAGAATGTGCCCTTCCCAGCCAGCGCTCCGCAGCACGACGCTCGCGAGCCGATCGGCCGGCACGCCGCGCTCGCGCAGCCGGCCTATAAAGCCCTCGGCGCATGCCCGCGGCACGTGGGTGTCGCTCTCGGCGAGGATGAAGAGGATTCTCGTCGGGTGCTCCACGTAACTGCTCAGGCGGTTGCACGGCGCATGGAGCTGGTAGAGCTCGTCGCCGGCCGCACTCTCTCCCAGCACGTTGGCTGTCGAGCCGGGACGCAGCCAGTCGGGCGTCGACCGCTCGCACACAATGGCCCGCAGGCGGCGCTCGCTCACGATGCTCGCGAGGAAAATGTCGCCGCCCATGGACGAGCCGTACGCATAGATCGGCAGCGCTCGGCCTGCCGTCCCAAACGTGAGCAGCGCAAAGTCAACGAGCCGCGGGACCGTGGCCGCCGTGCGATGGATGACAGGCCAAAAGTGTTGCTTCTGCGATAGGGCCCAGCCCGCGCGGTTTGACAGCTCGGACGAACAATCGCGCCGCTCGCCCTCGTTGTAGTGGTCGGCCAAGACACAAGCGTACCCGTGCTCCTCAAAGATCTGCGTGCGCTTCGAGGCGGCAAGTTTCTCCTTTGTCGACCCGAGGCCAGCCAGGAAGAGGACGACTCCAGTGCGAGCAGGCAGCTCCATCGGCGCACTGTGAAGCACGGGTCCCGCGCCATCGACGACGGCGCGTGCGTACGAGCGCTCGCCAATCGTGAAGATCATGAAAGTCTCGGAGTCGAGTCAAGGGTGGCCTTGGGGCATGCGGACAGAGGTTTTCGGCGCGTGTGAGCCACGTTGACAACAAGGGATTTCTAAAGACGCACACGTTCCGCCTCCGCTGACCTGTTCGAGTGTGAACGAACAGTGACTGTCGCACTTTGCTCCGGTCGACTTCTAAACGGCCCAGGGCCGCGACGCCTCACGTAGCGAGGCGCGGGCGGGTCGTTCAGTAGCGAGGCGCGGGCGGGTCGTGTGCGACCATGGAGTCGGAGGCGCGTTACATGCGCCGCAAGGTCAAGGCGGGCCTTATCGAGGCTGACCATGAAGAGTGCGCCATTGTGGTGCACTACGAGGTCGAGGCGACCGTGCTCGGTGAGCTCGGTGAGCCCATCGTGGCAGAGCGGCAGGAAAACACGAAGCGAATCAAGCTGAAGACGCTCTCCGAGAACACCAACATCCCACGGCTCGCCGAGGAGATCCTTGAGAAGTGCAAGCTCATCCACGCGTCCAAGCTCTCGCAGGTCGAGCAGCTCCTGCAGGAGCTGGTCGCCGAGCAAGGCCGCAAGGATCGCGGCGGGTCCTCCGCGGCCGCCGGGGGCAAGAAGCGCGGTAAGGGTGAGAAGAAGGCGGGCAAGAGCGCCGACGGCGACGCCGAAGAGAAACCGAGCCTAGATAAGCTCGATCAGTATATGGAGGCGATGTACGAAGAGCCGGAGGCAGCGACCAAGGCGACGTACAACATCCTGCAGCTCGCGCGCACGGCAGAGAACCTGGAGCCGCTGCTCGAGAACGAAGCGCTGCTCGGGCTGCTCGCCCGGCTACTGCAGGAGGAGGGTCCCAAGTCGATGGACCTCTCGGTCAACATCCTGTACATCCTGTACTCGTTCTCCAACTTTTCGCAGTTCCACCAGCTGCTCTCGCAGGCGCGCGTGGGCGCCAACGTACTCGAGGTGGTCGAGCGCGAGGCGAAGCGGTCGCGCCTGCGCGAGCTCGAGCAGGCCAAGGCCGAGAAGGAGGGCCGGCCTGTGCACGCCGACCCGCTCGAGGAGAAGAAGGATCGGCTCAAGATCCGCAAGCAGGAGAAGCTGCTCTACGTCTGCTTCCACGTGCTGCTGAATCTGGCGGAGGAGCCCGAGGTGGAGCGCAAGATGACGAAGCGCGGGATCGTCGGGCTGCTCACGGCGATGCTCGGGCGCAAGCAGAACACCGAGCTGCTCGTGCTCTCGCTCCTCTTCCTGATGAAGCTCGCCATCTTCAAGGAGAACCTGCCCTCGTTGAGGGAGAAGCCTTCGAAAGCTGAGAAGGGCGCCCTGCCGGCGCTCATCATGGCGCTCACGGCCTTCGTGCCGCACCAGCAGGAGGCGCTGCTCGCGACGGCGCTGCGGCTGCTCTTCAACCTCTCCTTCGACCAGCAGCTGCGCGCCGCGATCGTCTCGAGTCAGGCTGGGCTGCTCCCCAAGCTCGCGACGCTGCTGCGCTCGACCAAGGGGCGAAACCAACAGCCTCTCGTGCTCCGGCTGCTCTACAACCTCTCGGCCGAGCCGTACGCGCGCAAGGCCATCGGGGAGACCGAGGCGCCCAAGCAGATCGTGAAGCAGGTGCTCGCATGCGGCGAGCCGCAGCTGCCCCTCGAGCTCGCTGCGCTCGCGATCAACGTAGCGGCGGACGAGGCCTCGGCAAAGGCCATGGCAGCCGACGGGACTCCCATTCAGCAGCTCGTCGACCGGCTGTACCAGAGCCGCGATCCGCACCTGATCAAGTTCCTGCGCAACCTGGTGCTACACCCGGGCGTGGGCGCGCACCTGCTTCCCTTCCTCGCCGACCTCATCGCCCTCGCGCAGCAGGTCGACGCGCCTGAGACACTCGTAGAGCTGCTGGGCATCGTCGGCTCGTTGCCGCTGCACGAGGTGCGTGAGTTCCCGGAGCTGGCTCGTCGGTACTCGTTGCTCGACTTCCTCGCGCGCTACCTCACGCCTGGCTTCACCGACGACGATGTGCTGCTCGAGGTGGTCGTCGTCATCGGGCAAGCGGCGATGCACCCGCGCATCGCCGCGCAGCTCGCCCAATCCCGCATCCTCACCTCCCTCTACACGCTCATCACCGAGAAGCAGGAGGATGACGAGATCGTGCTCCAGATCCTGTACGCTTTCTTCCACCTGCTGCAGGCGCCCGAGCCGCGCTACGCGCTGCTCCAGCAGACGCAGCTCGTCATCTACCTGCTCGACCTTCTCCTTGACAAGTGCGAGGCAGTGCGCCGGATGGCCAACCTGTGCCTTGACGTGGTCATCGAGACGGACGAGACGTGGGCACCGCAGATTCGGCAGCGCAAGTTCCAGATGCACAACAAGGAGTGGCTCGAGGTCGTCGACGAGGACGAGGCCGAGGAGTACCAGGACGCCGTCGCTCTCAACAATGCGATGGCCTCGCTCCACATGAACCAGCCGCTCGACGCGGCGGCGCTCGACGATGCCGGATACGCGGACGAGGCTGGCTACGGCGGCGCGTATGGCGACTCGGGCCTCGACGGCGCCGACTTCGGCGCGGGCGGCGACGGCTACGGCGCCGATGCCGTGGGTGCACGTGGGGGGTACAGCGCGTACGGCGGCGCCGACCCATACGGGAGCGAGTACGGTGCAGGGCTCGAGGCCTATGGGCAGGACACCGATCAGGATACCGATCTCTACGGTGACGGGCTGGGCCGCGACCCTCATTTGGGCCGCGACCCGTCCCTTGCGCACGGGTCGGCCGCGCTACACAACGCGGCGTCGTCGCATTTGGGCACGGGAGTATTAGACGGCTACGCGGACGGCGACGACGTCGGGGATGACGACTATGACTTTGACCAGGACGACGACGACGGCCAGTACGAATACGGCCGAGGGCAGTACTGAACGCCTGGGCGAGGATCTGCCCGCGCACCCGTCGCAGAGTGTGCGTGCGATGAGAGTATGAGGGGTGTCCGGACTCTGGTCTCTGCACGTTCCCAACATTCCGGTATACGGCCGTTTGCGCGTGGGGAGCGTGCGCGTGAGATAGGCAGAGGGGCTCGGCGATCCGCCGCCGTCTGATTGATGTCTGTTCTGACTTTCGTATGTGGCTGGCTCTCCGGCGGCCGGGCCGTGTGGGTGCATGTATTGGAAGTTTAAAGACACAACTGTAAATGTCCTCTGCAACCAAACTCGGCCTGTGTCCTGTGTCGGAGGGGATGCGGGGTTGAAACTGAGCGCGCCGATAAAGTCGTGTTAACGTTCACGCAAGACGCATCTAAACTTGGATCGTGTCCGCGGGTGCGGCGGCGGTGGCGGCGGCCGCCCGCCCGGCGTGGTCCTCCCTCCGAGCTCGCCGCAAGTCTTTCCAGGGGCCGTGGATGTGGTGGAGCGCCCTTAGTCTTGCATATCTGCTCGCGGGTCCGTCGAGGTACGATGCCCTGTCGCGGCACGCGCCCCTGCGGTGCACAGCCGTCTCGCCGTTAACCATCAGCACGGCAAACTTTTGGGACTTCAGCACCGAGTGCAGAGTTGGGCTGCCAACCACAACGCACGTGTGCGAGGTCGCCACGCTGCTCGTCGAATGCTTCTACACCGGCGGAGAGGAACTGCCACGAGCTGCCGACGGCTTTATGAGTATGGAACCTAGAGATGTTTGTGATGCGTTGCCTGCACACTTGGACGAGGCTCCTGGGCCAGTGAAGGAGCGTTGGCGACTCGCGGCCAAGGGCCTGCAATGGAGGCTTGGAGGGCGGTTGGAGGAACCTGTTCTTGACGTCTCGATGGAGACCTCGCTTATGCTCGTGCTGCAGGATCGTGCTACCCAGCGCATGGTCGCGTGTGCGGAGCTCTCCTTGCGGCCTGTCGATGGAAAGCTGCCGAGTGAGTTTGCGTGCCCGCCCCTCTTCATGCTGCACAGCGAGGCGAAGCTTGGCGCCTACCTGAGCAACCTCTGCGTCGCAGCGACGCACCGTCGGCGAGGCCTGGCGAAGCGGCTGCTGGCCACTTGTGAAGACGTTGTGCGCGACAACTGGTCGTTGCCGGCGTTGTATTTGCACGTCGATTTGAAGAACACCGCGGCGGCGGAGATGTATCGGGCGTGCGGCTACGAGCAGCTGCCCGACTACGATCAATACTGCAGGCCGCCTGCTCCTGAGCAGGCTGATCGCGTGCTCAATCGTTATCATCAGAAGGTCTTGGTTTGAAGCCAATGTAACATACTCCGAAGCACTTTTAATTAAATAATACGGCTTTTGTGTGCGGCTGCCCGCTAAGTGGCGCTTCACCGCACCGCGATTTTTCTCAGTCGTGAATTTATCATGAATGTCTTTGAGAAGAAAATATGTTTGTGGGGGAACTTTTGTGTCATTTCGTGTGATGTTATTATGAATGAAAGGTGTTGTACTTTTTTGTGAGTTGTGTTTTTGTAAAGTGTTGTGAATCAATTTTTCGAAAGGTGTGATTGCGAATGGCAGCTTCCGCTCTCAACCTTGCGGTCTTCTGCATGCAGACGGCGCCATACCCACTGCCATATCCGCATTCGCCGCAATTACTCGACAAGAGTTCGAGGCTGTACGTCGTCGCCACGGACGCCATCAACGACCGAGCTGACGTTGTGACCGTCGCGACGCTCGCGGGGTGGCTCGCTCGGGAACGTGTGCCTGAGATTTTCACGGTGCAGAAGGCCATCGATGATCCTGAGGACTCTAACGCCTTCTGGTTGCGCCAGTTGGCTGGCGAGTACGGCACCATCAACACAACGTTCTTGGCCGATAGCGGTGCTCTTCTCGCTCACTTTGCGCCGCGGATGAGCGGTTACGTTCGCTTCGACCTCGACAGCAAATTCGGGTCCGCCAATGCAGCCATAACCCGCTGCAGCGCCGGCAACGGCCTGGTCGCCGCTGGGACCGCCGCTACGGCCGCACTGCTAGAGTCGCTCGGCGTCCCGTTGCAGCACGACTCGACGAAGGAGACTGCCAGCGCCGCCTTCGAGGCGTCGAAGGCGACGCTGTCCGATCGCCTCGCCACCTTTGCGCCAAATGACGGCAGCAAGGCGCACTGCATGGCCGGGTACGCGGTCTTCAGCCGGAGCCCGGTCATCGAGTTCCCTGCGTCGGGCGACGCGGCGAGCGTCGCGGTCATCGCTCGACTCAATGCTTCTACGCACGCAGGGGTGGCGATGGGTTGGCACAGCGGCGATGAGTTTGAGTATGTAAAGGCGCTCAGCCGGGGCGGCGCATGGGCGCACGCGAGCGACTGGTCGCAGGACCTGTACGCGCTCTCCAACCTCGCCGCGCACTCGAATGCGCTCGCACGCCCTCGAACGACGCCGCCGAGAGGTCTACCGCTTTCGGCTGCGACGCACGCACACGAGCCGAGCGCCATGCCGGGCGCCGGCCGCTCGGAGCGCCATGCCGAGCGCCGGCCGGTTCAGGCGGCTCACACCGTCGCATTCGTCATGAGCGACGGCGACAACCTGTGCTGGCTCCAAGGCGACTGGCGCAAGGCGTCGTGGTATGGCTCGCCCGATCGCGGCGAAGTGCCCATCGGCTGGACGTTTGCACCGGCCGCGGCCGAACTAATCCCCACAGTGCTTGAATGGGCACGGCGGGGCGCCACCGTGAATGACTCGTTCATCGCAGGGCCGAGCGGCGCGGGGTACTACTTCCCAGACGCCGTCCCGATCGACCGGCGTGACGCGTTCAAGCAGGCGACGGGACAGCTCATGGAACTGAGTGGCATGGATCTCCTCAACGTCATTGGCGCGGCGCCGGCGGCGGAGGCACTCGAACCGTTGCTGGCCTCAGCGGCGGTGCGTGCCCTCTTCTTTTGGACCTACGGCGCGGGCTACTCAGGCATGCGCGGCAACGTAGCGTGGCTCGGCGGGAAGCTGGTCGTCGGGGGGCGTGTCTCGCTCTGGGGCGAGTCAACCGACGTCTCAAGTACCATGGTCGGGCCGGAGGCGCTTGTGCGTGTGCTGAGCAGCCTGCCCAAGGACCCCACTCATCCAAATAGCTACTCACTCATCCCGGTGCATGCGTGGTCACACAACACAAGCTCGGTGCGCCACGTGGCGGAGGCTCTCGAGGCACTCGGGGGGTTCGACGTGGTCTCGCCCTCGGAACTCGTCGAGCGGCTGACGGCGTTCACGCCCCACACCTCGATGTGCCCGATGCCGCGTGGATCGTGGTCGCAGGTGTGCCTCGACTGTACCCTTTCGGGCAACGGCACGTGCGTTCTCGACTGTAATAACTGCGGGGGCAAGCGCGCGGCATGTGATCTGAGCGTCTGCTCTGACGCCCTTACCATCGACTCACACATGAGATTTGTTTGCGAGGATGGCACGCTGTGCCCTGCAGGTAGGGAGCCCATCGGCGGCATGTGATTCGTGCTTGCGTGCCTCCGAGCGCGGCTCGGTGAAGTCCCTGGCCCGCCTTCGCCCTGTGGGTAGCATAAGTGGCACGGCAGTGCACCGGGTGTGCCGCGTTGAAAGTCGAACCGTAACGCCTGCGGCCTGGCCGCACCACCGGCGCACCCGCACGCGCGAGGTGACGCAGCGCGCGCACCTGTCGTCACCCGGCCGGGCTAACCTTCACGCGCGCCGTTCAGAGGCCGAGGACGTGAGCGCATGTGCAACGGGTTTTCGGGGGACGAGTGATAGGATCTCGTGCTTTCTGCAAACAATATGTACAAGCCCCGCCGGGCCGACCCCTCGCACAGCGCGCGCTCCTTAACACACGTGTTCGGCCTCGACTTTTCTCTTGTCAGCGGCCGCGCACTCGCTCTCTGTCTCTGGCACCAGGCGTCACTCGCTCTTTGGCACCAGGCACGTCGTCGGGGTTTTCTCCTGCCCTGTCCTCTCAGTCAGGCCATGGCTGCCTCGCCGCTCCTCCGCTGTCCTCGCACACCGCCTCCACATCGCTTACGCATCGCCGAGCAAAGTCTGCGCGAAAAACCTCGCCTACACTGCGCTGGTCAGCGAGGTCCCGCACTCCGCCGCGCGTCTCAGCACGTGGCGACGCGTGGCAGGCCGACCGCACACATGCGTTTGCGCGGCTCGTCTCTGGGAGCGTCAGCCTCC
>Ga0164295_10002510_pt1 | contig 15068 bp, 7 predicted proteins | sample GEODES006metaG_FD_111798 | JGI IMG/M metagenome (GOLD analysis project Ga0164295, IMG submission 111798) | Oligotrophic lake water microbial communities from Sparkling Lake, Wisconsin, USA - GEODES006 metaG | ecosystem: Environmental > Aquatic > Freshwater > Lake | place: USA: Sparkling Lake...
GCAGAAATTATCGAGACCAACACGTTTAATTCGACATCGATTTCTCAAGCCGACTATGGGCTGGAGGGGGCTGTAAGAGAGATCAACCTTGAGGCGGCTCGCTTGGCGCGAAAAGTGGCGGATGAGTACATGAAAGCCAATCCTAGTAATTTGGCATGGGTTGCAGGGGCAGTGGGGCCGACTAACCGAACGGCATCAATGTCACCCGATGTGAACCGACCCGAGTATCGGGCGGTGTCATTTCGGCAGCTTTCCGAGGCGTATGGGGAGCAGGTAAGGGCCTTGATCGAGGGAGGGGTGGATGTCCTTCTTCCCGAGACGACGTTTGACACATTAAATCTCAAGGCAGCGTTGTGGGCCATGGAGGAGGTTTTTGACGAGCTGGGTTATCGATTGCCCGTTATGATTTCAGTGACAATTACCGATGCATCGGGAAGGACTCTGTCTGGGCAGACAACGGAAGCGTTCTGGCATTCGATTCGGCATGCCCAGCCTTTCAGTGTGGGAATTAATTGTGCTCTGGGTCCGAAGGAGATGCGTCCTTACATGGCGACACTATCCAAGTTGGCCAACTGTTTTGTAAGTTGTTACCCCAATGCTGGGCTTCCGAATGCATTTGGCGGGTATGACGAAACTCCCGAGCAGATGGCGGAGGTTTTAGGAGAATTTGCTCAAGCAGGATTTTTGAACATGGTGGGGGGTTGTTGCGGAACAACGCCGGATCATATCGCGGCGATCGCTCAGGCCGTGGGCAGAGCAAAGCCTAGAATCCCTGCAAGCCCTGGCCACTCTACCATTCTGGCCGGACTCGAGCCTTATGAGATTGGAACGGGTGGATCGTTCACCTCAATTGGGGAGAGAACGAACGTTACGGGGTCGCCAAAATTTTCTGCTTTAATCAAAGAGGAAAAGTTTGAGGAGGCTGTGGCGGTCGCCAGGCAACAGGTCGAAGCGGGTGCGAATATGATCGATCTCAACTTCGACGAAGCCTTGCTGGACGGGGAGGCAAGCATGACACGCTTTCTCCATCTGATCGGAAGTGAGCCGGAAATTTCGCGGATTCCTTTTATTTTGGACAGCTCCAAGTGGTCGGTTCTGGAGGCGGGCTTGCAGTGTGTTCAGGGCAAAGCGGTGGTGAATTCGATCAGCTTAAAAGAGGGGGAGAAGGTCTTTTTGGAGCAGGCGAAAAAAGTCCGGCGCTATGGGGCTGCCCTCATTGTGATGGCGTTTGATGAGGAGGGGCAGGCGGCCGATGCAAAGAGGAAAGTGGCGATCTGTCGAAGAGCGTATCAGCTGTTAACCGAAAAAGCTGGATTAGCGCCTGAGGACATCATCTTTGATGTAAATATTTTAACCGTGGCCACGGGAATTGAGGAGCACAACAATTACGCAGTAGAATTCATTGAGGCGGTCCGGGAGATCAAAAAGACGTTACCTGGGTGCAAAACGAGCGGCGGATTGAGCAATATATCCTTTTCATTCCGAGGAAATAATCCGGTCCGGGAGGCCATGCACTGCTGTTTCCTTTATCATGCGATTCAGGCTGGGTTGGATATGGCAATTGTGAATGCGGGGCAGTTGGCAGTGTATGAAGAGATTCCCGCTGACCTTAAAGAGAGGGTTGAGGATGTTCTACTGAATCGTCGTCCTGACGCAACGGAGCGATTGTTAGAATTTGCGGAGACGGTCAAAGCGGGTGGAAAAACCGTGGTCAAAGACGAGGAGTGGAGGAAAGGTTCTATAGATGAAAGGTTGCTCCACGCCCTGCTGAAAGGAATTACCGATTTCATTGATGTGGACACGGAGGAGGCACGCCAGAAGTACGGGCGGCCTTTACAAGTGATCGAGGGGCCTTTGATGGGAGGAATGCGGCATGTGGGGGATCTTTTCGGTGCGGGAAAAATGTTTCTTCCGCAAGTTGTTAAGAGTGCCCGCGTGATGAAAAAAGCGGTGGCGTATCTGACGCCTTACATGGAAAAGGAAAAGGAGAAGGCTGGAGACAAGAGTAAAGGAGCGGGGAAAATTCTCATGGCCACGGTCAAGGGGGACGTCCATGACATTGGGAAGAATATTGTGGGAGTAGTTTTGGCCTGTAACGGGTACGAAGTGGTGGATCTGGGCGTAATGGTCCCGTGTGAGAAGATTTTAGCTGAGGCAAAATCACGCGGGGTGGATCTAATTGGGTTGAGTGGGCTTATTACACCTTCGCTGGATGAGATGGTGACAGTGGCGGAGGAGATGACTCGTGAAAAATTTGAAATTCCCTTGTTGATTGGTGGAGCGACGACTAGTGCGGCTCATACGGCAGTGAAGATTGCTCCTGCGTATACGGGATCGGTAGTGCATGTGATTGATGCTTCGCGGGTGGTTGGCGTGGCGCAGAAGTTGCTTTCGCCTGAGAATCGAGGGGGGTATTTGAGCCAAGTTCGGACGGATCAGGAGAAGGCGAGAAAGGATTATGAGACTCGTAGGGCGGCGCAGAAACTTCTTTCGATTGGGGAGGCACGGAATCGAGCAGCAAAGTTCGATTGGTCAAAGGATCCTGAGAAGCCTGAGTTTTTGGGAATCAAGGTTTTTGAAAATTATCCCTTGGAAGAGCTGGCGGGTTATATCGACTGGTCCCCGTTCTTTCATGCGTGGGAGCTACGAGGACGATTTCCGAAAATCCTTGAAGATCCGGTAGTGGGGGTGGAGTCGAAAAAACTTTATGACGACGCGAGAATCCTGCTGGCCAAAATTTTAAAGGAAAAGCGAATCCGAGCTCGGGGTGTGATGGCTTTTTTTCCTGCCAATTCAGATGGGGACGATATTTTGCTGTATGAGGATGACTCTCGAAAGAAGGTGAAAGCCAGAGTTCACGGGTTGCGTCAGCAGATGGCGAGGAGCGATGGGGAGCCCAATCGTTGTCTTTCAGACTTTTTGGCGCCTGTGAGCAGTGGAAAGAAGGATTATTTAGGAGCATTTGCGGTCACTGCGGGTCACGGGGTGGAGGATTGGGCTAAGGATTTGGAAAAAGCGAACGACGATTATCAGGCGATCATGTTGAAGGCTTTGGCGGATCGGTGTGCAGAGGCGTTTGCGGAGAGAATGCATGAGCTGGCACGATCTGCTTGGGGATTTGGAACAAAGGAGGGCTTATCCAAGGAAGATCTGATTGATGAAAAGTACCGTGGGATCCGGCCTGCCGCGGGTTATCCAGCTTGCCCTGACCATACAGAGAAGAGGGGGTTGATGGCGTTATTGGATGCGGAGACAAGTGTGGGAATTCAACTCACAGAAAATTGTGCGATGACACCTGCAAGCTCTGTGAGCGGCCTGTATTTTGGGCATCCTGAGGCTCGATACTTCGCGGTAGGTCCGATTGGTCGAGATCAGGTCGAGGACTATGCAGGTAGAAAGAGAGTGGACGTGGAGGAGATTGAAAGGTGGCTAAGGCCAAATTTGGCATACGATTGCAAAGTGTAAGTTTTTTCTAAAGTGTTGGTGAGAGGGGGTTCAATTCCATTGACCATAAACCTAGCCTCTTTAGAATATGTTGATGAGCCCTTTAAAAATTCTTTGCCTTGGGGTTTTGATTGCTGGAGTCCCTATGGGAGTGGGGGCGCAGGAGAAAAAAGAAAAACCAAACTTAGAGTTTGGAAAGATTCAGGAACTGGAGATTGATTTAGTATCCGTCCCTGACTCGGTAGGCTCGGGCGGAAAACCAGCGCCATCTGTCGATGACAGTAAAGCAACACAAGAAGGAAGGTGGTTGAGGATTGATGTTCCTTTTTCTACCACAAATAAGTTCACGCCTGAGGTAAAGTTTAAATTTTACCTAGAGGGTTATGAGGGAGCTCCTGAGCCCGAAGGGGGCAAGCCGAAAGAGAAATTTGTTGTGCTCACAGGAGAGGCTACATATCGGGATGTGCCGAGGGGTAAGAAACACTATGCTGGCGTTTTCTTGCCTCCTGCATCGGTGTTGCGTTTTGCTGGGACGAAGTCTGGGGGCGAACAGGATTGGGCTAAGGGAATGATGAATTTGAAAGTCGAGGCAACCGAGGCGGGAGCGCCGGTTGAGGGAGCCTTTGATTTGCAGGAGGCGAAAGAAAAAGGACCGAGCGGGCGAGGGGGAAAGAAGGATCCTGATTGGAATAAAAGTGCCGATGCGCAGGAGGTGACTGGAGTTCTTCTTCCGATTTATGATACCCCTTTTTGGCCGAAAGATTATAAGCGTTATCCTCAGCCGAAAAAGCCCTGACAGACAGGGGCTTTCATTATGGCAACTTTTGCACGCAGAGTAGTTCTGGATGTGGGAGCCGGGGATATCCGAATATGTGAAATCAGTCCGGACAAACGGGGTGCTCCTGTTCTAACTCTTTTGAGGTCGATCAATCTCAATATAGATCCAACGAAATCGGCGGAGTTTTTTCCAGCTGTTATGCAGTCGATAGGCTCTTTGGTTAAAGAGGTGGGCCTCAAGTCGGGTTTGACTACACTTTGTTTGGGTGGACCCTCAGTTTTTACACGGGTGATCAAGCTCCCGTTGAGTGACCCGGGACAAGTTGAACAGATGGTCGGATTTGAGGCCCAGCAGGCGGTGCCTGCGATTGAGGAGGCAAGTTGGGATTTTCAGGTGTTTCCCCCAGGCCAAGCGGGAGCAGCTGAACTCGAGGCTCTGATTGTCGCGATGAAGACGGAGACGGTGACTGAGACCATGGCAGCCGCTTCGGCAGCTGGGCTGAAGACAGATATTGTTGACCTCTCCCCCACTGCATTGATCAATGCTTTTCGGTATCAGTATCCTGAAGTTGAGGTTTGTACCTTGATTTTGGAGATTGGAGCTAGATCAACAAATATTTTGCTTGTTGAGGGAAAAAAGATTTTTTGTCGGGTTGTGCCTCTGGGGGGTGCCAGTGTAACGCAGGCAATCGCTGTCGATTTGCAGGAGTCCTTTGCGGGAGCAGAGGTATTAAAAAAGGCCAAAGGTTTCGTTCATCCGGGAGGTTCGTATGAGGAGCCTGCGGATGAGCAGGCGGCACGCATCAGTAAATTGGCTCGTGGAGTGATGACGAGGTTGCACACAGAAGTTGAACGCTCGATTACCTTTTATCGAAGCCAGCAGGCAGGGAGTAGGCCGACGCGTGTGCTTTTGGCAGGGGGTGGGGTGGCCTTGGGTCTGACGGATCTGTTCTTTCGGGATAAGTTAAAGATTCCTGTTGAGTATTTTCAGACGTTTCGAAGAATGTCGATTGGAACGGGTGTCAATCGCGCCGACATCGCGAAAAACTTCCCTGCATGGGCTGGATTAGTAGGAGCTGCGTTAAGGGGCTTACCAGACAGTCCTTGCAGAATTAATATTTTAGGGTCAGCACAAAAGGCGGCAGCTGGACGGGTCAAAAACCGTCCTGCGATGGTAGCGGTCGGGGCAGCGTTCGGTATCATGCTTTTACTTCCAGCAGTCCACGGGTTTTGGCAATCCGCACGCTTGGGGTCAGTAATCTCACCCCAGACTGCCGAGGTGGATGAAGCGGAAGGTGCTTTGACACAGGTAAGCACCGAACAGAAAAAAATGGCTGACCTGTTGAATCTTGCAAATCAGGCTCTTGTTTTGGAGGGGGAGCGGATGAGATGGCCAAACTTGCTGGAGGAGATCCGGTCGAAAAGTTTGCCTGGGTTGTGGGTTACATCCCTTAGGCTGAGTGAAAGCGTTCCTGGAGCGGAGGGGGAGGGTACCGCTATGAAGCCAGCAAATGCCAAGACTTCCGTGCCCGTTTTGGAGATTGGTGGGTTCTTTGAGACGCAGTCAGAAGCCGCCGACGCGAAAGTGGTGGAGGACTTTCGAAAGGGTTTAAGTGATGGCGGGATTTTGCAAAACGTAACGACTACCCAGCGAGACAACCCTGAGCGGGTGGATGGAAAAACGGAGCAGGTGGCACTCAAGTTTGCTATGAGGGCGGAATGGCCTGAGGGCGGACTTGCGCCTATGGAGGCGGCTAAAAAGCCGGTTAATCCATGAAGGGCAAGATGACTCAAACACAAATGGTTTTGGCTGCGGCTGGGGGCGGGTTCCTGCTTGTTGTTGCTGCTGGGGGATATTTTGGATGGAGTTCGTTGGGCGAGGTACAATTGCAGGCACAGGCGTTAGCAGAGCGCAAGGTAAAGCCAGAGCTTGCTGCGATATTGACAAAGCCAGGGGGTGCGGAGGCAGCTCGGAAAGAGGCTACCGAGATTGGGAAAGTAGCGGAGGAGGTGAGTCAAAGTGAAGAGAAGTTGGTTGGAAGTTGGCGAGAGGGGTATGAAAAAGCCTCCGGGGCCGGACAAAGTTGGTCCCAAGATCCCAACCAGTGGAAGGATCGCTTGATTGCGACGAATGACCGTTTGAAAAAGCAGTCAGGAAAGAAAGGGGACAACAGTCGCGTCATTTTCGCGGATGATTTTTATTTAGGTCTGCAAGAGTACAAGCAGCAGAATCCTGCTGCGGCCAAAGTTCCTGAATTGGCTCTTCAGCTATCCGTTGCGGAAAAATTGGTGGAGTTGCTGGTAGAAGCAAAAAAAGCGGCTAAAGAAAAGTATCCAACACAGTGCATTCTACAGTCGATCGTGAACCCTGGGGTTTTCTCATCGGATTCTGATAAAAAGAGTAGTGAAAAAGCAAAAGCAGGAACTAGCCCAACGGGAAATCTTCGCGAGGGATATACATTGCAGTTTGAGAGTTCGCCAGAGGTTTTGTATGGCTTCATTCAAAGAGTTGCCAAGGACCCGTGGCTTTTTGTTGTCATGAACATGAGTCTAGAAAATGATTTGATGGAATTTCCTAAGCGCAGTGAGGTAGCTAAGAAATTCGCTGAAGCGAATAAGCCTGTGGACGGGACTACCACCGGAAATTCAGCAGATGGAGCAAGAGGAAGTGCGAATGCGCCAACCCGTCCTCCCCTTTTGATGGTTTTAGCAGGTAAAGAGAGAATGAAGGTTGTGGTACGGATTGATTTTGTAGGTTGGAAAACACCTGTGCCAGGAAAAATTCCTGAAAAAGGGAAAACGTAATGAAACTTTCACCATGGTGGATTGGCGGAGGTGCTGCATTGGTTGTGTTGGGACTTATGGCGCTTGTTTTTGGATTTTTTCAGCCAGGATGGCCGGATCCAGTTGAGTCACCCGCAGTTGGGGCTAAATCTCCCCTTGTTGATGCAAAACAAAAATCCGCTGAGTTTCGTGCGAAAATCGGAGAGTTGGAGGCGAAGAAGAAGGCACTCAAGGACACGTTGGAGAAACATCGAGTATTTGTTTCGCGAAGCCTTGTATTTTTGCCCAAGGAGGCTGAACCCGTTCAGCCCCTAAATCCGGATCAGATCACCGAGGATGGGATTCAAGTTGGATGGAAGTTGAAGTATGGTTTTTCTCCTGAAGACCCAGAGGTCGGTGAACAAGATGAGGATCAAGACGGATTTACGAACTTGGAGGAGTATCAAAAGAAGACCGACCCCAAAGACCCTGCGAGTAGCCCCTCGAAATGGGTAAAACTAAAAATCGCTTCGGTGGATTCAGCTAAAATGGCGGTAAGTTTTTCTGGAAAAAGTGCTGGGCGATACACATTGCGGTTTAAAACAGTCGGAAAGCCTAAAGATGTTGATGTTGCGACCGGAGATAAGATGTGGGTGGTGGTAACACCAAAGGGAGTGGATGTCTTGAAAAGCGAGGATGAGCTCAAAGGGAAAGTGGGAGGAACGAATGCTTGCCCGCATGCCATTCCGCTTTTGGTGAAAGAGTACAAAGACGACAAGGGAATTAAATTGGATGAGAAAACAAAAACAGAAAATGAGTATGATGATTCTATGATCGTTTTAGAGAGGATGGATGATCTGAACGGGCTGATTAGCTTGAAAATTGACGAAAGAGGTAAGTCAAGGGGTGTAGAGTTGGGGGTGGGTGACGTGCGTTTGATTTCAATGGTGCCTGGAGAGGGCGAAATGGGGCCTTATCGGGTTGGGCAAAATTTTCCTTACGCCGGAAAAACATTCGTTGTTGTTGCCGCGAGCGCTCAAAAAGTCTCTTTGCGTATGAAGCCCGAAGGAGAATCAGTAGATATTCTGCCAAAGGAGATACTCACAGCATCTCCCTAGTCATTGGTAAGTTCTTCACGACAGATCTGGGGTGGCGTTGACCCGTCTGGTTGATCAAGCGGTATATTGAACTCTTGTGAAGGTATTTCTACTTTGCAGTTTTTTTCTGTTTGGCCTCAGCCATATTTCGGCCTTTGCCGAAGAGTGGGCCGATGCAGCATCAGATTCAAGTGCGGCCCCTCGTGTTCAGTCATCAGCAGAGATGACACAGAGGGAAATTGACCGCCGGCGAGAGGCCACCTTTCGTATGAATGAAAATCTCGACTTAGCCGAACGGCTGTATTTAGCGGGGGAGTGGGAGCATGCGCAGGCAAAGTTTCGGTTGGTCATGAATCAGACCGATCCTCAAACTAGCACGTCGGGATTTTATCACCGGGCTCGGGTGGGTGTTGCCAAGTCTTTGGCCGCCCAAGCATTGGCTCAAGAAAATGCAGGGAAGATATCGGAAGCTGCTGGACTTATGAAGCAGGCGTCGGATTTGGATCCTACCAATGCCCAAGTTGCAAAACAGGCGGCTAATATGCAGGAGGATGCATCAAGAGGGGCAGATCCATTTGAAGGAAATCCCGCTGCAACATCTGATCTAGTCGAAAAAACAAAGGAGATCAAAAAACTCCTGTCGTTGGCAGATCAGTTGACTGAGACGGGGCAGTATCGGTCTGCGCGGCAGAAATTGGATGATGTTTTGCGGATCGATCCTTATAATTCGGCAGCTCGTAAAAAAATCGAGATTGTGGAGCAGAAGCGCCTCCTCGTGGCGGACAAGAGATACTCTGCTAGCCGTGTTAAAGCGATGACTCAGGTGACAGAAGCTTGGGTTCCGCCTCCGCCTGCCCGAGTTGATCCCAAGCAAACGCGTGGCACGGGAATCGCAGGCCCGTCGAACTCAGCTGAGATTCTCCAAGCTTTGTCGACGATTGAGATTACCGAGATTGTTTTTAATGAAAAACCTCTTCGAGATGCGGTGGAAGAGTTGCAAAGATTAAGTGAGCAGAACGATCCTAAAAAGAGGGGAATTAATTTTGTTTTGCGGCTATCGGCACCTACGGATGGAGTTGATCCAGAGGCGGCCACGGTTAGTTTGGAGTTGAGGAATGTAAAGTTACAGACCGCGCTTAAGTATTTATGTGAGCAGATCCGAGGTGGTGAGAAGTTAAGGTATGATGTGGAGAACAGTGCTGTACTCATCCTGCCCGTTACAGAGATTGGGGGAGAGCTAGAGACGCGTAGCTATACCTTGCCGCCGAGTCTCTTGGCCAATTCGGTAAAGCAGGGGGAACCTCAAAAGTCACCCAAAGAATTAGGTAAATTAGTTTTGGATAGTATCGGAGTAAATACCAGTATGGATAGTACATCGGCGATGTGTTTTTCCGATACAGGCAAATTAGTAGTTAGAAATACCCCTAACGAATTGAGCAAGGTTGAGCAGAGAATTCGAGATGCACAAGGGGAACCACCGCAGAAGCAGTTTGAGGTGGAGACCAAGTTTCTCTCCTTTACGGAGAATGACGTGAAGAATTTTACTTTTAATTTGCAAATGAATGGAAACACTTCGATTCCGTTGCCCGGAACGCCTGGACAAATATATTCTCCTTACAACGGAGCGGGCGGAACGGATGGGTTGCGTGGCACTTCAGGAATTAACCCCGGAGGAGGTTCAATAAGCGCTTTGCAAACGCTCTTGGATCCCACTAATCCACAAGATGCATCGAATCAGATTGGGGTAAATGCTCAAGTTTTCGGTCGCGGGTTTGCGGCTGTCCTTCAGCTTTTGCAGAATGCGATTGGGAAGGATTTAGTGGCCGCTCCGAGGGTGACATTGGCCGATGGGAAGCAGTCGAAAATTGTAATTTCTCGGCAAATGTACTATCCCACGACATACACTCAACCGAATGTGCCAAATAATGACCAGGGCGTAGGAGCAGGCTTCATTTTGCCCTCCAATCCAACGGGATTTGAGGCACGCAATATTGGGACTACCTTGGAGGTGAAGGGTGAATCCACATCGATTCCTAAAGCGGTAGACTTAGATTTCGCAAATTTACTGGTTGAGGATTTTGAGGGATTCGTGGATTACGGAGTGTTAATTTCAGCGGCTCCCCTTGATCCCACAACAAGTTACACGACGACAGTGGGAGCCGCCCCATTTTTAGTTCCTATTTTCTCTAAAAAATCTCTTCAGAGCAGGGTTCGTTTGATTGATGGTGAAACGGTTGGAATGGGCGGCTTGATCTCAGATGTGGTCCAGTTGGTTGACGATAAAGTTCCTATGCTGGGTGACATTCCCATGTTGGGGCGTCTCTTCCGAAGTGAGGCGTCTCAGAAAATTAAGAGTAACCTCGTTATCTTTTGCACGATGAGAATCATCAATCCCGATGGCACGTTGGTTTTTCCTGAAGATGATGAGAATCCTGAATTCGCCCAAGGAAGCAGTTCGGAAATGATGCCCTCTGTGCCATGAAAACATTTCTACTCATTCTTTTTCTTTGCTTAGGCGTTTCTGCAAATTCTCTTGTTCACGCTATCACGGTACAAGAGCAGATCGAAACTGAGACGGGGAAAAGGGAGCAGATGTTACAACCTTTGAAAGAGGCTTATGGAGTGAGCCGGAAGATGGTGGCAGATGGCAAAAGCTCTGAGGCGTGTGAAGTTCTGGAGAAAGCTTACGAAGCTCTTCCTGAGGTGTTAAGGGGAGCACCTCTTCCTTTGGAGGTAAATAGGACTCTCAGTAAACTTCAAGCATCTCTTGCGGAATCAGCTGCCCAACAGAATCACTGGCCTGAGGCTCGTCGGAGAGCCCTAGCTTCACTCCGGCATGATCCCAAAAACGAGGTGGCGCTGCAGCAGTTGCAGAAAAGTGAAGAGGTGTTGCGGCGTGGTGCATCTGGCACGGAAGCGGTCAACCCCGCCTTAACGACAAAGTTTTTTGACAGACTTACGGCGGTTCGAAGTGGGTTGGAGGAGGCTCAAGCTTTTCGTGAAACCGGTCAGCTTGCGAAAGCGGAGAAGAGGTATGAGGATGTTTTGGAGGCTGATCCCTTCAATCAGGTTGCAACAGAGGGGATACAGAAAATTTATGAGGAGCGTGCGTTAGTGGCAGAAAAAGCCCGTGACCTATCAAACCTTGAAAGAAGGAGGGAGGTTCGTGAAGCATGGAACAATATTTACCCCAAAAGCGGAACGACGGTGGGTGGAATTGAAATCACGGGGGCTATGACAGCTTCCCCAGCCTACGCACTAGAAAAGAAGCTGCAGAGAACAGTCATTCCACAGGTGGATTTTTCGGGTGCAGATCTCGAGACTATTCGTCGAGCACTGATCAGTCTCAGTAGAACATATGATCCAGAGACCGCTAAAGGTGGGGTAAACTTTGTTGTCAGCACCGATGTTACGAATCCGCAGCCTGTAACCTTGCGGCTGCGTCAGACATCTTTAGCGGAAGTGGTTCGATATATTTCACAAATTGCAGGGGTAAAGGCAAGGATCACCGACATTGGTGTTACTTTTGGCCCCTTAGTGGAAAAAAGGCCTGAGTTGAATTCGCAGAATTTTACCGTCAGTCCTTCTTTCTTTAAGGGAGCTAATGAAAAAGAGGATTCAGGGACCGTTGCTCCCAGGGGTGCAGGAGGGGGTGCTGTCGTAACGGGTTCGGATTCAGCAGGTAAAAACGAGCAGAAGAAATTGGAAGATCTTGGCGTAGTTTTTCCGCCTGGGGCTTACGCAGTTTACAATCAGAAGACCAGTCAGTTAAAGGTAGTCAATAATCAGGAGATGCTGGATTTGATTGGGCAGCTGATCAGCGCGGCTGAGGAGCAGACTCTTCTGATTCAGGTTGGGGTGAGGTTGGTTGAGGTAAATCAGTCTGACTTGGACACGATCACGGTAAACTCAACTTTGGGGGGTTCAGGAATCAATTTGCTTTCCCCAGTTCCAGCAGGTTTGAACGACAAAAGCGGAGGGGCGACCCCAGCCGCCTCCTCGCAGCGGGGGGTGAATGCGCAGCTCAATCAGATTCAGGGTGTAGGGCTTCTTCCAAACAACACCTTACAGTCATTTCTCCAATCGGGAGTTCTGGCAGGCACGAATCAGACGACCTCTTACTCATTAAATACAATGGACCTAGGGGGAACAATTTTAAATGGGATGCAGTTGAGGACGCTAATCACTGCTGTTTCTCAGAAAAATAGTGCGAATGTACTAGCAAACCCCTCGATTATTTTAAAAAGGGGGCAGAAAGGTGTCATCGAAGTCACACAGGAATTCAAGTACGTAAAGGAGTTTAGCGATCCACAATCTTCGATTAGGACAATCCAGTCTTCGAGTACAAATACAACAGCGGGCGTCATAGGATTTATTGCTGTTCCGGGACCAGAAACTGTCATCGGCTCGTTTCCTTCCCAAATTAGTGATGCTGTGCCTATAGGGGTTAAGATGGGGGTAAAGCCAGATGTTACTGGTGATAATAGTCGGGTGCTCCTGGAGCTTGAGCCAAGTTTTATAGATTTTGAGGGTTTTATTAATTATGGAACAATCATTAACTCTTCTTATACGCAGACTTACTACAACACGTCCGTGACGATTATGACAAATAACATTCAGCAACCCGTGTTTATACGCCGTGATTTGACATTGCCTGCTGTTGAGGTGAGCGATGGTTACACCCTGCTCTTGGGAGGTCTTTTGAGGGAAGATATTCAAAAAATTGACGAGAAGGTCCCGATCATTGGGGATATACCCATCTTTGGTCGAGCCTTTCAGGGTAAGACGGAGCAGGCGATTAAAAAGAACACTTTGATTTTTGTGACCCCGAGAATCTTAGATGTGAGTGGGCAGCCTCTGAATCCCACGGCTGGATTGCCAACCACGGCTTCAGCCAGCGGGACACCCTAAATCTTATTTTCTGACGAGGCGGTAAGGGAAGTCGACGGGGATCTCTCTTACATTGCCTGCAGACCAGCCAGCTAAGTTTGCCACGGTGTATCCAGCACCTCCAAAAACGAAATAGAACAGGGAACTCCAGGTATCCGCTGTTTCCGACTTGGCATACCAGAGCCGAGGTTTTAGGTTAGTTGAGCCGTTGACGGGCAGGTCAATTCCTCCCCGACGCTCTTCACCGCCTATTTTGATCTTTTCTAGTGACTCGTAGCGGATCCACAGAGGTTTTGTGTTGGGTGCGGGTTTTTGGGAAAGGACAGGGGCTGCCTTCACCTCTTGGCCTCTTTGAGCCCGAATTTGATTGGCTGACTGCAGCGTCGGTGAGTCGATTGGGATTTGTAGAATCTGTCGATAGGTACCCGCAGGGAGATAAAGAATCTTTTCAGGATCTTCGTTGGGGACTTCGACCTCCGAAGGTAGATTTAAATTAGCGATTTCGGGTGTGAGGGGAGGTTTGGGTGGGGTGAGTGCCTTTTTTTCGTCCGAAGGTTGGGATGCTGACTCCTTGACGGTGCCTCCCATCGGGTCGGAAGGTGTGGAGGATTCTGGAGCGATCTCTTGAGCTTTTTTCGTAGTTTGGTCTGAGGATGGGACGCTGGCGCTATCCATAGGGTCGGAGATAGGTGTTTCTTTTGCAGGAGCAGAGGTAGGTGAGTTCGTTGCGACGGGGTTTCCACCTCCCATGGGATCAGGCACGACGGACTCAACGGGATCGCGTGCAAGAGCCATCATTGAACTCAAAGCTAGGATGAGAAAAATTCTGTGCTTCATGTGATCAGTCCTATCCTGCGAAGCCAGACTGCGGCATGAGGATGATGTTCGCTCCAGCCTTGAAGTTCCCACAGCCATCCCACTTTTTCCGCAAAGAGATAAAGGCCGCCTGCCCCAAAAAGAATGATTGAGCTAGTTCCAGCTAAGAAGGAGGGAATACGGTTTCCTTGCCCAAGGGCAATTGAGAGCCGGGTCCATACGAGAAAACCGAAAAGAACAAAGACACTACTAAAAATAGTGGCGGCGACATTCCGTCTGGCATCGGTCATGCCGAACGCGATACCAAAGAGGCAGAGGAGAGGACAAGCCAAAGGATAGGCTAAGCGATTCCAGTTCTCCGTCTCGTAGGGAGCGCGAAGACGATCATTGAGGCGCGAGCGATCGGAGGCGAGGCGAGCGACATCCGGCCAAGGGAGTTCATCGGGGGGAAGAAGACGTGAGGCTAGTGTTTCAGGTGGGGCTGTGCAGTCGGGCAGAACAAGCTCGTCTAACAGGGGACCGAGCGTTTCTTGTCCGTTTGTGGTGGCGCTGTAGTCGGCCCGACGAACTCCTTGAAAGTGCCAAACCCCACCTTGGTAGAGGGCCGAGCTGGCGAATAGTTTGGAGAGATCGCGACCTTCGGGTTCGGAGCGAAATAAAACTTCCAAGTTTTCCGCTTTTTTTTCCTTCAGATGGATACGGCCGATGTACCAGATTTCACTTTGGGTGGCATTGGGCAGCATGGGCGATCGGTATACGATCTGTTGAAACGTGTTTTCTTCCAAAGGTTCCTGTTTGATCTGCTTTTTCACCTTTTCCCGACCTGCTTGGGCGGTGGGGGAGAGAGAGTAGGAGAGTAAGTAGAGAATGATGGAGAGGCCTGCGCTGCAGACGAGGAATGGTTTCGCCAGAGTCACAGGACTCATTCCTGACGCGAGAAGGGCGACCGATTCACGGTGTCTGGAGAAGTAAGCCAAAACGTATAGCGTGGCGAAGAGGACGGCCACGGGCAGGATCGACTGTGCCAGATCGGGAAGTTGGATTAGAAAGTACTTTGCCAAAAGAGTGAAAGGCGGATTTTTTTCAACTAGTCGGCCGAGTTTGTCGAAAACATCAAACATAAGCCAAAGCACAAACAGGGCGGTAATGACAAAGACAAGGGGGAGTAGGACCGAGCGCCAAAGATATTTTTCGACGATTTTCATTTTCCGTGCGAATCTACACATAGCATCTCGATGAACCTTGCCCACGATCTTTCTGCTTTGGAGGAAACCGTCAAGC
>Ga0164295_10002511_pt1 | contig 15067 bp, 15 predicted proteins | sample GEODES006metaG_FD_111798 | JGI IMG/M metagenome (GOLD analysis project Ga0164295, IMG submission 111798) | Oligotrophic lake water microbial communities from Sparkling Lake, Wisconsin, USA - GEODES006 metaG | ecosystem: Environmental > Aquatic > Freshwater > Lake | place: USA: Sparkling Lake...
GCAGAAAGGAATATTTATCTAATTTAAGTTTTGTGAAGGTAAACACCTTCGGTGTAATATTACACCGAAGGTGTTTAAATTCTCAAAATTTAAATTAACTAAATATTCCTTTCTGCGAAGTATTTCATCTTCAATTAAAAAAGTGGAACCATTTCCATAATAACCAAAAACTATTGTATCATGTGCGTAGCTATGTCGGCTATCATATGTGTTATAAGCTGTATTAATGTCAGCTGTATTAATGCAAGCTATTTGTTTTACTTAACTGTATGGCACACTGTGTATACCTTATGCAAACGGCACGTCGCTATCTTTAATAAACCATTGACAAGAGTTTTTGTCGATTTCATTTTGATTTCTCAAGACGACCAAACCCATACATTCATCATCATATAAGAAGGTAGCCATCAGCTGAGGCTTTCCTTACACGATGGTATGTATATAACGTAAAAATGTTTGATCAATGAGCCAACTGATTTAATTATCTATTGTACATGATGCATAAGAAAGACAAGACCAAAATTATTTTCTAAATATCAACATTTCAAGATGGAGATAAAGCATGTAATACATCCCTCGAACTGTATCCACTTACACGGACCCAGCTCGTCAAATGTAGACGTAACTTGGCGGGAAATAGAACGTTTTTTTTTGTCCTACAGTTCCTCATCCTCGACACTCGAAATAAAATTCTCAAAAATTCGCAAGTTGCCTTCATCACCAATAAGAGTTTCCTTGTCCAAGCCAGTGAACCATTGAAATGCGACAGTTTTGAGAATAAAGAACACGGGTATTCCCACATCATCCCTAAAAGACAGTTGAATGTATCAAATCACTCATATTCAAACCATGCATATTTGTTACTGTAATTACCAATGAGATTTTAAATCTAAAATTCCAAATCCTTCCTTGTTACGCTTATTCGCCCCCGGCAAGCATCTCTGATCATATTTATTGCATTGTCCTTCATCAATCACCAATAATGCAATAGCTCCGGCTCTCTGTCGTAAAAGAAGCATTAAATGTCGACGAAAACAAACCAAAAAGTTTCATACCTGAGCTATCAGAGCTTTTTCCGCGAAGGGCACGATGCCTCTCACACAAACAGCAATGCGTCCTCTCATAAGACTGTTATTTTCTTCAAGTATGTAATCCAATCTTATTGGCATGGCTATGATAAACTCTGCGACGACCTCAAGTTGGGACAGGGTTGAATGAGACCTCCAAATTTCATGTTTACCGGTCTCCCGAGGCTGTCGTGTTAAATGAAATGTAGTGAAGCTTGTAAGATATCAGACATCAATTTACTTTAAGTGAAAAGAACTGAGTTACCTTGGTGCTGTTATAACAATTCTTTGAAATCATGACTTCATCTCTCGCATGAATTTCAAGCATGTCCTGTCGGCAATAAGGGGCGAATTCATCCGCTGAGTGAAGTTCTGCATTACTGTGCAAATATCCAGTACTTAAAGACCCTAAATAGTTCTATACATTCGTATCAATGATGGTGTGTACATTCAAAAATAATAACAGTAAAAAAGACACACCTCACTTCCTTGGCCGTAGACAATGTACATGGTCGCGTCCTGTACAGCAAGATATCGTGATAAGCAGATTGAAGGTTACGATTGGAATCGGTCAAAAGATCTTCCCACCTACCGATACGTCAAATTCAATTCGATTCGATAGTCCGCTGAAGGTGGAATTCCCGAGTGCATTATGCGCGCTGATCTGAGAGGAAGTAAAATTTCAAAATAACAATTGAAACAGAACTCATCAATAGCTTGATACCTTAAACTGGTAGAACTGGTTAGATGGCATTAGGTTCGACACCTCGATGAAGCCGATAGACTAGGAGGATACGCAGTGGGTAGTTACTAACAAGAATGATTATCACGCTCAAGTAAAGCGCCTTACGTCAATATTCTCCGCCCCAAATAAACCCATCCATGTCCAGTCCGCAGCAATTGTACCCGCAGCTGTGAAGCGTCTGGTGAACACATGGAACCTATTGCAAAAGGCATGCAGAGTCATACAACCATCCTCAAAGAGGTCGACAGCGATCAGTACCCCAATAAAGGAAGCCCTCCATCATCTATAGTGGATAATGCACCTTGTTAACGAAAGGAAAAAAAATAAATTCTTAGTTTCAACAAATACCTATAGGCCAAGTGAATTGAATGATTCCCAAAGGTCTCCTTCCCTTATCAACGCTGGCTTTCAAGTAAGCATCTTGGTACTCCGTGAAGGGGTATGCCAGTGGAACGCTGGGCACGTCGGTTGATTGTGTTCGGAAAGGATGCGAGAAATCGGAGGAAGCACTTTCCGCCTGACCGTAGAAGACGGATACCCTCACCTGGTAGGTAGTGCTTGGTACCAAATGCTTCAAATCAACTTCAAAAGATAGCAATTCAATTCCTGATGCTTTCAGAGCCTCGATGTCTATGCTTTCTCTCAAATTGCCAAGACTTCGACTGAATGAAGAGACGTTGCAATTTGCACCCGTTTCGGCGGTTGGCTTGTGATAAGGAAGCAACATTGACTCTATATGGAAAGCATCAGGGGCATTCCTACAATACAAGAGATTGAAACCAAAGTCCACCTTGTCTGCGCTAGCTGCTGTGTACGAGCTGTGCCAACTAATAGTGGCATTACCTCTGCCGGTGCTGACGATTCTCGGCATCGTCGGCATAGGGAGCGTCAGAGAAGCGACCAGTAGGTTCCACTTACTGAGGTCCTGCCATTCCCTGAAGTCGGAGGTCTTGCTGCCGGTCTTCTTCCTACGATCCCGACCCCCGGCCGGACTGAGCTTCTTGTCTGCAGCAGAGAGGTCTTCAGAAAAATCGCTCCTCGAAGGCGTCTCTGTTGTTGTCAGGGAGAATCCGCCACGGTAATCTGTAACAGACAACTCAACCGGAGAACGCATGATTGATGACATAAATCCAGGGCTTGTTAGGGACTCAAATAGCTTGGACTCTTCCCTGAACACTTTGCCATGCATCAATAACGAAGATCGGAACAAATTCAGATTACTCGCATCGACGAGGCACAGCGTCAGCAGGGGACATCGACTGTTGACCGTAGAGTTCGTACACATGAAGCTGCTGACATAGGAATTGGGCACGAATAGATACTCCCCATGCCCTAACACCACTTCAGAGTAAGCAGGCAGCGCACCTCTGCTGTCAGTGTCATCGTCAGGAGAGGAGTTAGCATCTACCACCAGATCGCCGAATCCATGCCGTAAAAACGTATCAAAATGTATCGGGGCATCTACTCTCAGGGAGTAGCTCTCGTTGAAGACATCAGTGCCAAAGTAGCGAGCTGATGACTTCAAGTCGAATAGTCGTGCACTGATGGCGCCCGCAAGAGGGTCCGCTGCGTAGCTCCAAGCCAGCAGGTGCATGTTCGCTGGACAAGCCACAGCGCGAGAAGGTCGATTCTCCTCCAACGACTGGAAATACGGCCACTTATCGAAATAATCCTTCAGTGCACACTGTTCCGAACTATCCTCTTCTTTAATGGCATCTTCGACTTCCAGCTCTGGTTCTGTCTGGAGTTGGGTGCGACAATGCGAGACAGCCTTCCTCAAGTAGTTGTTCCCAGCAAGCTGGGGGACTTTCAGCATGCTTGTTATTGAATTCTGCTCAACCTTAAAGAAGGCAGAACATCAGATATAGAATACGACGATGACACAAAAGTTGCTGCTCACCTTCGGTAAATTGCTAATTGATGTTTCAAAGGGTTGGATGCTGTCGTCGACGACGGAAACTAACTTTAGCCTGGACTCAATCGACGGATTGGTATCCGTGAATAAACCTTTGAATGGCCTGTTTTAGCAAGCAATTCGAATCGATTCATGATCACAGACACAAAGGATTGCGGGCTATCACATACCTGCTTTTCATGATGTACTGTTCAAAAATATTGACATAGGTGAGCTTGCTCGAGACAATTTCAATCCTTGCAAGCTTTCTTGTAGGCGGTGCATGCATTTGAACGAACAACTCCTCATATGCTGCCTTCAACTGCACTATGTACTTGTTGTAGTTACATCCCTCACCACCCGGATGAAGCTTGCACACTTGCAATGTCAGTTGTTCCTTGCAAGAAGTGACGGAGCTATTGTAAGGAACATTAATGCTTACTGCGCAATGGCCGAAGCAGTAAAACATCAAAGCTAATAGGAGAATCATCATTGAAAGATAACAGTTGTTTTTAATAGTTTGTTTTGTTTTATCCGCGCATTATTACAGTACGTACTTCAAGTCAAGTAAGTTACGAGTGTCAGACTTAACTTACCCCAGAAGACAAACATGATCCGTCATCATCTGCAGTGGAGTGCATGGTGTCGATCAGCACACCACCTTGCGCATACACGGATATGGGTACCTTTACGCAGCCTCTACTCGTCCGGGGCTGGTTCGCGAAGCATCGATGAGATCGACGGTTACTGCTTCGACCTCGTGAAGAGGCACGACTATGAGTCCTTCCTCTCCGGCTTGCTGGTGCCCAAGAAGTACAGAGGTGTGTACTTTGCTCTTAGAGCATTCAATGTGGAGATCGCAACTATCAAGGATCAAGTGCCTCGGAGTCAGTTTCAAGCGGGGCGCATACGTTTTCAGTTTTGGAAAGATGTCTTGAGTCAAATATATTCGGACCAGCAGTGTGTTGCTCCTTCCATCAACCACCCCATCGCAAAGGCCTTAGAGTATTATATACCACGTTACAATCTGACATCGCGTTGGTTCGAGCGCTCCGTGGAGGCTAGGTTCGTACAGCTATAATCATCTGCATGTGGATGCGATGCACTACAGTAACTATGATGCCGTTCGGATCAGGTTCAAAGACATGCTGCAGCCTGCGGATTTTAGTTCATTGAGCGATATGGAGAACTATGCGGAGTTCAGTCAGTCTTCTTTGCTTTATTTGATGCTTGAAGCAATGAACATAAAGCACGAACAAACGGAATACGCCGCTAGTCATGTGGGTGTGTGTCACGGAATTTTGGTTTTACTGAAAGCTCATACTTATCATGCTTCGCAGGTATGCATACACGAAGCAGACCGACCGTGCATGTCCCTCTCTCATTCAGTCTTCTGATGTGCCAGGGTCTCTGCTATTTCCCAAAAGAAGTCATGGTGAAGCACGGGCTACAAGAGAGCGTTGTCTTGAACGACCCTAGTAAGAGGACGCTTGAGCACTCCGCTAAAGTGAAAGACGTCGTCAACGATATCGCGAGTCAAGCATTTGCTCATTTGAGTCGATCTCGCACCTTGATCAAAAGTGGTCTAGCGAAGGATCACAAATACGCTTTGTTTCCTGCTGTCGGTTCGGCCATCTATCTCCATGATTTGGAGAAGCATGATTTCGATCTACCGACTCTGAGCGCTGTGGAAACAAATTATTATTTCTTGAGATTGCAGCTAAAAATGTTAATATACTTAGTCAGAAACGATATTTAGCTCATCTTTTGATTAACTTAACCATAGCTCATGCAAGTTATAGACACTACCTAATCATTAATGTAATTTACATATTTATCATCCCGACTTAAATAGCAAGATTGCTACTTGACCGAGATAGAAATAAATAAAATGCTTTGTTTCGTGGGTTACGTATGAACCAAAATTTCTGCCCACTATACAGTGCCAAGTAGGATTATATTTTTTATCGAATTCCTTTTTAATATAAGCTGCAATATCCTGAAAATAAAAGTATGTTGAGTTTTATGAAAAGAAAAGTAATCAACAAGTTTTATATTTACACCTACCTTTTCAATATTGTATTTTTCTAATGCTTGAGATGCACAGTCTACAGCGTCTTGTTGCATATCTTCAGACATGTCAGCATTTTTAATAACAGCTTTGCGATCGGCCATTTTTAAACCTGTTTCTGAAGTTAAATTTGTGTTGGTTCAGAAATGCTTTCGAGAAAGTCCAACTGTCCAGTAACTGCTACAGTACGTACTTATAAAACACGAAACTGCTCGTATATTCCCGGAGAGTGCGCAGCGTGACAGAAAGAAATACACCCGGACGGAGCCAAGTGTTCGAAGCAACGGTGTTATCGACAGCCATCGATCACCATACGTACCTTATCCCACTGCAGCAATCAATGCTATGTTGTGCATGATTTAAATCTTTCATTATCAATAAGGATTCGATCATCAAGTGATAGAAATTAATATGGAGGAAATCAAGCGGGCTATGTTGGAAGACGATGACGAAGACGAGAATTATTTGGATAGCTTGCGGCAAAATAGCGGATCTGGATTGATCAACACACGGATATCGGATAGAGAAAATGAAGTAAGTTCAGCACTTACTGTAGCTAATGATGCTTCTATCTACATCGTTATTTAATTTATGTTTACAATTAAATAACAGTATCAATCGCAGAGGTTGCATAGAGCATTGTCACCCTCACGGACTGATGTCTTCGATGGCAAAACCCCCTTGCACAGCTACAAGGATATCATGACAAGTAATGAATTAAGGAAAGAAGAAGTTCTAGTTCGGCGAGCAATTTCGAAGAGGCTCGAAGAAACAAAGACTCAATCTGGGAATGCATCCACAGTAGAAACTGATCCTACGGCCCATAACGGCTTACATGTGAAGAGAAAAACTTGGGATGATGATATCGCCACACCAAGAGTGGTAAACTCCGAGTGGGACAGTTCAGATGCAACTCCTATCAGTGCTAACGTCATGACCCACTTGAACAACAGAGGAGTCGATTCCAGCTCCAACATTGCTATCATGACTTCATCTAGCTGGGACGTTACGCCTGTCATATCTGGAATGAAGCCCTTGCGCAATAGATGGGACGAGACCCCAGCTAACGCACCTTCCAAATGGGACAATGCGACCCCGAGTTCTTCACACACCAAAGCTGATTCGTCGGTGATAGAGAGCACTGTAAAGAAGCGATCAAGATGGGATCAAACACCTGCACAGTCGGACGCTAGCGTTACATCCACTCCTGTTTCCGGGACCTACAACAGTATGAGCAGCGCCCCAGCAGCTACTCCCTTGGGAAACTATGCAATTAACTTAGCGACTCCAAACGCTAGTGCTCTGCAAGGTCTAGTGACGCCAGAAATCGCCCAACAAATGCGATGGGAAGCGGAAGTCGACGAGAGGAATCGCCCCTTGTCGGATATGGAGCTAGACAGCATTTTTCCCGCCGCCGGGTACAAGATCCTCGATCCTCCGCCCTCATACGTACCTATTAGAACGCCGCAGCGTAAGCTTCTCGCCACGCCGACTCCAATGGGCGGAGGATTGACACCGGCCTTTCAGATGATGCAGACTCCATCGAGGGATTCGTACGCCATACCGGCGACCCCCTCCGAGTCCGCGCTGCCTTTTATCAAACCGGAAGACCAGCAGTACTTCGGCAAACTGTTGGATGAAATCGACGAAGAGGACCTGCCACCGGAGGAGCTGAAAGAGCGAAAGATTATGAAGCTGCTGCTCAAGATCAAAAACGGAACGCCGCCACAACGTAAAACAGCTATGAGACAAATCACCGATAAATCCACCGAATTCGGTGCCGACAGCTTATTCAACCAAATACTGCCGCTACTGATGTCGCCTACTTTGGAAGACCAAGAGAGGCACCTGCTGGTCAAGGTCATCGATCGAGTCCTCTACAAGCTAGGGGATATGGTGCGACCATTCGTGCATAAAGTACTTGTCGTCATCGAGCCGTTACTGATCGATGAGGACTACTACGCTCGAGTGGAGGGCAGAGAAATCATTTCGAATCTAGCCAAAGCTGCAGGACTTGCCACCATGATAGCTACCATGCGCCCAGATATCGATAATCCTGATGAGTATGTTAGAAATACCACCGCTCGCGCTTTTGCTGTCGTCGCATCTGCTTTGGGGATTCCAGCTTTATTGCCCTTCCTCAAAGCTGTGTGTCAAAGCAGGAAGAGTTGGCAAGCGAGACACACGGGAATCAAAATAGTACAACAAATCGCAATCCTGATGGGAGCTGCAGTATTGCCGCATTTGAAGATGATGGTCACCATCACCGAGCACGGTCTGGTAGATGAGCAGCAGAAGGTGCGTACAATCACTGCTCTGGGCTTATCTGCCCTCGCAGAAGCAGCGTACCCCTACGGTATAGAGGCCTTCGACAGTGTACTGCGGCCTCTGTGGAAGGGCATACGCCAGCATCGCGGTAAAGGTCTTGCGGCATTCCTCAAGGCTATCGGCTACATCATACCTCTCATGGATGCTAACTACGCCAACTACTACACTAGAGAAGTGATGACCATTCTGATTCGTGAAATGCAAAGTCCCGATGAGGAAATAAAGAAAATTGTGCTGAAAGTTGTCAAGCAGTGTGTTTCAACCGATGGTGTAGAGGCGTCCTATGTGAAGGAAAGCATTCTACCGGAGTTCTTCCGCCACTTCTGGGTTCGTCGCATGGCTTTGGACAAACGCAACTACAAACAAGTGGTCGAGACAACAGTTGAAATAGCAAACAAGGTCGGCTGCTCAGATGTCGTCTCGCGAGTAGTCGACGACTTGAAGGATGAGTCCGAGCCGTATCGTAAGATGGTGATGGAGACGATCGAGCAGATTGTGCAGAATCTCGGCGCAGCGGACATCGAAAGTAGATTAGAAGAGTTGTTGGTGGACGGAATCTTATTCGCATTCCAGGAGCAAGCCTCGGACGACACACAAGTCATGCTGTCCGGGTTCGGGACTGTTGTCAACGCGTTAGGCGAAAGGATGAAGCCGTATTTACAGCAGGTCTGTGGGTTGATTAAATGGCGGCTAAATAATAAGAGCGCTAAGGTCCGCATGCAAGCTGCCGATCTGATCTCTCGGATTGCAGTAGTGTTGAAGTCCTGCAAGGAAGACCAGCTCATGGGCCACTTGGGTATTGTGTTGTACGAGTATCTCGGTGAAGAGTATCCGGAGGTGTTGGGAAGCATTCTTGGTGCCCTCAAAGCAATTGTGAATGTAATCGGAATGAGCAAGATGACCCCACCCATTAAAGATCTACTACCTCGTCTGACTCCCATATTGAAGAACAGACACGAGAAGGTACAGGAGAACTGCATCGATCTAGTCGGCAGAATCGCCGATAGAGGTGCAGAACAAGTATCGGCACGAGAGTGGATGCGCATTTGCTTCGAATTGCTGGAGATGCTCAAAGCCCACAAGAAAGCGATTCGCAGAGCTGCCGTGAACACCTTCGGGTACATCGCGAAGGCCATCGGTCCCCAAGACGTGCTGCATACCCTGCTCAATAACTTGAAGGTCCAAGAGAGGCAGATGCGTGTCTGTACTACCGTCGCGATCGCTATCGTTGCGGAGACGTGTTCTCCCTTCACTGTTCTACCTGCTCTGATGAACGAGTACCGCATACCGGACCTGAATGTCCAGAATGGTGTCTTGAAAGCTCTCAGTTTCATGTTCGAATACATCGGAGAAATGGGCAAAGACTATATCTATGCAATCACTCCGTTGCTGCACACAGCCCTCATGGACAGAGACATGGTGCACCGCCAGACAGCTGCGACCACAGTGAAGCATATCGCTCTAGGTGCGGTAGGACTGGGATGCGAGGACGCCTTGCTACACTTACTGAATCACGTATGGCCGAATCTATTCGAGGAATCTGCGCACGTAATCAGCGCGGTGATGGAAGCCATCGAGGCTATGATAGTTGCTCTAGGGCCTTCGAAAGTTCTGCTGTACGTGATGCAAGGGCTATTCCATCCAGCCCGCAAAGTAAGAGATGTATATTGGAAGGTCTACAACTCCATATACATCTACGGCCAAGACGCCATGACTAGCAGCTACCCTCGCATCGAAGACGATGGAGTTAACAGTTACAGGCGCTCGCACCTAGAACTCTTCATATAAATTATACACCATCCGAATAAAACAGCTCGTACTGTAAGATGATAGTTATGTTGTTATAGTAGCTAGTATTCACATATTCAGGAAGGAGGAGATGTTTTAAAATATGCAGTAACGTAAAAATTTTAAATTAATCATCAGTTTCATTTACTCATATTCATTACTCACGATCAATCACAGCATCTGCTGTAAGCTAATCACTGTCATCGTTAATGACTCTCTGCTTCCGTGCCTTGACAGTTACAGCTTCGTCAACCCCTGACATCGCAACGTCTGTATTGGTTTCCATTGCGAATTCTTCTTCTTCGTCATCATCCATTACTGCAGTTGATTTGATCAAACGAGTCTTCTTCGAATCAGTCTCTGCATCATTATCACCATCCCCTCCCTTGAAAGGAGTCTCATCATCACTATCACCACCGAACAAATCATCGTTTGCTGATCTAGTTTTAGGGTTATTTGAAATGCGATACTTGTCCGCATCTGATTCATCTGACGTCCCGAAGTCGATGTCCCCCTTAAATTCGTCGTTGCCCTTGATCTGCTTCTTACTCTTCTGTACTACCGATTCAGCATCATCATCATCGTCATCATCACTATGATCATTCGTTTCGTTACCGGGACGTCTTCTTTTCTTATTTCCTCCAGAGTTCGCAGCAGCTGCCTTCACCCCACGAGACTGACTCATACCTGTGGTCACTTTAGATTCGTGCCACTTCGCCTGCAATTCCTTCAACTTATTCATAGTTTGTTCGGCTTGCAACTGCTTCTGTAGCTTCCCAGCCACTAACATTTGTTCTTGATGCTGCTGCATCTCAGCCTTCATCTTCATGCGAGCCAGATGGTCTACCTCCTGAGCGACACGATCTGCTTCCTGGCGGTCGGCTTCAGCTTTTGCCTTTGCGACCAATTTATCTAACTTAGTCCGCTTATCCTAACATATTCATATTCCATATGTATGAATAAGTCGTCAATAAATACATCAGAAGCTTATCATTAATCAGTTATGCTTCCATACCACGCATGACGCGGAGTGAATGCTAGCCAGCTTCCTGTCATAAACCTTCTGACTCGTTTGTGATTGCGGTAGTGCCAGCGCTTTGAACAACTTCTTCGACATGGCTAGTATCTGCCCAGCACCATCAGCGGTATTGAAATCAGCCATAGATTTCTCTATTAGATTGGTGCAATAAGCTTCTCCAACGAAGGCGATGTTATACCACAGCCGCAAATTGGTGGGATTCAAGTGAGCAGCAATAAGCAATGATTTGATAGCTTCTTCGTGACGAGAATTCGAGAACTGAGCATAAGAGACGTACTCATTGATGGATACCAAGGAGTCAGAGGACGTACTGCCAGTCTGACTTAGACTCTTGATGGTGGCTTGATACAGTCTCTCAGCATCCACAAGACGATTCTGCAGCAAATACACATGAGCTAAGTTGGTGCAAATATCTTCGGACATGGGTACATTAGCTTCTCTGGCTTTTGAGAAGATCTCTCTTGCAGCCTCGATCTCCCTCTTCTCCACACACACCATCCCCAATCCGTTAGCAGCATAGGCGTTGCTATGGTTCTCATTTAATACATGATAGAAGAACTTATAGCTGTCTTTAAGCTGAGAGTCGGACTTAGCAGCTGATGATAAGGCGAAGTAGAAGTTGCCCAGTGATAGCATAGCTCTCGAATCGTGATGGTTCTAACGATAGCACACAAAGTAATTATGACAATCAGTCATCCAAAGGTAGCAGCAATACACACAACCGTCGAACCTGTTGACAAATCTTGTCATAGCATTTTTTTGCATCTTCAAACTGGGCGCTTCGCTGATGAAGGTCCCCCAAGCATAGAGTGGCATCGGACGCACTATCGTTCACTGCTAAGGCACGAGACAGCCACATAGATGCCTCTTCGAGCTTGCCCATATCACTCGAAATCAAACTCAAGCGCAAATAGCATTCAATATAGCAAGGGTGTTTCTTGAGTAGCTCGATATATAACTCGATGGCCGCAGTCGTCTGCTTTCGGTCTTCGAACAGTCGAGCGAGGTTGAATATGTATGTCATCGTCTCATCGGTGAAGTTGTTGAATGATACCTTCAGCTTCAGGTCATGCACCGAGGTAAGCTCTAACTTGACTGGACTATAGCAGATGATCTCATAGGCAGACACAACGCTTCGCACTTGATGCTTGACATCGCTTATTAAGATCTCATCTCCAACAGAAACTATCTTGTTGAAGTCAAGCAACTGAGTGTCACTATCGTCAGCAGTAGTTATCACAAAGCGCCCAGCATCAGCAACCGCGACTCGACATGACACACTATCGGCCCACGAGTAGAAGATGCCTTCCAGCTCCGAGTTTCTTAATGCGGGGACTGCATCATCTGATCTATGTACATCATCATCATCATCGGAGGTCTTGAAGGAAATCAAAGCATCTTTACAGAATTGTAAGGCTTTATCTAGCTTGCCTAAGCTATGATGTAATGCAGATATGTTAGACAACACCTCGGGAGGCACTGCCTTCAAGCCAAGTGGAAGTCCCTGGGCATCGAGTCTAGCTTCGATGATCTCCTTAGCATTGATGAAACATTTCAATGCGTTCTTATGCTCCAAGGGGTCTTTCTGTCGTAGCTTCCCCTGGATAAGCCATAGATCGATCTCATATTGGAAGCCCGGGGCGATCTCACGCAGTCTATCCAGTGGAGCCACGACACCTTTAGTGATCGCTTTCAACAGCATGACAAACCCTTGTGTGTCTTTGTCGTCAGGATTCTTTGATAGCACTTTGTCGAATAGCTCCAAGGACGCATGAAGTTCATTTCTTGCCATGAGCAGTTGGGCGGCACCGAAAGCAGCAGGAGCCATATCAGGTGCATCCTTCAGAGCTTTCCAATAGAAATCGAATGCTCCGGCAGCATCGCCTGACATATGCGCAACTTTTCCGAGGATGTAGTTCCCTTCAGCTATAATGGCTTGAGAGCTGGTCGAGATGATAGCTTGCTGTGCACATTGCTTCACGAAGGTGAGGTCTTTAACTTCCAAACATGATACTGGAGTGAAAGATATCGTCGATTTGAAATCAAGGTACCGTTCCGGAACAGATGGGGAGACTTGTATTACGATGAAGTCTAGCAGGTTGATGGTGGTGCTTGTGCCACTTACAGCCATCTGCAGCTGCTTGATAAATGCCTCCAAAAAATTTTCGTGTCCGAATGCTGATACTATCGTGTACGTTATGGCAGATGAGTCTCCATCCGTAGGCTTATTGGCATCTTTTCGGATATGTATCTTCATCTGATTCGTCAATCCCAAGCATCCACGCACAGCTTCGATGGGTACCAGCAAGTGCGATGCATCGATCATAAAGCATCCGGACTCGAGATTAATCACACTCCAAGAATGGAATTTATGGTTCGCTAGTAGTATCAAAGCTTGAGCGTCGTTGGGATTCAATGCATTAGCGAGGATACTATATTCATAAGCACGCGCGCGATGTTCCAGTCGCTTGTTACGGTCTCTCTTCGCATAGACCAATTCGATGAGCGCGAGTAAGACGAAAGTCTTCGGATCAGTGCTCTACATATATAAGAGAGGTTACGATATTCATCAGTACTATAGAGTCTCATTCATATCGAATGCAACCAATCTAATGAGCACTTACATCGACACTTAAGCACTTCTCTAGCGCCAGTTTAGCACGATCGTACTGCTGTAGCTTGTATAACGAACAGGCGACAGCGAAGCGCACTCCATGTCCGCTAGCGATGTGATTGATGTGCACTGCTTTGATGAAGTGCTCCAACGCTACGTCGTACTTCTGGTTACAGAACATGATCAGGCCCTACACCACCAAGTTGGAAACATATACTGCTGTGAGTTCTCCAGGATATACAGTACAGCAAACCTCTGACTCACCATACCCACCAAGGCACCGAACAGATACCTCTTCTTTTTCGATCCGCTGTTCTGTCCTTTTGTGGTGCGATCGAAGACGATGCGGAACTGATCCTCCGCCCTCTTCACATCGCCTACAAGTAATATACCCATCATGTTCATCGATATTAAATGAAGATCAACGAGTTTCATCGTAGCTCCTGTCACGAGGATAGCTATAGCAGCACTGATACAACATCTACTCACCGTGAACTATTTCGAAGAATCCTTTCACTAACCACGTGTATTCATTCATGCGCGACTTCTCATCAGCCAATTTCAGGTATTCAACAACTTTCGTGGAGTTATATTCCGATTTGTCCACATTAACTACAGTCTGCTTAATTTTCCGCAATTTATTCAGATACTTGGATGCCAAGGCAATGAATATGTCGTACAGGCCCTCGTCATACAGGTCTTTCTCAGCATCCCTGTATATTTTCTCGATGTCTGTGTGGTTGCATGGTTGTAGCAGTTTTATGATTATGTATTGTGTGGGTGGATATGGTGCATGCATAGTTCATAATACGTGTACGTCGATAAAAAGCAATAAGTGGAGCAATCACAGATAAGAAAACAGGTGGTACAAATATAGAGGAGGAAACAGATGGTGTCGATGAATGAAGAACAACTTTCCTGGTCCTTTCAGTGCATTGATTATTTCAGTCAACACGCTGTCGAATTGTTCATCTAATCCTTGTCGATGATATTCCAACTATAGACAATAATCATCAATTGAGGTCAAAATATGAATCCGCATGAGCATGAATGACAATGAAGCATGGTAACAGGAGCCCAACTCACCGCACAAATATTCCATACTTTAAGTGGAGCTAAGGCAGCTTTTAAAACGTCAAGAAGTATTTGACTGTCTTCTGGTATTTCATCGGGATAGAAGACGACGTGAGTAGCAACTGCATCTTGCGCACCACGATAAAAGATTGGGATTCTGATAGAAATATTTTTGACAGCAGCCATGACTTCAAAATTGATAACTTACAAACTTCCCCGATAAAGTGAGCAACCAGTCCCGATTTGTTCGAGATTGTCGAGGCAAAAAGGAACTTATCTTATCTGCTCAGATTGAATTGTAGCAGAGCAATGATAAACTAAATAGCCTACTCTAGGAGAGCAATATGTAACTGAAACGTAAAGGTAAGGATTAAGTTAGGCTTTACAGTACTTAACTTACGTAGTACAATAGATGAAATCGTAACTTAACTTTATTGTCCTTATAAC
>Ga0164295_10002512_pt1 | contig 15064 bp, 10 predicted proteins | sample GEODES006metaG_FD_111798 | JGI IMG/M metagenome (GOLD analysis project Ga0164295, IMG submission 111798) | Oligotrophic lake water microbial communities from Sparkling Lake, Wisconsin, USA - GEODES006 metaG | ecosystem: Environmental > Aquatic > Freshwater > Lake | place: USA: Sparkling Lake...
ATCATTTTAAAGGCGGCTAACCTGCTTGGCAGACCGACTGCCTTTTGTGCTTCAAGTGCTGCTTTGCCAACGAAGTCACCTTTCTCCATGGCGACGAAGAGACCGAGTCCAGCCTGGAGAGGTGTTTTGTCTGGGAAAAGATCATTCCCATTGAGTGGATAGCCCATTTCTAGTCGCAAAGTATCGCGTGCACCGAGGCCACAGGGTTGGCCACCTTCTTCACGGACGGCGGCCACAATTTTATCCCACCAGGACGTGGCCGCGGCCGCAGGCATGAAGAATTCAAAGCCTTCTTCGCCAGTGTAGCCTGTGCCGCATAGCCACATGAAGCCTGCATCGCTAGAGGCAATGGAAAGGCTGTTATGCGGGGGGAAGCTGGCCTCATTACCGAATACACGATCAAAGACAGCGCGGCTTTTGGGCCCTTGGATCGCTAGGCCTGCTGTCGTGTCGCTTAGGTTAGCCATTTGCACCTCATCGGCTTCCTTGAGCAGGTTTTGGAATTGCGCCCAGTCTTCGCTGATTTTGCTGGCATTGACGACGAGGAAGAACTCCACCTCGCTGCTGCGATAGAGGATGAGATCGTCGATCACGCCACCTGTTTCATTCAGTAGGATTGTGTACTGTCCCTGACCGATTTCGAGTTTGCTCACATCATTGGTCAGAGCACGGTTCAGGAAAGCTAACGCGCCCGTGCCACTGACGGTGAACTGCCCCATGTGAGAGATATCAAACACACCCACCGCATTCCGCACGGCTTGGTGTTCCTGCACGATGCCAGTATACTGCACCGGCATCTCCCAACCAGCAAAAGGAATGACTTTGCCACCTAGGGCGACGTGGCTTTCATACAAAGGAGTGCGGAGAAGGGGCGTGTCTGACATGCCATTCAGAGTGGCGTTGGATGCGGCAATGTCAAAGCTACCACGCTTCTTACTTCCAGCTCATGCAGCGGAAAGGATGGTCGTCGATGAGATTCCCCTGCACACCGATGAGACGGTCGCTGCGGTAAAATTGGACGCCGACGTAGAAATACACGGGGATGACGGCTGCGTCTGTCGTGGTCAGTAGTGTTTCAGCCTGCTGGAAAAGGCCATTCCGGCGCTGAGTATCAGCTTCTGAGGCAGCGGCGGCGATGAAGCCATCGTAGGTGCCACTCGCGTAGCCGGTGCGGTTTTGACCATTGCCTTGAGTGAAGAGATCCAGAAAGGTACTGGGATCATTGTAGTCGCCTACCCAACTGCTACGGCAAAGATGGTAATCCAGTTCACGCATGGATTTAAGCCAGACTTTCTGCTCTTGCTTGGTGAGGTTCACCGTCACGCCAAGGGTGTCTTGCCACATGCTTTGTAGCTCGATGGCGATGCTGCGTTCGATCGGTAAGGGGATGTAAAGATACTCGATTCTGGGAAAGCCTTTGCCGCCGGGAAAGCCAGCCTGGCTGAGTAGCTCGCGTGCTTTGTTAATATCGTACGTTAGGCCGATGGGTGGCTGGTAGTTTTGACCAGCTCCAGGGGGCGTCATGCTATCGGCCACGGGTTCGCCGAGCTGGGTAATTTTATCGACGATTCGCTGTTTATTGACAGCCAAAGCAAAGGCCTGCCTGACTCGCGGATCGTTGAAAGGCGGACGTGTGACATTGATGCGGATAAACCAAGTGCCCAGAAATGGCCCCGTGTGAAACCAGGGTTGCTGTTTAAGCTTTTGCGTCAGGGATGGTGGCACCATGCCTTTGTCCATCATGAGATCGCATTGGCCGGTGTGAAAATAGCTCAGCGCTGTATTAGCATCTTGTACTGGCTTCACCTCGACGGTCTGCATTTTCACATTGGAGGCATCCCAGTAGTGTGGGTTTTTCTTCAAACGAATGTGATCGTCCAACTTCCAGTCCTCCAAAAGATAAGCGCCATTGGTGACGATGTTCTGCGGCTTGATCCAGGCTGTATCATGTTGCCGAATGCTCTTTAGAGAAACGGGTGTCAGGGTCACAAACGAACAAAGGTCGATGAAGTAGGGTGTGGGATTTTCCAGTTCGACTCGCAGGGTTTTTTCATTCAGTGCCGTGACGCCGACTTTAGAAAAGTCCTTCTCCTGTCCCTCAAAGAATGCGCGGGCACCTCGGATGATGAACATGAGGTTGGCATAATCAGCGCCAGTCTCAGGGGTCAGGATTCGCTTCCATGACTCTACAAAATCACGGGCCGTGACGGCCGATCCATCACTCCAGGTCGTGCCTGATCGGAGATGAAATGTATAGGTCTTTCTATCCGCTGAAATATCCCAGCGCTCAGCCATGGCTGGCTCAGGTTTGCCATCAGCCGTCACACGACAGAGTCCTTCAAAAAGGGAGGTCGCAATGCGCATGGAAACCTGGTCCGAGGCGAGCGCGGGGTCAATGGTCTCTGGTTCCGCACTTTGAATAAAGATCAGATCCGCACGCGGCTTTTCGGGTACACAGGCAGCTAGACTGATGGCGCACAAGACTGATACAGGAACACGAAGGGGAGCAGACACGGAGAAGAAGGGTGAGTCGGTAAACTCTCGCTGTCTCTGATGAGATGGCAACTTCGACCGCACAGATTCTGCGTTCATCGAATCTTTTCAATGCCAGTTCTGATTGATCAGCCTTCAGTGATAAGATTGCCAGCCTCCCCAGCAGGCCAATGAGCGCCTTGACTGATCCATCGGCTCAAAAGAGCTGTCTCTTCTGGAGTCAGGGTTTCACCCACAGGAGGCATGGCTTTCACGGAAGAATGAGTGCTGGTTAGGTGCGTGAGAAAGCTGCTTCTTTCAGGATGTTCAGGAACGATGAAGACACCTAGGGTACCTGATTTGACGGCTGCTTCTCGACTGGCGAAACTGAGGCGCCCAGGAAGACCACTTTGGTTGTGACACATGGCACACTTAGCCTCAAGAATAGGCTTCACGTGTTCGGTAAAGCTGATCTTCCCTGAAGCGGCTGATTTTAAAACCGTGTCTTCGAGGACATTTAGGCCCGTGGGTCGTGTCTCGCTCTCTGATTGACTAGAAGTACAGGCAGATAGGATCGTGATTGCTAAAAGAAGGAGAAAGCGCATGATTTCGGAAGTTTGAGTTACCCTGATGGTAGGGCAACCCAGAGGAATGCGCCTCACCTGCGCAATTAGGAGCGGCTATTGTCCTGGCGGTGGCTGCTGAGCAGCGCGGCGAGCAGCTTCTTCAGCGGCGGCGCGCTGAGCCGCTTCTTGCTGGGCGCGCAGCGCTTCTTCTTGGGCACGACGGGCAGCTTCTACTTGTTGTTGGCGCATTGCTTCTTGGGCTTCCTGCTGGGCACGCATCGCGGCTTCACGCTGGGCTTCCATGGCGGCTTGGCGCTGGCGTTCGGCTGCTTCTTGTTGGGCCTGCATCGCGGCTTCACGCTGAGCTTCCATGGCGGCTAGGCGCTGACGCTCGGCTGCTTCTTGTTGGGCCTGCATCGCGGCTTCACGCTGAGCTTCCATGGCGGCTTGGCGCTGGCGTTCGGCTGCTTCTTGTTGGGCCTGCATCGCGGCTTCACGTTGAGCTTCCATGGCGGCTTGGCGCTGACGTTCGGCTACTTCTTGTTGGGCCTGCATCGCGGCTTCGGTTTGGCGCCGAGCTAGTTCTTCTTGGGCAGCTTGCTGGGCGGCCATGGCGTTTTCACGGGCTTTTGCAGCTTCCATTTCGGCGAGTTTACGTTGTTCAGCTTCCTGCTGGGCCGCTTGCATTTGTTGTTGTTTTAGGGCTTCGGCCTGCATGGCGGCTTCTTTGGCTTCGGCTTCTTGCTGGGTTGTCATTCGAGCAAGTTCCTTGGCTTTTTCTGCCTCAGCCTCTTGCTGCTTCATGATGGCGGCTTGTTCTTCACGCATGGCCTGGGCTTTCTTTTCCTGCTCGGCGATCTGTTGCTGCATGGCTAAAGCTTCGGCCTGTTTTTTGACGAGTTCTTCCTGTTGAGCCGCCATTTCGGAGGCTTGTTTTTCTTTGAGTGCGGCGGTTTGTTTGTCGCTCATTTCGCTGACCTGCTTTTCGCGAATGTCGGCGTCTTTCTTAGCTTGCTCGGCGATCTGCTCTTGCATGGCGATGGCTTCGGCCTGCTTTTTGGCAAGATTTTCTTGTTGGGCTACCAGGGCACTTTCGGCAGCTTTTTGTTCAGCCAACTGTTTTTCGCGCTCTGCTTGGGCTTCCTGCATCTGGCGCTCTGCATCCCGGCGGGCTAGGTCAGCTTTGTTGGCCGCGTCTTGAGCAATCTCTGGCTGTCGCATGGCTGGGGCGTCTCCTTTGTCGCGATCACGGCCTGGGCCGCGACCAGGCACTTCGGTAACGGTTGGCGCGGGAATGGCTGGCTGTGTGGGAGCTTCACGCACGGGTTCCACAATGATCGGGTCGGTAACGGCGAGGACCGGTTTCGGTTGAGCTTCGGTGGCTTGTTCGGTGATGGCCTTACGTAGGTCGTCGCGTTGATCAGCTGGCACTTCGGTCCAGGCATCGACAACGGTCGGTGCTATGACACGTTCTGCATTGCGAGGGAGTTCAGTGGGGCGATTGGCGTGTCCTGATGGCAGCGGGGCTGCGATGAATCCATGATCGCTGTGGCCAGGGCGGTGTTCACCTGGCCGCTCTAAGGTGTGGATGACTTGAATCGGAGCTCGCTCGATGCGTTCACCACAGCGTTTTTCGACCCAGTCTAGGGCAGGGCCACCACGCTGAATGAAGAGATTGTTCTGCTGCTGGCGAACTTGAACGATGTTGGTGACGTTGATCGTTTGATGGAAAATCTGGGTGATGTTGGTGATGGATAGGCTGACATTGACGTAGCTGGAGCGGCTAAAATTAGTGGCACGGATGAAGGTGTAGCTGGTCGGGGCGATGCCGTAACGGGCATCACAATCGTGGCCAATGCTTCCATAACCGACGCTAGGGGGCAGGGGAGCCCAGCCGACGGAATCGCTGCCGTAGCGCCAAGAAACCCATGAGGGTGCCCATTGACGACCTGGAATCCAGACCCAGCCGTGACGGGCAATGCGGGTCCAGCGGCCGTAGTGATAGCAGGCCCAGCCAAAGGGTTCGTTAGAATCCCAAGCCCAACCCTGAGAGGTAGAGACCCAGCGACCATCAACGTAAGGCCGCCATGAAGACCGGGAACCAATGCGGGGGCTGAAGGCGTAGCCGTAGCCGTCCACATTCAGCCAGCGTCCATGAGGATTGAGGGAATCATAAAACATGGAGTAGTCGGCAGACGGGTCCACCCATGGGCGGGAGGGGACGGAGGGCGAGATCTGTGGCGGCACGTAAGGTGGCTGGTAAGGCTGGCTGACGGCGGGTGGCGTGTAGCGGTTGCTGGCTAATTGTTCCTTCAATTCTTCACTCTTGCGGCGGGCTGACGCAGCATCAGCCATGAGCTTTTGGTTTTCGGTAGAAATGGCATCCACCTTGGCTCTGAGATCCGCATTTTCCTTGTCCTTGATGCTGCGTTCCAGATCAGCGAGCTGCTTTTGCAGGGTTTCACTACGGCTTTGCATGTCGGCCGCTTGTTGCTCATACGCAGCGCGGGTTACCTCCATCTGGCGGCGCACTTCTTCATCGGCGGCGGTATTGGCTGCTGGTTTGCAGGCAGAAAGGCCTAAAGTGAACACGCTCGCGAATTGAAGGTAGAGGCTTGTTTTCATAAGATTTTAAAATGCTGGCGTGAACTGAGACGAGACTGCGGGCTGGGTTGTTCATCGACAAGAGATAAAATGTGCCTCGTATTGTCTCTTGAGGGGGCGCAAGTCTCCGCTAAAGCTTCCCCATGGTCGCAACTGCCACACCCAGCCTTATTGAAGATATCCGCCGCCTGAAAAAGGAGCGCAATGCATTGATTCTTGCGCATAATTACCAAACTCGGGACATTCAGGAAATCGCTGATTTTGTGGGGGATTCCCTCGGATTGGCCTATAAGGCCAAAGAAACACAGGCGGATGTGATCGCTTTTTGCGGCGTCCATTTCATGGCGGAAACAGCAAAAATCGTCAATCCGACGAAGACGGTGATTTTGCCAGATCGGGACGCGGGTTGTTCGTTGGAGCAAAGCTGCCCTGGGCCGCAGCTCGAGTCTTTCCTGAAGGCGAATGCAGAGAAGAACTATTATGTGATTGCTTACATCAATTGCAGCGGTCATGTGAAGGCGCTGAGCGACTGCATCTGCACGAGTGGCAATGCGGTCAAAATCGTGGAAGCCGCCCCGAAAGATCGTCCGATCCTTTTTGTGCCGGATCAGAATCTGGGCTCATGGGTGATGGAACAGACGGGCCGCAAGATGGATCTTTGGAAGGGCTCGTGCTATGTGCATGTGGAGTTCACCCGTGACAGCATTCAGGCGATCAAAGACAAGTATCCTGATGCCAAAGTCGTGGCTCATCCAGAGTGTACTTATGCGGTGCGAATGCTGGCAGATGAAGTTTGTTCGACCGAAAAGATGGTGGGTTACTGCAAAAATAGCGCATCAAACACCTTCATCATCGTGACGGAAAGTGGGATGCTGCATCGACTGGAGCGCGAAGTGCCGGATAAACGTTTCATCCCAGGTCCGACCGGTCACTGCGCCTGTGCGGATTGCCGTTACATGAAGCTGAATACCCTACAAAAGTTACGCGATGCGCTGAGAGATCTGACACCGCAGGTGGAGATGCCAGAAGATCTGCGTGCTCGGGCTGAAAAGCCGATCTTGCGGATGCTGGAGCTGAGTCGGTAGAAGCTTAATTCAAGGCTTGATATCAAACCGCCGTCATCTGGGATACAGATGACGGCGGCGTCTTGTTATTCAGACTCAGATGAGACTGATTCGTGGGTTATTTCTTTTCTTTGCAGCAATCTTTGCCACAGGTCTTACCGGCATCTTTGCAGCACTCTGCGCAGGATTTACCTTTGTCAGAGCAGCACTTGCTACAGGCTTCACCTGAAAAGGCTGAGGTGGAAAGGGCAGCGAGGGTGAGGAAGGATAAAATAGTTTTCATAGTCGTGGATATTGAATTGATTTGAGTTGGTCTGTTTTGCTTTAAGTCATTAAATGGAAGGTGTAGGCACACGCTTGGCATATTGAGTTGACGGGCTTGATAGCCTGCTGAGGTGCTCTTTCGCACGGACAACTTACGTCTATCTTCGTTAAGCGTGGAGGCTTGACTGGCTCAAATCAGCAGGGCGCAATGCTGATGATACAACGGGGCCTTGACTTGTGGTGGCCCATGATTTTGGGCGAGCTGACGCACGCTCGGTTGGCTGCCCATTTGGGTCAAGAAAGTCTCCTCGGCACGCTGCCACAGCCATGGCTGTAAATCGACCAAGACCAGTCGAGGTGTGGCAGTCGTGTCAGGGGAAAGGTTTCGTTCGATGGTGCCCTGACAGCAGGGCATATCAGATCTGTGTGCTGGCTGGTCGGTGGGCCTATCCTCTGGCAGGAGGAACTTGTGACAGGCCATGCAAGAGACCTCTTCAAAGCTTGCCTGAGCTATGCTACACCAGCACATGGGTGCTGCCATAAGCAGAGCCATGAGAAACTGGGTGAGCCGAGTAAGCATAACGAGATGTCAGTCAACGAGCAGACTCTCGTCGTTCAATCGGATGAAAAGATTTTTCAGGCACGCGGATGAAACTGGCGGTGAACCTGTTTCAGCCGCTTCTGATCCACGTGGGTATAAATCTGGGTCGTCGAGATGTCTGCGTGCCCTAGCATTTCCTGAATCACTCGTAGATCAGCCCCATTATTCAGCAAATGGGTCGCAAAGCTGTGCCTGAGTAGATGTGGGTGGACGCGATTTTCAAAACCTGCAGTTTTAGCCCGTTCTTGGACGATCTGATAAACGCGCATCCGAGTCAGGACGGTGCCGCGAATGGAGAGAAAGACATGGCTTTGAGTCTTTTTGCCGACCAATTCGGGCCGACCATGATCTAGATAGGATTGTATGGCATCGCGAGCTGCACCACCAACAGGTGAAAGTCTTGTTTTATTGCCTTTCCCAGTCACTCTGATCCAACCTTCTTCGAGGCTGAGGTTTTCTAATCGAGCGTTGATCAGCTCTGAAAGGCGCAGGCCACTTGCATAGAAGAGCTCTAAAATGGCGCGATCTCGGCGATCTAAGGCACTGTTTCCCGTAATGGACTCTACGAGGGTTCGCGCATCATGCTCATTGAGAGTGTCTGGTAGATGCTTTTCCTGGCGAGGTGGCAGGATCGGCTCAGCTGGATCACCGGCGCGTTTGCCTCGAGCGGCTAGCCAGCGGAAGAAAATCTTCAGGGCTACTAGCTCAATACGAGCGCTAGAGGCCGCGATGCCGTCACGCTTACGGCGGGCGAGGTAGTCGGAGAGGGTCTGTGTGGTAACGGTGGCCACATCTTCCAGCTTTTGATCTTCTTTACTCCAAGAGGCAAAAGCCTCGAGGACGCCACGAACTAAGATCTGGTAGTTCGTGGATAGGCCGCGCTCGGTAGCAAGGTGGAGGATAAAGCTGTCGACGACTTCTAACACGATGGGGATATTGGGCTAAGCTGGAGCAAGCGCAAAGAAGGATGTGAAAAAGACAAAATCTAAGCTCATGGTGACTTGCACGTTTGATTGACATCCTTCATGAAAGTTTTCATAGCACTCCTTCTCACAACCAGCAGCACTTTGGCGGCTGACTTCAAAAAAGACATCCAGCCTATTTTGGAAAAGCATTGCTATGAATGTCACAGTGAAAAGGCGGGGAAAAAGAAGGCTGGTTATGTCTTTGATGATTTAGAGACGCTACAAAAAGACATCAATCCAAAGGGGGCAATCGTGCCTGGAAATCCTGCTGAAAGTCACCTCTTTATCGTCGTTGCAGATGCAGAGCATGAGGCGCATATGCCACCAAAGGACAATCTTTCCAGTCGTGAAATAGAAACAATGCGAGAGTGGATTACTGAAGGAGCAGGCTTAACCAAAGATGCTCCCCAAACGACCCCAATAGCGGGATTGGCTAAGAAAGACCTGCCGCCGATTATGACTTGGACCAATTTTGAAGGAAAGAAGATTAAGGCAGGATTTGTGCGCTTGGAAGGTGAAAACGTCATTCTTCGCATGCCAGCCAACGCCCAAGAGATTCCGTACGCCATGAGTAAGCTAGATGCGGCGAGTCAGCAGCAGGCAAAGGATAGTGCGCAGTAACCGTGCGCTTTCGATTCTACTCGATTAAAAATCTAGGAAGATTTCAGCCCGGCGATTTTTTGATCGACCATTGGGATCGTCAGAACCATCGGCTTTTTGGTTAGGGCTGAGGGGTTGGGCTTTACCGAGAGCGGTGGTAATGACTTGGGCTTCAGGAACGCCGAGTGCCACCAGTTGAACCTTGACGGTTTCTGCGCGAGCACGAGATAAATTCAGATTGTAATCATCGGTGCCTTTATCATCGGTATGACCAGCGATTTTGAGCTTTTTATTTGGGTCGGATTTTAATAACCCAGCAACGATGTCTAACTGCTTTTGAGCGCGAGGATGCAAGGTGGCTTGATCGTATTCAAAGTAGAGCGCAAGCGATTCGCCCCCTGCTGGGTTCGTGATGATGGGAGTGTATGGCACACCCATTTTTGAGGCAGATGCGGCAAAGGAACTGAGAATCTCCGAGAGATTCAAGCCGACGACCCGCCAAGGTTGATCTACGCTAGGCCGCTGAAGTTCTAGTCCAAATTCGGTCGTCTGCTGGAGAACTGCAGACTGCACTTGAGCGACGACCCAGGAGACCTCTGGATTGGCGACCGTAATGATGAGTGGCTTTGTGGGTTTAAATTCATACTGCCCCTCTTCAAAGACGATGCAGAGGCCGGCGAGGCGCTCTGAAGGTACTTTATTCTCATCAACCATGCTCCGAGCCTTGGTGAAATCATGTGTGAGTAAAGCTCGGACGAAGTCACTGCCAAAAGTAAGTGCATCGGCTCCCTTTGCGACGGTAAACAATGACTTTGATTGGACCGTCATTGCGGAATCTCCTAGCGGGTTGGCAGATCCATTTTGTACTGAGTTCGCGGCCATGGCTGGGGCAGGAAGGATGGAAGCAATCTCTTTTGGCAATTCCAGACGAGTGATCTTCCAGCCCATGCGCTCGTCACGTTCCAGATCCATTTGCAGTCTCAGCGTCTCAGGCTTTCCAGGCAGAGTGAATGGAATGGCGACCCGAGTTTTGTTTTCCACCATGCCGAGGAGCTCCACCTGATCTTCAGGGCTGACCTTGGCCCCCATGGTTTTTAAGAGTTTCTCAAACATGGAAGCTGCGGCTTGAGCTTGTGAAGGATCCGCTGCCGCCGCCATGCTGCCGACGCGGGAAAAATCTCCCGTCGCTAAACTCCGCGTCATTTCTTTGGCTAGATCGAGAGGGCGGGCAAAGCCAAAGCTAGGAGCTGGGGTGGGAGGAGGAATGACAGTTAGACCGGAGGGAGTTACCTTTTCGGGTGTCATTTCTGCTGTCTTATTAGCAGCGACTTCTGGTGTTTGAATAAGTTCGGCCTGGGTCAGTTCATCTTTCTTTTCGAGCTTCGGGCGGGTGTAGAAGAAAAAAACAAGCGCACTTAAGACGAGTGCTAGCACAATGATAACGATCGGTGCAACTCCGCCGTGAGTCAGCCGATGTGAATTGAGGCGGAGATTGGAAATGGGTGTTTTCATAGCGGTGCTGCCAGAGTCAGCAGCAATTACGATGCCACGACGCTCATTTGCAGCAAGACGGTTTTTTCCATCTTTCAGTTTGTGCGAATTTGTTGGGCTGCGAAAAGCACGCCGTTTTCTGCAACCCAGGCATCACTTAGATGGATTTTCCCAGCCTCTTGCTCATACCGAGCTAGTATCCAGGCACTTGACCGGTGCTGCTCCACTAAAACAGCCAAAGGAACAGTTTTGGACAGTCTTTGCCATTCGGAGGCCGATTGAAGTTCAGAAAGGGTGAAAGCTGAATGGGCAGACTGAATTTTAAAGCAGCGCCCTTGGTTGCGGAGCGTAACCAAATCTACCCAGTTGGAGATTTCTAATCCAGGAATGACGCAGCCAGGAGGTAATGGCGTCGGATCCATGAGCCACGAGGCGGGTAGCAAGCGCATGAGGTGATCAAAGTGACTGGCACGCAGGCCACGAATCCAGTTAGACCTCAGAGCGGGCATCTGGAGCAGGGCGGCCCAGCTCGGATCACGCATCCAAGGCAAGGAGCTACCTGAAATCTGACAGTCCTCGCCCGTCTGGCTAAGTAAGAGGTGAAAAGCTCCTGAGGGCGGGCTGATAGGTAGCGCGGGTTGCCAGCGATTGAGAAAGGCCTTTAAATCGGCAGGATGTCTATCCTGACCCACTTGGGCTACCAATTGCAGGGCTGATTTGGCCCAAAGAAAAACTTCGTGCCCTAGCGGGCGCAAGTCTTTGAGCTTTTTCTTGGACCATTCGACCGTCTGTGTTGTCGTGGGCACAGCCATGGTTTCAAGGCTAGAAAGAAAGGCCTCTGGGCATTCGGAAGTCATGCTCTGCAGTGGATTAGCCTCCATGAACGATCAAGCCTCGGAATGCGCTGCTGGACATCATGGGCTGGAGCATATTTAATGCAGCACGAAGTTTGGCTGGACTGGAAATGCTTGGATTATTAACGAGAAGAACGTCTGTGGCTAAAGGCGCTAATGGAGCGACATCTGCAAAATTCCGCAGTATCGGGCCACCATCCAAAATGATCCAGTCCACATGCTGGCGGGCTCGGTCGATCCAAGCACGGTAGCCATCAAGCAATTCATTCGTTGCGTAGACTGGTAAATCGTGGGCAGGCAGGAGAAAGAGATTGGTATTGCCGCAACGCAGTGATTCCAGATCGTGGGCCCAGGAACTGTTATTGCAGGCCTGTGGGAACCATTGATGCAGTGTGGGGGAGACGGAATTGCATTCCATCATGAAGACGCTGCGTCCCTGATGACAAAACGCCGCAGCTAATGCAGCCGAGGAGACTGTTTTTCCTTCGCCTACATCGGCGCTGGTGATGAGTATGATGCCACCTAGACCACTGCGTTTCAGGGCCTGCATTTCTAGTTTGGTGGTGATTTGATGGAGGGCTCCAGCTGCTCCAATGGGCTCGGTCTTGAGGAGTTGTTCTAACATCGCTTCTGGCTGGGCAGAGCCAATGAGTGGAAGCTTGGCCAAGATCGGGGCCTGCTTCATACCTAGAATGGCTGACGGCAGGTGCTGTGGTCTGACGCTAGAGAGCGAGGGGGCCTCGACAGGCTCAGAGGGTGTATGATGCGCCGGCGCTGGTGCAGCTTGACCGATCTGGATGTTCGGCACCTGATTGGTGGAAGGGATATCGATGAACGGTGAACTATCTTGGCGGATGAGCTTCAGCACGTGAGCATCAAACAAACCCCAGCCGACGGGTAGGCCAATGAGAAGAATGCCAAAAACCATCAAACTGGCGACTGCTGCGATTGGCTTGTTTGGCTTTACAGGTTTTTCAGGTGGGATAGCGATGTCTGAAAGGCTGAGCGCACCGACATCTTTGAATTGGCCACTGATTTCAGCTTGGTTGAGAGTTTTAACAATTTTTTGATAACTCTCTCTATCGGTATTGACTTGATCGGACAAGAGTCTTTGCTGGACTGTTTTACCACTCTGATCAATCGCTGCACCTCTGGCGCTGCCGAGTTGCTTCTCATAATCAGCAATCTGGCGTTCCAAGTTGGTCACTTCCGTTTCAGCCATGGTGACGACGGAGTTAACAGAATCGTCTAATGCGTTTTTTAAAGACTCTATTTCGCTGGCAATGGCAATCATGTTAGGGTGGCGACGACCACATTGGGCCTCAAGAGCACGGCGGTCGAGAATTTTAGCCTCGAGCTTTTGACGGTTAAAAGCCACATCTCCATTGTCTGCAATGCTGCGCACTTCACGTAGGTCACGGCCTGCCTGCTGTGTTGTCCTGATGCTCAGTAATTCGTTTTTGGCCCGTGCCAATTTGAGCTGAGCTTCTGTCAGTGCCACATTGAACTGACGCACTCTTTCTCCATCCACATCTTTGTTGTCGCCCTGTTGAAAGAGGTTTTGACTTTTACTATACGCGGTGAGCTCGCGCTCGCTTTGCTCTAGACGTTTCCTCAGCACTTCGGCCTGCTGTTTGAGGTAATTACGATCACTTTCCGTCAGATTGGATTCACTTTCCCCATAAAAACGCATGTAGAGGTCTGACATGCTGTTGGCAATGTAGGCGGCCATTTGAGGATCTAGGTCTCGCACCAACAGGCGAAGAATGTGAGATTCTTTTTGAGGCTCTACTCGAGCTGCTTGTGCGATAGCATTGACGAAAATTTCACGTTCAGCTACTGGTTTGCCTGGTTTGTAAAGTCCCATGGCGTTGAGTAATTGGTTTTTCCGCCCTAACTGTTTACTAACGTTATTCACGAACTTAGCACGTTTAACCGGGTCAAGATGATCGTATAAATAATCCGCAAAGCGATGTGACATCATCTCTGTGAGATGATTGTTGATTAACTGCGGGGCGCTGAGTTCTGAGAAGCCTCGACGAGATTCACCAAAGGTCGCGACACTGCTATCTTGCAGTCGCAGTCTTAATTTAGCCTCAGCCTCAAAAATTTTAGCTCCCATGCCAAGTACATAAAAGATCAGCGCTGCGGCTGGAACGGCTGCGCAAAGTCCCTTAAGCCAGTGTTTTCTCAGATAACCAAATAGATCAGAAATGCTGATGATTGATTCGCTGAACAGTGGCACTGGCGTAGCAAGGTATGGACTGTGATCCACCTGTGAAAGCGACGAAGGCATTCCCAGCGATGAAGGGGCCATCGGCACAAGGGCGCGCGAACCCACTGCCGCACTGGGTGAAAGCGGGTTAGTCTGTGTGGGTTCGAGTGCTAGGCGATAGGCCATGGTGTGAAGCTAGGGAAGAGTATCATGCAGCCTTAGTCTCTGAGCAAGATGCAGTGATTGTTTGTTTAAGTTTGAAGATGTTTAGGCGGTTTCAGAGTCGTCAGCTTTTGGCGGGGCTTTTGTTGGATTAGGACGCGTAAGATGTCGTTTGATATTGCGAAGAATACGGAAGATAAAGCCTTTTAGGCTGAGTGGATTGAAACATTCAATGTCGGATACAAATCGCACACGATCGCACCACTCCCTCTTGTAGGGATAGTCGCCCGGCAAAAGATCATATGCAGTGGAGCCAGTCGCCATGGCGCATTCAAAGCTCCATTGCATGGCTAGATTGCCTAGTCCAAATCGAGCATATTGAGGATCTCTGCCCAATTGGTATTGGAGTGCCTCGTTTTGCGAGTGCAGACAATATATGCCCGCAATGAGCACTCCATCCAGCTCGATCATCGGAAGGCTGGCGCGACCGTCCAGAATCCATGTGGCCATGATTTTACGATGAACTCGTTGGCACTCTTTACTCAAAAAACTGCTGACACCTTCCGGATACACCATGCCATGCAATTCGAAGAACCGATCGATTGCGGTCTGAGCAGGAATATCTTTCCCTGCTAAGACCTTCCTCAGCGTGTGTCCCTCAGACAGTTGCTCCCAACGCTTTCTCATTTTCCGACGCCAATTACCTGAGTGAAGTATTGCGTATTCATTCCAGTCTTCGGGCAACTTGGTCCATCGACACTCAGTCATGTTTAGCACTCCCATGCCACTGCCAGTCCAGCGAAGTTCTGCCATGATGTGGGCGTAGTTCATTGACTCGGTGGGTATCTTATTGAGTCTAACGACATCCCAAAGGTGGCGGGATTCAGAAACAATCGTAACCAAGATTGCAGTGACTTCACTTTCACGGCCTTCAGGCACGATAAAATCAAGTCGCTCACCTTGAACGGGGCCTTTGCCATTCATGAAGCCAAGATGTTTGAGATGTCTCCGAGACTTGTGAGATCCAGGACCTATGACAAGTGGGGCGATTCCCTGCACCTGTCCTGCATGGTCGCGCACCACGCCGATGCAGAGTTCGAAAGAATGCCGACATTCCTGCCACCAGAGGTTCACGTATTCCCAAGCCTGGAATGGACTATGCGTGAATGATTTGGCCAATAGTTTATCCCAAACGGGTTCCAAGGC
>Ga0164295_10002513_pt1 | contig 15063 bp, 14 predicted proteins | sample GEODES006metaG_FD_111798 | JGI IMG/M metagenome (GOLD analysis project Ga0164295, IMG submission 111798) | Oligotrophic lake water microbial communities from Sparkling Lake, Wisconsin, USA - GEODES006 metaG | ecosystem: Environmental > Aquatic > Freshwater > Lake | place: USA: Sparkling Lake...
GGAGGAATCTTCGCCACGCGTTATCCGCCGCTAAGGCGCGAGCAAGCTCTGGATCGAGTGGTCCGTAGCCGGGTAGCTCCGCCGGGTTGTCACGTAGCGCGAGAAGTGTCGGGAGATCAATCAGAACGCCGACGTTGGCACGAGCAGGGCCGTTGACGCAGTCGATGAGCGCGGCAGCGGCAGGCTTGGAGTTCATCACTATCTCCACCAACACGTCAGCGCGGGCTTGGTTGATCGTGCGGTCCTCATTGAGGGATGCTTCGGCCATCTCGTTGATCCGTTCATAGAACGAGATGCCTTGGACTTTGGTGGTCCACAAACAGATTTGAGCAAGGCCTTCGTCTTCGAGGATGCGAATCTTGACTCCTCGTTTGGCCATGGCCCGTGCATGCTTCTCTTTGGCTCGTTCGGGTGCGATCCGGTTGAGGGCTCGAGCGAGTTGGTCTTTGGCATAGGAGTAGCCCGCGGGAGCACCCTCCCGGGTCACCGGGTCGATGTGGCGGACCAGTCTCGGGAGCACCATCGCCTCGACTCGGGCCATCTGCTCGAACGACAGTCCATCCATCGCATCAGCCATCAGGCGAGCGACGGGTTCGGTCACCAAACCTTGGGCAAGAGCCTCGTGGGTGGTCGAGAGGACACCTTCGGGGTTAAGGAGGCCGGCTTGGGTGATCTTCACATCCGCAGTCGACCCATGCACACCCATCACCAAGCCAACCTCAGCGACCACCCCGGAACGCGACACATCAAACCGAGAAGTCTCCCGACCCGTGCGGTCCATCGCAGCAGTCGCATACTCATGCGAAACCGTCATGGACCGAGACGCAGTCCACGCTTCCTGCCGCTTCCACAACTGCAACAGAATCAACCGGCCTGCATCGGCTCCTTCACGCACCGCAACCTGCATGGCGTGTTCGGTGACGGCCTCGGGGTCAGGTAGATCGAGTTTGTCGGCATGGACTAGCTCTGGGTTAATCACCTCGAGCACGGTAGCCATGTGCGCGCTTGGGCCCATGGCTAACAACGAACGCAACACGTCATTGCCAATCGCGCCATCCGCAATCAAGACTTCCTCACGAAGACCGATCAGATCCACGCGCACGCCATCACGCGACCCAGCACCCAACTTGGGCTGGTCGCTGACGGCAACGCAATCAATGATCGACACGGGAAAATCCTTTGCGACTCGAGTGGCCACCACACTCAACGCATAAGCACACCGAACCGAAAAAGGCCCGGACCACAAGGATTATTGATCTAAGTTATCTCCCGAACGGGAGCGCCACAATGTGAAATTAGGATATACCGCGACACTGACAACGTCAAGCCCAAACACCAAAAAAGTGTTGAAAACTAGTAGGAAATTTTCCGACCGAATTCGAGCCGCACCACGTTGCTAGTCCGCGTTACGCAACACAAAATCGACTTCGCAGATGAGCTCGCCATCGGGCCCCGCGACAAAATCTCGAATCAAAGAACCTTTGACACCGAACACCGTGTCAGAGTCGAGGTACTCCGACGCACGATCAAAAACGTGGGTGGTTAATGCCACATATCCCTCGGCCGAAACCTTCGCATGCACGTGCGCGGCACGCCATTCATGTCTTGCCGTGGCCCGAAGCAGCTTCCCGACAGGACCATCGGCCGGGATGGGGTACGGAACTGGACGCACAGTGCGTATCTCAAACTCCCCAGCGGCATTCGTGACATAGCATCCGCGCAGATTCGTGGCGGGCTGAACATCGGGCTGCTGCACTGCATAGAAGCCGGTCGCCGCGTTCTGCCACACATCAAGTTGGGCCCCAGCGATCGGTTTGCCACTAGTGGAGAGAACTCGGCCCCGGATTAGAGCCGGTTCGCCAGCATCCTCGTATTCCACCATCGAGGATCCGAATTCACGGACCGGTGACGCCGGGACATAAAAGGGGCCGAGGATGGTCGGCTCGGTACCACTCCCCTGGGTGTCAGCATGATTGATCAGATCCACGAGTGACGAGAGGCCGAGCGTGTCTGACAACAGAATGAACTCTTGGCGGACGTCGTCGCACATGTGACCGGTTTGCGTCAAAAACGCAATGCCTGCCATCCACTCCTCATCGGTGAGATTCACATCAACAGCAAAGGCGTGGAGATGCCGCACCAAAGAATGCATGATCTGCCGAAGCCGGGCATCAGGAGTCGCAGCAAGTCGCTCGCACACTTCTGCAGTAAGTGCCTCAGGCGTCGTCTGGCTCACGAAGACTCCTTGATGAGGCTCATGTCGGATGGCTTGCTCATCACACGGTAGCCCGTCGGGAAAAGTCGTATTCGCCCACTGCCGGATATGAGACCCCATAGTCCCTTCGGCAGGAACAGCACGATGATCACCGCAACAACGCCAAGAATTACGAGATACCACGCGCCAAGATCCGAGAGCCACTGTTGCAAGGAGAAGAAGACGATGGCTCCAATGATCGGACCTTCGATTGTGCCCATCCCACCGATCACCACGATGAAGATCATCTGTGCCGTCAAAGTCACCGAAAAAACACCATCGGGCTGCACCCGCAGCGCATTTGCCGCAATCATGGCTCCACCGAGCCCAGCTCCCATGGATGCGATGACGTAGACGATCCGCTTTGACCTCGTCACGGACACGCCCAGCGAACTGGCAGCCACGCTGTCGTCTCTAATCGCAGTGAACCCAAGGCCCAACCGCGATCGCATGATGAAATAGGTAACCGCGACCGCAATGACGACAGCTGCCAAGGACATCCAATAGATCAGCGCGATTCGCGTACTTGCGTCCTTGGGGAATTCCGTGAGCGAAATTCCCGCTCCCGCGCCCAGCACTTTGAACTGAGTGATGACGAGTTTCACGACCTCGGCAATGACCCAAGTGCCAATGGCGAAATATCCACCGGCCAGCCTAAACGCCAGAAATGAAATCGGAATCGAGATTAGGCCTGAGATCACCACCGCGATGGGGATAGCCACAAACGGATTGATCCCGAGAATATTGGATAGATAGACCAGTCCGTAGGCCCCCAACCCGATGTATGCCTGCTGTCCAATGGACACCATGCCGGCATATCCGGCAAGGAGATTCCACATTGTTCCGAGCACAATGAACGTAAATAAGATCACCATGCTTTGCTGAGTGCCCTTGGTCATAAATGTGTACGGTCCAGTAGCGAGAATGACAACGACGATGCCCATGACGGCTAGTCCAACATAGGAAGACTTTGTTGATCGACGGACCTTGACGGCTTCGGTGCTCATGAGTTCACCGCCTTAGGTATCAAGCCTTGCGGTCGAACGACCAGAACGAGCAAGAACACGAGATGCCCGAAGAGGACTCCGTAAGCCGGGAACGCCTGCGCACCGACCACTTGTGCCACTCCCAAAATCATGCCACCCGCGAGCGTTCCCCACAACGAGCCGAGGCCGCCAATGATCACAGCTTCAAACGCGAAGATGAGCATGACATCTCCGAACCCTGGGTTGAACTGAGTTCGCATGCCCAGAAAGACGCCCGCTACGCCAACAATTCCTAGGGCAATGGCAGCAGCAATCGCATAGAGCTGCCTATTGTTGATGCCCATAAGCACCGCTGCATCTCGATCATCACTGGTCGCCCGCATTGCGCGACCGGTTCGCGTCCGAGAGAGGAACAACTGAAGGCCCACAATCACTACAATTCCGACAACGAAGGTGATCAACGGGAAGATGCCGATGGCTAGATCGGATGAAATGCGGATGCTGTCGGTCTCGAGGGCGCCAATTTGAATGGATCTGTTGTCGACAGTGAATATCTCCTGCAACAGATTTGTGATCACAATCGCCAGACCGAATGTCACCAGAATTGGTGCAAGCGATCCCTGGTCCAGCGCCCTATTGAGTAGTCCACGTTGTAGCACGTAGCCCACTGCTGCCATAACTGGCACAACAACAATCAACGTGGCAAACGGTGGAATAGGAGTGTGCTGTACAAGAACCCAAGCAATGTAAGCAGCTGTGATGGCGAGGACTCCGTGTGCAAGGTTGACAATGCGCATGACGCCGAACATCAAGGACAAGCCTGCTGCCAACAGGGCATAGAGCCCGCCCAGCAGGCATCCCTGAATTATCGCGTTGATCCACTCCACGTCGGGTCTCCTATATTCCGAAATACGCCTGGGCGAGGCTCTCGCGGCTAAGCGATGAAGGCACACCTTCTAGAACAGTGCGTCCCTCGAGCAGGCACTGCATTCGATCAGCCACCCTCATCGCCTGATTCACGTCTTGCTCCACAACGAGAACGGTTGTGCCTTCCGCAGTGATCGACGGGAGAGCTGCATAAATTTGACTCACAATCACAGGCGCAAGACCTAGGGATACCTCATCGAGAAGCAGCAACTTCGGGTTGCTCATGAGCGAACGTGCGATAGCCGTCATCTGCTGCTCGCCTCCAGACATATTCGTGCCTAGGCGATCTTTGCGGTCATTGAGTAGTGGAAAGGACGCATAGATACGAGATAGATTCCATGGACCCGGATTGGCCCTATAGGCACCGACAAGCAGATTCTCCTCGGTTGTCAGACTTGCGAAAATTCGTCGTCCCTCTGGCGTGAGTGAGATTCCCCTGCGCACTCGTTGATGAGCTGGCACTCGGGAGAGTGACTTTCCGTCAAATGTGATTGATCCAGCAGTAGGCTCAAGGAGCCCAGCAATTGCTTTCAGCAACGTCGACTTCCCAGCACCGTTCGCTCCCACAATCGCTAGCGTCTCGCCCTCTCGCACTTGCGCGCTCAGTTCATACAGGGCCTGAAAATCCCCGTAACCGACGTCAATGGCGTCAACAGTGAGCAATGACATGTGCGTTGCCTATGCCGTCTCTTCGAGATCGAAAGTGGTGCCTAGGTATACCTCCACGACGGCCGGGCTCGCCATAACTTCGCGCGGATCCCCGATCGCGAGAATCTTTCCGCCAGCCAGACACATGAGGCGATCTACTACCGCGAGGAGCGCATGGACGATGTGTTCGATCCACACCACCGTCATACCCGAAGCCCGAAGGTCCTTAATGAGTTCGACGAGAGGAGGAATTTCCTTTTCGGTCAGGCCCCCAGCAATTTCATCAAGAAGAATGAGGCGCGGCTTTGAGGCGAGCGCGCGAGCAAGCTCGAGCCTCTTGCGATCGAGCAATCGCAACTGTCCGGCAGGCACATCGGCAAGGTGCAACAGTCCGGTTCGCTCGAGAGCTCCATACGCTTCGTCATAACCTTGCTGGCCACGTTGGCCCCCAGCGAATGTGGCGGACACAAGCGTATTTTCGAAAACAGTCATATCGACGAACGGACGCGGGATCTGGAATGAACGAGCGATCCCCATACGACCGCGGGATTCGGCAGAGATCTTGGAGATGTCGCGGCCCGCGTATGCGATATGACCCGAATCAGATTTAAGAACACCAGTAATGAGGCTTAGCAAGGTTGACTTGCCGGCGCCATTTGGACCCACGATTCCCAACGCTTCGCCCTCCATGACGGCGAATGAAATCTCATCAGCAGTCACCACGCGACCGAACCGCTTCGAAAGTTCGGAAACTTCCAGCATTGTCGTGGCCATACGCACCTTCCTATAGGTAAGTCCGGCCGGGCGCCCAAGGACACCCGGCCGGACTGCCGTGCAACTAGCTCAGCGGCTGAACCTTGTCGGTCACCGGAATGGTGGGATCAAGCTTGTTCGACGTGAGAACCAGGTCGTATGGGTACTTGCCACCCATGACCTGACGCCACTGGCCACCTGCGAGCGGGGTCTTAGCAACATTCGGCACCGGGCCGGTGTTGAAGTCGACCTTGCCGACGATCGTCGTGATGCTCAGGGTCTTCAAGGCATCGACGATTGCCTGCTTGTCCACTCCGCCAGCCTTGGCCACAGCAGCGGCAGCAACCTCGAAGAGAGCTTCGACGTAACCGATCGGCTGAGTCCACTGCTTGCCGGTAGCGGCCTCATAGGCATCACAGAGATCCTTGGCGGACTGTCCCGTCAACGAACTCGAGTATGGCCAAGCTGGGCTCCACCACACCTCAGTGCTGAGGTTATTGCCCAGATCTCCGAGAGCCTCAACGGAGGACGGGAAGAGCAGCGCCTTTCCGATGGTTGCGACCTTCGGGTTGAAGCCCTGCTGCTTTGCCTGCTTCCAGAACGTGGTGAAGTCTGGAGGAATCGGCACGCCCATCACGATCTCGTCGCCGTTCTTCTTGTAAGAAGAGATCTGCGCGGAGAAGTCCTGGGTTCCGTTGGGGTACAGACCAGGGTTATTAATGGTGTAGCCATTGTCCTTGACTAGATCCGGGAAATTACCCGACCACGCCTGGCCGTCAGGATCATTCGGGAACAGTCCGCCGACCTTCTTATTGGTCGGAACCTGACTCCAAATGTCCTGGAACACAGCCGAGACATCCTCGAGGCCCCAGAAGAAGTGGTACGTCCACTCGAAGGGAACCGGGTTTGCCGGATCCTTCTGGCGGCCGAGATAGTACGGCTGCCACGGAGCGTTATCCGTGATGCACGGGGTTGCGTTTGCCTCGCATGTATCTGCAACGGGGTTAACGATGTCCGGGGTTCCTGCTGCCATGACGATGTCGACACCGTCCTCGTTGATCAACTCAGCAGTAACCTGCGCCGCGCGTGCGGAGTCGGACTGAGCATCCTTGACGATGACCTCGACGTTGTAGGACTTCCCACCAGCCTGAATCGGGTTGGCTTCGAAGTACTTCGTCATCTCGGCAATGACAAAAGTGTCGGCTTCACCGAAGCCGGCCAATGGACCGGTCTGCGGAGAGACGAAACCGATCTTGAGGGTGGCATTCGGCGCCGGCACTGCCGACGACGAGTTACCACCCGACGAGGTGGGAGCTGGCACAGCAGAGCTGCTTCTACCATTCATACTTCCGCCGCAGGCGGAGACCACAAGTCCCACAACCGCTGCGGCGGCAACTACGTAGAGCGAATTCCTGCGCATTCGTTCTCCTTCTTTGACACCCACGTGTGGGAGTGTGATGGCGATCACCGTACTGCATCCCAGCCTGCGGGCCAATACTCCCGCATTATGGGAATTCTAGGGTCGTGCTCCTTCAACTGCAGCCCGGAGTAGTTCCTCGACTCCGGTCTTTGTTACCTCGCGGGGATTGACGATCGTCGCGGCAGCCACGATGTCTGCGGTCTCCTCAATTCGGGCAGGGTCATAGCCCACCTGGATCAGATTGGTCGGGGCTCCAATCTCGGTCGCGAGATCCCACACCGCTCCTGCCGCACTGTCGGACGTGCGCCCGGCAGTTTCGAATGCCCGGCAGATGGCCGTCATCGCAGCCGGTGCGGCACTTTCGTTGTAGGCAGTCGCATATGTCAAAACGGCCGAGTGCGCACCGGCATGTGGCAGGTCGTAGGTCCCACCGAGCGTGTGGCAGATCTTGTGATGGATGCCCATGCCCGTTGTGCCGAGCGTCCAACCGGCGAGCCACGACCCATAAAGTGCCTCACTACGCGCATCCAGATTGCTCGGGTCAGCCACGACACGTGGCAATGCCGCTGCGAGTGCACGGACTCCTTCGGCCGCCACTAGTGCGGACACCGGTGAGATCCCCGGGGCATATAGGCCTTCGACCAGATGCGCCAACGCGTTCATACCACTGGCTGCTGACAACTCCACCGGAAGCGACATGGTGAGCAATGGGTCATACACCACCGACACCGGAAGCACCCCAGGATCGCGACCCGTGGTCTTACGCGACCCTTCAGTCAGCCCCCAGATTGATGTCATCTCTGACCCGGCGTAAGTAGTCGGGATTGCCAAGATGCGGATCCCAGTTTCCTTGGCGATCGCCTTGGCCACGCCAATGGAAGAACCCCCGCCAAGCGCAATCACAAGATCGACATCCAGCTCACGCGCTGTTGCGACAGCTCGTTGAGCGACCTCGACAGGTACGTGCATGACTACCTCAGACCAACGACCGGCAAGTCGATCTGCGAGATCAGCAGCAACCCCATCCGCGTAGGCAGACTCTGGCCCACCGGACACCAACAGCACGCGCGTGGCCCCCAAGCGCTCTACTTCAGCACCCACGCTCGCGAGCGCACCGGCCCTGAAGATGACGTGAGTAGCAGGAACGCTGTGCACGAAATCCAACATCACGACACCTCCCCTGCGACGAGTGCTCGGAGATGTCGCAATTCCTCCGACGAAGGTGGAGCCGTCTTGCTCACGGTCTCTGCGACCTTCAGGTCCCAACACGTTGCGGCCTTTGCCTCTTCTACGGTTCGCCCCGGATGGAGCGCAGTAAGTGTGAATTCCTTGGTCACCGGGTCCGGACGGAGCACTCCGATATCGGTAATGATGACCGACGGGCCACCACCAGGAAGTCCGAGTCGCTCGCGGCTATTGCCGCCAGTGGCAAAACCAACGCTGGTAACAAAATCGAGTGTCTCCACGAAAGCGCGGCGTGAGTGGTTGAGCATAATGAACACTTCGCCAGCACTTGTGGAGATTTCAGGTGCACCCCCCGCGCCCGGCAACCGGGTGGTGGGAGAGTCGTAGTCGCCTACGACCGTCGTGTTGATATTTCCGAAGCGATCGACCTGAGCTGCTCCAAGAAAACCCACATCCACGCGCCCCGCCTGCAACCAGTAGGTGAAAATCTCCGGTACGGACACCACCACATCAGCCGTAGCAGCTAACTCGCCGTCGCCAATAGAGAGCGGAGGCTTTGTAGGTTTTGCACCGATGGCCCCCGACTCGTAGATGAGCACGATGTCGGGCGCGTGCGTGCGACGGGCCAGATTCGCCGCGGTGCTTGGCTTGCCAATGCCTACAAAGCACACGACTCCGTTGTTGAGTTCACGAGCAGCCACCACCGTCATGATCTCGTCGGTAGTCGCTGGCGCGTCCATGACAGCAGTCACGCCGTCACCCCCTCGGGGGCGTAGCCGCATTCGGAGTCGAGCCAAGCCGCGAATGTCGAACGCTCACGGGAAATCTCGTCCCAGGAGATGTAGTAGTCATTATCGCGCCAGTAGTAGTCGTGTGCGTACGACGGGTGCGCGCCGCGTGGTGCGACGGCCACAGCCGAGATCGCCCACGTCGGGAGGACGACAGTGACCCGCGGGTCGAGTTCATCAACTATCTCTTCAACCGTCACTAATGACCTCTGGGACGCAAGAATGGCTTCCTTTTGCACGCCCTGCATTCCCCACAGGCCGACATTGCCACGTCGATCAGCTTGCTGGGCATGAATGATGCCGACATCAGGCCGCAGCGCGGGAACCGCCGTTAAGACCTCGCCCGTGAATGGGCACTCAATCTGGCGGATGGAGTCGCTCTGGCTCGCCAGATCAGTTCCGACGTAACCACGCAGAACTCCAAACGGCAAACCACTCGCTCCTGCGACATACCGAGCAGCCATCCCAGCGTGGCTGTGTTCTTCGATTTCGAGCGCATGCGGCCAGGAGTTCTGCAACGCATCACGGAAGCGGTGCAGGGAACCCACACCTGGATTACCGGCAAAAGAGAAAACCAATTTATCGGCGCAGCCGGCTCCGATCAGTTGGTCATAGATGATGTCTGGGGTCATCCGGATCAATGTCAGGTGGCGCCGCCCCTGCCGGATGATCTCCTGACCGGCCGCGAAGGGAATGAGGTGAGTGAACCCTTCCATGGCAATGGAGTCACCATCGTGGACAAGTTCTGCCACCGCTTCAGATAGTTCCAAAATCCGTGCCATCTCAGCCTCGTTGATAGAACGCTGGAAGATTGGCATCAACGTTCACCCACGTCGCTTTGGGTTCGGTGTATTCGCGCATAGCAAAGAAGCCCATTTCGCGGCCATACCCCGAGCGTCCGATACCACCGAAGGGCGAGCCGGGATGAGCGCGCTTATACGAGTTGATCCAGACCATTCCCGCATGCAGTTCGCGCGCGACTTTGTGCGCACGCGAGAGATCTCGCGTCCAAAGACCTCCCCCAAGCCCATAGTCGACCGAATTGGCGATGTGGAGCGCTTCCTCATCTGTGCTAAACGTGTGAACCGTCATGAATGGTCCAAAGACTTCCTCGCAAGCAACCCGCGATTCATAACTGGTTGTGACGACTGTCGGTTCGATGTAGCACCCCTTGGCAAATTGCTCGCCTACGGGCGCCTTGCCTCCAGTGAGTATCTCTCCACCCTCGTTAATCGCCACATCGATGTAGGACAGAACGCGATCTCGGTGCAAGGTTGACGTCAACGGACCCATTTCGGTGTTGGGATCCTTGGGGTCTCCGATTCGAATACTGCGTGCGAGTTCTAAGAAGCCAGAGAGGAACTCCTCCGCCACTGATTCGTGAATGATCAGACGACTCGCCGCAATGCAAGCTTGACCTTGATTATGGAAGATGCCAAATGCCGTGCCATTAATCGCTGCTGTGAGATTGGCATCGGGATAGACGATGTTGGCACCTTTGCCGCCGAGCTCTAGATGAACTTTCTTCAAAGTATCTGCTGCAGTCTTTGCAATATGTTTGCCGACTGGGGTGCTCCCGGTGAAGGAAACCATTCCGATACCGGGATGTTCGGCGATCCGCTGACCCGCTGTGACGCCATACCCGGGCACCATGTTGATCACGCCTTTAGGAATTCCGACCTCATCCATCAGTTCGGCAATGCGCAGAGCTGACAAGGGAGTGAGTTCAGACGGCTTCATAACGACGCAGTTCCCTGCCGCCAATGCAGGCGCGGTCTTCCACGACACGAACATCATGGGGAAGTTCCACGGCACGATTTGTCCGACGACGCCGATCGGTTGATTGACTACGTAGTCAAGGAAGCCCTTATCTACCGGAACGACTGTCCCCTCAAACTTGTCGGCCATACCTCCGAAATAGCGAAACGTGGCAGCCGTGCGCATCAGATCTAGATTGCGGACGTCGCGAATGGGATGCCCAGTGTCACGGACCTCAAGCATCGCCAACTCATCGGCATTTGCCTCAATGACATCTGCGAGTTTGATCAGCAGTCGCCCGCGCTCGGACGCCATCATGCTCGACCACGCCGGGAAAGCCGCCTGTGCTGCGGCCACCGCGCGATCGACATCAGCGGCCTTTGCTTCAGCAATTGATGTGATCAGCGATCCATCGTGCGGATCAAAAACATCGATCGTGGCTCCGTCGAGTGCATCGACAAACTCGCCGTTGATGAACAGTTGATTGCGAAGCGCCACTAGAACTCGACCGGGTAGGTGGGAGCCTTACCGCTCGCGATCAGTTCGGGAATCGCCGCGGAATTGTTCTCCCATACGAGCAGCATCGAGCGCTTCGGCGAGTACCCCTGATGTCGAATATCCGCCGGCATCGCACAGATATCTCCGGCTCGCATAACAACGCGAGAGCGAACTGCTGCACTGTCTCGATCTTCGACTTCCCACGTAATCTCGTCGGTGAGTTGAAGGAACCACTCAACTCGATCATTGCCATGGATAATCGGGAGAATGTACTCCTCCGTGGTCGGGCAGAAGAGCGAGTCCTTGCACTGGCTGACTACTGAGGGATTCCATGTCACCTGCGAGCGCGACAGGTACGCGAAGAGGTTAAAAGCTGCTACATCCTGCTCGAAACCCGGTTCTACTTCAATGATGGGCTCATCCTGTGGAACATCAGCGAACATCCGATTGACCGGATGACCATTGTCGTCGGTGCGCAATCCCTCATCCCCTGGCACCATCACCATCCGCTGTGCGGCTACCCGAGCCCGCGTGACAGCTTTGGTATTGCTACCGGACTTCACGCCAAAGGCTGAACCAGTCTCGTGCGGGGAAGCGAAGGGATCGAATGCGGCGTTCGTCCAGTCATCAAGGACCGCCTTGAAGGTCTCTCTGATTTCTGGAGTCGTGTGGTTTTCGCTGTAGTCGAGTTCGGCCTTTCGGTAGGACTCGTTGTAGCGACCCGCAAAAAGGTCAACCGTTCCGTAGTGATTCACGGTTCCGATGACACCATCGAAATTCACGATGCCATAGAAGAAGTCCCAGGCAACGTCACGCTGAAGGGCGCGCAGAAAGGCGTCAGCGCTCATCATGTGATGTCCCGTTGGCCAAGCGATGTAGACGAAATACTCGTCACGGTTGAATGTGAATTCTCCGAGCGAGAAGCTGTGGTATCCGTGCGCATTAGTCTCACTCGACTTTGCGACGGGCATCTCCGCGATAGTCATCTCAAGTCCCTTTCAGACGGTCTGACAGATCTCGGCCCAACGGAACTTCGTGTCGGGGCCTGCGATGGTTTGGATAAGGAGAACTCCGGGTTGACCAGATGTGAAGCGATAAGCAGATCCTGCCGGCAAGAGCGCCTGATGGCCGCGACGCATGGTGATGCGCCCCATTCGAGGACCGTCCGGTTCACCTGTCAATGCGATAGAGCCTTCCGCTGTTTCAGGTAGCGGTGACTCCTGAAGCTTCACCAAATCAAGGACAACCGCACCATCCATGACGACCACAAACTCATCATGCGCGCAGGTTCGCCATTCCGAAGTGCCTTCAGCCCGTACTACCTCAAGGACGTATTCCATGTTCTTTCCGACGGCCACTTTCTCCCAAGGCTTACTCATCGAGGCAACCTCGAAAACGTTGGAAAACGCATAGTGGCGAGGATCGTCATTGATCAACTCGACTCCACCCTTGCGGAAGTTCTCGAGTGAAGCGAAAACTGTTGTGTACGAAGATGCCTCGGTACTGCCGGATGTCGTGGTCTTAGCCATCGCAACCCACTTTCGACTGTTCGCTATACGAACTAATGTTCGCTCTCAGAACATACTGTTATTCCTCCTTGACGGCCGGTCAAGTGCGTTTAAGTAACGAGTCGGTCACGGAAACCCAAATCCCCAAAATGTTCGCCTGGGGTACAACTGTTCGCAGAGCGCACACTTCGCTACTCTCGCGTCATGGAGCGTCCAGCGGAATTCGTTCAGTCTCTCGAGCGTGGCCTCTCAGTTCTGAAGGCCTTCAGCGCGCAGACCCCCCAACTGACGCTTTCTGAGGTTGCCCGCCGCACCAACATGACTCGAGCCACCTCACGCCGGTTCCTCATCACCCTAGAGTCCCTCGGCTATGTGGCTAGCGACGGACGTCATTTCCATCTGCTCCCCAAAACGTTGGAGCTGGGATACGCGTACCTGACTTCATTTACCGTTTCGGAAATCGCTCAGGACCATCTGGGACGGCTGGCCGAGTCGCTGCATGAGTCGTGCAGTGCATCAGTGCTCGACGATACCGACATCATTTACATCGCCAGAGCTTCAACAAACCGAATCATGACCATTGGATTATCGGTAGGCGCGCGCCTTCCTGCCTACTGCACATCAATGGGACGCGTTCTCTTGGCATCGTTGTCCGATGACGAACTCATTCGCTACTTCGAACGCGCCACCCTTGTTTCACGTACGGACAACACCTTGTTTATGGAAAGCGATCTGCGGCGTGCCTTGTCCCAGGTCACGCGGGATGGCTGGTGCCTACAAGATCAGGAACTCGAGGACGGCGTTCGTTCTGTAGCTGCTCCGCTGCACGACATCGACGGCCGTGTGATCGCTGCAATCAACATCTCTGCCCATGCAACACGCGTTTCCCTCGATGAGTTGAAGGAGTCATTCGTACCCCAACTCCTCGAGTGCGCTGCCGGAATCGATGCTGACTTGGGAAGCCGCCGCTAGTCGTTCGACAGAAGAGTCTCAGTTGGGCCCAAAGTTAAGGCGCGGACCTGAGCGAGCAGATCTGCCACATCAAGATCATCGGCAACAGTGACCAAGAGAACGTCCGCGCCCGCACGTGCGAGTTCAAGAATTTGCTCTTGCCCCTGCTCAAAGGTCCCGAAAATCCCACACACCTCCGGGTGATTGGCGCCGAAAAAACGTGAATCGCGTTCCGCGCGAGCAACCGCCTCATTGCGAGTACGTCCGATCGCAACCGGCAAAGACACAATGAGTGGTCGCCAATCACCCTGCTCATCGAGCCGCTCCCGCTCGGCACGTACCGCATCGAGATCGCGGCCCCGCACATAGCCCGCCACTTCGGTCGTCGAATCCACAACAACCAGCGCGGGATCTGCTGCTGCGATAAGCCGAGAAATGTCAGCAGAGTCAACACCAGCATCCACATGCACAGCGACGAAACCGAGGCGGCCAGCCAACCGCGCCGTCTGCTCTTGTTGCTCGAGCTGGTGGCCTGGGTGCAATCTGATTGCTAGCTCCGGTACTCGCGTCATGTCCACCCTTCGATGTTGTACTTTGAGACGAAGTTGCTGTGAATCTCACCTTGACAGGGGACACTAGACCGTGGTCACACAGGCATCCAAAACTGGGCTGGTAGTCGCTCCGGTTCTCGATGTCGTTCAACGGCTTCGAGCCGCTGGCTTCGCCGTCTCCACTGGCGAGACCCTTGATGCGATTCTTGCGGTATCGGCTGTTGACGTGAGTGTACGTTCGCAAGTCCGTGCGGCGCTCAAGGCATGCCTGGTCAAGGTTCCCGGAGAGCAACGCATCGTCGATCGCATCCTCGATGTGGTCTTTCCCCGACTCCCCATCGCCCATGACGCGACTCATGAGCCGTCGTCCTCAGCAGGCTCTGGAGCCGAGTCTGACTTAGCAGACGCTCTTGCCCGTGACGAAGAGGAATTACAGCGTTTGCTCGCCTCGGCGGTCGATGAGTTTTCCGGCACCGAAGATGGTCGCTCGGTCGAGCATCACGTGATGCGCACTCTGCGAAAACTTGACCTAGCGGAGATCTACCGGCGCTATTTAAATCAATTCGGTCATGATTCGTCTGACTTGGAACGGTCCTTCAATACCGCAGACGCCGCCGAGGCGATCGAACGCCTACAGCGCGAGGTGGAGGCCCTAGTCGTTGAGAGACTGCGCGATCGCATCGACACGGGACAGGAGAAAGACCTGCAGGATCGGGCAATGCTCAAAGCTTCTAGTGATGAACTGGCTCGCCTACGCTCCGCAATTCGTCCCTTAGCTCGTCAACTCGCTGCTCGCCTCAATAAGCGGCGGCGCAGATCGCGGGGAACCTTGGATA
>Ga0164295_10002514_pt1 | contig 15058 bp, 9 predicted proteins | sample GEODES006metaG_FD_111798 | JGI IMG/M metagenome (GOLD analysis project Ga0164295, IMG submission 111798) | Oligotrophic lake water microbial communities from Sparkling Lake, Wisconsin, USA - GEODES006 metaG | ecosystem: Environmental > Aquatic > Freshwater > Lake | place: USA: Sparkling Lake...
ATCGGCGAACCGGAAGGAGCGAAGCGCTTCACGCCAGCACGGGTAAGCCCTACTTCCTTCGCCGACTCCAGAATGGTGTAGCTCTTCCACAGCACTTCACCCGTCTCGGCGGCCACGGCAACAATCGACCCACGGAAAGTGCAGCACTCATACGCCGGGTCTGCCGACGCCTCCTCGAGCGAGGACACGGGCACGTACAGCACACCCGCACGCAACACCGGCGCACCAGTAATAGTAGCTGTCGGGTGGTCATCAGCCTTCAGCTTCCACAGCAGCGCGCCGTTGGTCGCATCCACTGCATACGCGCGTCCGTTCAGGTCGCCGAACATCGCTACCCGCTTACCGGACTTGCCGACCGCATCCACCAACACCGGCGTCCGCACTTCGGCGCTGGCGCGGAAGGTCCAGTGCTTGCAGCCGGTCTTCGCATCCAGCGCGTAAACAGTGCCGTCTTGGCTGCCCACGTAGAGGCGGCCTTGGTCGAGCGTGGGGCGCGAACGCGCGCGCAAGGCACCGCTCGGGTAGGCCAGCGCCCACTTCAGCTTCAGCCGCGGCACGTCGGCGGCGGCGAGGCCCGCCACGTCTTGCGCGATGAAGTGGTTGTTACGCGGCCCGAAGCCCCAGCCCATCAGGCGCGGCCCGTTCGAACCCAAATCCGCAGCGCACTGCGGCGGCATCGGAATCTGACGATTCAGGTCCAGCTTCTCGCCCGTGAGGTATTCCGCTACCTGCTGCTTCTGCGCAAGGCTCAAACCCGCAGACTGCGCCTGCATGATGCCGTCCGCGAGCGCGTGGTAGATGGAGTCCGTCGACATGAGCGACACGAACGTCTTGTGCGGCGCCTTAGGCACCTTGCCTTCATGGCAAGCCATGCAACGTTCACGGTAAATCACAGCGCCAGGCAGCGCCTCCCGGTCTACCTGACCCTTGGCCTCCATGCTGGCTCTGAAGGCTTCCGCCTTGGCACGTTCCGCTTCCATGTCGTCTGGCGGCACGGCAAGGGCCACAGGCAGCGACACAGTTACCGCCAAAGCGGCGAACAGCAACCAATTGCGCAAAAAATTCATACAGCAGTCTCCGCGGTTCCGGTTCAGCTCAAGGTCGGCTCAACGTTAGCTCAAACTGCACTCAGTCCAAGTGCAGTTCAGCCACCAGCGCCGTCCGCAGACGGAACTTCTGGATCTTGCTGGAACTCATCGGCCATTCGGTCACGAAGCGCACATGGCGCGGCACCTTGAAGCCCGCCACTTCCTTGCGACAGAACTCGATGAGTTCCTTTTCACCCGCCGTGGCATCTGGCTGTAGTTCCACGAACGCCGCCGGCACTTCCACGTATTTTTCATCGGGAATGCCCACCACCTGCGCCAGCTTCACCGCCGGGTGGCGCTGCAGCACCGCTTCAATTTCGGCGGCAGCGACGTTTTCACCGCCCACCTTCAGCATGTCCTTGAAGCGGCCATGGAAGAGGATGGTGCCGTTCTTGTCGAGCGAACCGATGTCCCCGGTATGGAACCAGCCAGCGCTATCGAGCGCCTGCGCGGTCTTCTCGGCATCGCGGTAATAGCCATCGAACAGGTTGTAGCCGCGCACCAGCACTTCGCCACGGAGGCCCACAGCGAGGTCCTGCTTGGTCTCAGGGTCCACGATGCGCACTTCCTGGCCCGGCAGCGGCCGGCCCAAACGCGTGATGCGTTGTTCCTCGGGTTCGTCCCAGGCGCCCGTGCACACGGTGCCGGCGGCTTCGGTCATACCGAAGCTGCCCACCTGCAATGCATTCGGCATGGCAGCCATGATGGGCGCGGCCACGCCCGGCGGCTGCACGGCGAAGTTGCTGTTCATCAAGCGAATGCGCGACAGGTCGCGCTTCTTGAAGTCCGGGTGATACACCAAGCCCTGGATGAGCGTGACGAAGCTCGGGTAGGTGGCACTCACCTTGTACTTCTCGAGCATCTTCAGCGCCACACCCGGGTCGAAGTGGCCCATAGTGAGGTAGGCACCGCCCACGTCAAAGATGGCCAGCATGGGCAGCACGGCGGCGATGTGGAACATGGGCAGCGGCGACCAGAAGCGGTCCTTCGCCGTCAGGCGGTACCGCACAGCGCCCAGGTTCATGCTGTTGCGCACCTGCGCTTCGTGCGTGATGAGGCAGCCCTTCGGATTCGCCGTCGTCCCCGAGGTGTAGAGCATGAGCGCGTGATCGCGCAGGCGCACCCGCAAACGGGCGCGATGCACATCGAGTACATTCACTTTGCGCGCCGCGGCTTCGAAGGCCTTCTGCGTCACGAAGCCCTTCGGCTTCGCCTTGCCGATGACCACCACATTGCGCAAGCGCGGCGTAGCGGCGAGATGCAGGTTCATGGGGTCGGCGTCCTTCGCGAGGCCCGGCAGGGCCCCGTTCAAACGCTCGATGAAATCGACGTGGTCGGCGACGGCGTCCGTGGTCACGACGGTGACGAGGTCGCCGTTTTCAATGACGTAAGCCAGTTCGCTGCTCTTGTAGCGCGCGTTGATGGGCACGGCCACCGCGCCGCAGAAGGCCACGGCGAACAGGAACTCCACGAAGTCCGGGCAGGTGTGCATCAAAATGCCCACGTGGTCGCGCGGCTTCACGCCCATGGCCTGCAAGCCGCGTGCGCGCTCCAACGCGCGCTGCGCCAGCTCGGCGTAGCGGAACTCAGCGTCCGGGAACACCAGCGCCAGCTTGTTTGGGTAGCGGTCTGCAGCGGTGAGCAGCAGGTCGCCCATGGTGGTGGCACGAATGCGCAGGCGGGTGAAGTCTTCGTGGCCCGGAGGAGCCGCCAGCATCTTGGGTTTACGGCGGGCGGGCTTGGCTGCGGGCTTAAGCGCCGCCTTCGGTGCAGACTTCGCCCGTGCTTTTACGGTTGCCTTGGTGCTCTTTTTAGCCGCCGTCTTGGCGACCGCGCGTGCGGGCTTGGCCACCGACTGGATTGCCGGACGTTTGGCCGTCTTTTTCGTGGTCTTTTTCTTCGCCATGGTGCTTCCCCCTCAAACTGCTGGCTTGCAGCGGGAGCGTAGGCCCGCCGACCGGACTTGGAAACTAACACGCGCGTGACGGTAAAAAACAGTCAGGCTTGTTTTTTTGCAGGGCTTCAAGCCTAATTCGCCTTCGCCCGGTGGTCTTCGACCACTGGGCCACCCACGGGGGGATGCATGAGCGTGACGAGTTTGAAACCGGCCAACCCGGCGGCACCTGCCGCCCGCGCCGTACTGGAGCCACCCAAGGACTGGGCATGAGCGACGAAGAACTCGCCTCAGCCCCCCTTGCCTATCGCGCCGACCTGCTGGCCAACCAAGTGTGGCTGGTGTCCGGCGGCGGCAGCGGCATGGGCCGCGCCATGGCCTTCGTGCTCACGCGTCTGGGCGCGCAGGTGGTTATCTGTGGCCGCAGCCTCGACAAGCTCCAGAACGTCGCCAACGCCGTGGAGCGCATTGGTGGCCGCGCCGTGGGCACGCACTCCATGAATATCCGCGACCCGCAGCAGGTGGAGACGATGTTCGACGCCGTACTGCAGCAGTACGGTCGGCTCGACTGTTTGGTGAACAGCGCCGGCGGGCAGTTCCCACAGGCCGCGCTCGACTATTCGGTGAAGGGATGGAACGCCGTCATCGACACCAACCTGAACGGCACCTGGTACATGATGCAGGCCGCCGCACGCCGCTGGGCCGCCGCCGCGCCCCTAGCCACCACGCCGCCCGTGCCGCATCGCGGCAGCATCGTGAACATCGTGGCCGTGGTTAGCCGCGGCAACCCGCAAGTGGCGCACACCAGCGCCGCCCGCGCAGGCGTCATCGCTCTCACCAAGAGCGTGTCCACCGAGTGGGCACAGCTGGGCATCCGCGCCAACTGCCTGGCGCCAGGCTCCATCGCCACGGAAGGGCTGAACGTCTATCCGCGCGCTGCAGCCGAGGCATTCAGCGACTCGAACCCCATGCGCCACCTCGGCGATGTCATCGATATTGCGCAGGGCGTGGTTTATCTGGGCGCGCAGAACACGGGCAAGTTCGTCACCGGCGAACTGCTGGTGGTAGACGGTGGCCGCCAGCAGTGGGGCGACGACTGGCCGGGAGGCATTCCGCCTTGGTTCAAGGTGGAAAGCCGTTGAGCGAAGCGCACCGGCCCGCGTTGACGCCGGCCATGACTTTGGCCCAGCTGCAGGACTACTGCAGCCGTATTCCTTTCAACACGGCGCTGGGCATTGCGGTGACCGCCATCGAGGCGGACGGTGCTTGTCTGGTGCTGCCTTGGCAGGAGATGCTGGGCGGCTCCCGCAGCCGCGACCACATGCACGGTGGTGTTATCGCGACGCTCATCGACGCCACCTGCGGCCTGACGCTGGTGGCCTTCACCGGCCGCGGCGCGCCTACGGTCGACATGCGCGTGGACTTCCACCGCGGTGTCACGCCCGGTGAACTGCGCTCGCGCGGCAAACTGCTGCGCCTGGGCCGCACGCTCGCCGTGCTGGATGGCGAAGTACACGACTCCGCGAACAAGCTGGTGGCCAGTGGCCGCGCGGTGTTCAGCGTGGGGCATCAGGACCCGGCGTTGGTGTAAGAGCAGGTTTTTTGTGGGGGCGAGCTTGGTTGCGCCCCTTACCGGAAGTGTCGCCGCTGCAGTACTCTCGCAGCATGACCGTCCCGCTCTTCACACTGGACGACGACAGCGCGCTGTCGCTGCAGCAGCAGATTCGACAGCGGCTGCTCGATGCCATGCTGGCGGGCACGCTCCCCCCTGGTGCCCGCCTACCGTCCTCCAGACAACTCGCCGTTCAGCTAGGCGTCGCGCGCAATACGGTCTTCCTCGCCTACCAACAATTGATTGCCGATGGCCGGGTGGAAAGCCGCGAGCGTAGCGGCCTTTACGTCAGCATCGACGCGAACTGGACTCGGGTAGGCCTGGACCGGCTGCACGAGCATGAAGAGCACACTGGCGATTTCGACTGGGCGCCGCGCCTGAAACGCCTTGTGCGCGAAGATGAAGCTGGTCGCGCCACACCACACTGGCGGCAGTATCCCTTCCCGTTGCTCGACGGACTCTTCGATGAATCCTTATTCCCGGCCGCCGATTGGCGAGAGGCTAGCCGTCTGGCGCTCGGCACTAACGAAATACAGCAGTGGTCGACCGACAGCGGAAACACCGACGACTCCTTGCTGATGGAAGAGCTGCGCCTGCGGGTCCTGCCTGGGCGCGGCATAGTCGCGCGACCAGAGGAGTTACTGTTGACGATAGGAGCGCAACAGGCGCTAGACCTCGTCACACAGTTGCTCGTCGACCGTGGTACCCGTGTGGCCATCGAGGATCCGGGAAGTTACGAGTGGCGCCGCCTGGTCTCATGGCGCGGCGGCCAGACGGTGCCCCAACCAGTGGATAGCGGAGGGTTGATTGTCAACCCAGCGCTGAATGCATGTGACCTCGCCATTATCAGCCCGGACTGCCAAAACCCCACCGGCGCTGTCTTGTCATTGGAGCGCCGGCGCGCTCTGCTGAAGCAGGCAGAAGCGGCAGACTTCGTGGTGGTCGAGGATGCCACCACCACCGATGCTCTGCATCCAACAATACTACCCGCAGCGTTGTGGAGCCTCGACCGCACCGGGCGCGTCATCCACATCACCACGCTATCGCGGGTGCTCGAGCCTGGCCTCCAACTGGGACTCATCGTCGCGCCACCCGCGGTAATCCGCGAGCTCCGCAAACTGCGCCGCCTTGCCCTGCACCATCCGCCGCGGAATATTCAGCGGGCGACCGCCTATTTTCTCTCTCTTGGCCACCATGACACGCTACAAACAAAATTGGCGAAGGTCTTCAGCGAGCGCCAACTCGCGCTGCGCGATGCACTAAACCATTATCTGCACGCTTGGGTCCAGATCCGTCCAGCCCCGGGCGGGACGGCGTTCTGGATCCAAGGCCCCGACGATTTGGATGTTGCCGCGCTGACGCGAGTTGCCGAGCGGCGCGGCGTCCTCATCGATCCCATTCAACAGTGCTACGCCGCTGGCGATGGCCCGCGAAACGCCTTCCGGTTGGGCTTCACCAGCCTACCGGCCACTCGCATTCGCGCAGGGATCGCTGCGCTGGCGGGTGCAATCCGTGATACCGCGGAAGGTGGGCTGGAGAAGCTCCCCATGGACAAGCGTGGCGTGCTAGGCGGCGAACGACTTCGCTCGGCGCTGCGCGGCCTGACCTTGCTCTATAAGACTGTCTACGGCGACCCGTGCACGATCGAACTGCTTCCCGACGGCCGGATGGCGGGTCGCGCCGGCTACGCTAACGAAGACTGCGACGCAGGTCGATGGTGGACAGAGGGCGACCGCTGGTATCGGCAATGGGATCGTTGGGCCTACGGTGAGCCGGCCGGGTACCACACAGTCATCGAGGCCGATCGCGTGAAGTGGTTCAACACCGATGGCGTGCTGGTGGATTCGGCCGTCATCAGCCGGCAGGACTGAACCGCCCGCTTCGGTCCAGTTAGCGGCACCGTCGGCGAAACTGGCCCAATCAATGGCGTTGAACTGGCCCTATGGGTGCCGGTCCGCCGCTGCCATAGTCCCGCCATCACCAACCTGCGGGAGAGCCGAGTGGCCATATTCGGGATAGGAACGTTGCAGCTGGAGCTCGCGACGGGCGACAACCTAGACCAGATTGAGTCCGAGGTTCGGTTGGCCAAGACGCGGCTACCGTGGCTGGACATGGTGCTCATTCCAGAGCTGGCGGCGTTCGGCCCACTGATTGACAAAGCGCAGCCACTGCCTGGTCCTGCCGAGCAGCGCTTTCAGGATATCGCTCGCTCGACTGGCCTCTGGCTGGTGGCCGGCTCGCTCTACGAGCGCACCATCGAGGGTGTCTACAACACCACACCGGTGATAAACCCAGCCGGCGAGGTCGTTGCTAGACACCGCAAGATTTACCCGTTCCTGCCCTATGAACGGGGGGTACTGAATGGCAACATCTGCACGGTTTTCGATGTCCCCGGCGTGGCGCGGTTCGGGATATCAAACTGCTATGACATGTGGTTCCCCGAGACCACGCGCACACTGGCCAGCCTAGGTGCCGAGGTCATCCTGCACCCGAGCCTGACCAACACCATCGATCGCGATGTGGAGATTGCCATCGCGCGGGCCAGCGCTGCCATCAACCAGACCTACTTCATCGACGCGAACTGCGCCGGGCGCCTCGGCTTCGGTCGGTCGTGCGCCTTTGGGCCGGGCGGTGAGCTGTTGCACCAGGCAGGTACCGCGCGCGAAATCATCGCGCTCGAACTCGACCTCGATCTTGTTCGACGCGTTCGCGAACGCGGCTGGAACGGTTTGGGGCAGACACTAAAGAGCTTCCGCGACACCCCCATGAGCTTCCCGCCGTATGCCGACGTTCAAGACCTGCCTGGACTGGCCGCGCTCGGGCCTCTGTCCATGCCACGCAGCAGGCACGCCCATGAATAAACCCACGTACCAATCCAAAGTTCTGAAGAGGAGCCACACCATGTCTCATCTCACTTGTATGCAACGCAACGCGCTGCGACTGGCAGTCGCGCAGGTGCTTTTCTGCGCCGGCGCACTCGCAGCGCCGGCCCAAGCGGCAGACGTTCCGGCAGCCGCTGTAGCCGACGAAGTCATCGTCACCGCTTCACGCCGTGCCGAAAACATCCTCGACGTTCCCTACAACATCACCGCCGTCTCTGGCTCTCAAATCGATGACGCCAACGTTCTCGATACCCCAGAGTTGATGCGGTCCATCCCCGGCGTCGGCATCGTCGATCGCGGTGCACGCAATGCGGCTGTCGTTAACGGCATCCGCATCCGCGGCCTAAATGTCGACAGTTCGGCGCTCGGCGATTACGCCATTTCTGCCGTCTCGACCGTCTCGACTTACGTTGGCGATACGCCGATTTTTGCCAACTTTCTGCTCAAGGATATTGACCGGGTCGAAGTACTGCGCGGACCGCAAGGCACCCTGTATGGCTCGGGCGCGCTGGGCGGCACGGTACGTTACGTACTTACCGAGCCACAGCTCCGCGAGACGAGCGGCAAAGTCACGCTTGCGGGGAGCAAGGTGGACGGTGCTAGCGCGCTTGGCGCCGCAGGCGACCTGACGCTCAATATACCGCTCGGCGAGACGCTCGCCTTCCGCTTCAACTTCTCGCGCGCCGACTATCCAGGCATCACGGACTATGTGAACCTCTACGCGCTGGACACCAGCGGTGTTCCCGTCGCTCCGAACGGTGCGCTCGACCCGGCTGCAAGCTATACCCGCAAGGACAATGCCGACACGGTAGAGATTTGGTACGGACGCGTTGCCGCCAAATGGCAGCCGTCGGATGCCTTCGACGCCACGCTTTCCTATTTCTATCAGGAGGACAAGGTAGGCGGTCGTCGCCAGCCAACGCGCGGCCTCGATGGCTTCGGCAACGCTTATGGCAAGTACGAGAACGGCTCGATCCAACTGGAGCCGTCATCGCGTGACGTCAACTTGGCCTCGCTCGAGGCCAACCTTGACCTGGGCTTTGCAACTTTGACGTCTAGCACGTCTTACTACGAGCATCAGGGTGACAGCGTCAGCGAAAACACCGGCTTCTATGCGAAAGCCGGTTTCCTCAGCTTTTACTACAACTATCCGCGACCGATGGCCTCTGCGCTACGCAGTTATGAGGACTCGAGTTTCACGGAAGAGCTGCGGCTGGTTTCCAAGGAGGGACAGAACTTCGACTGGGTGGTGGGACTGTATTATCAGGATCAGAAAATCGGGTCGACGCAAGACAGCTTTCTGCGCGGCTTCAAGCGCTGGTGGGACGCTGCTTTGCCTTTCGCAACGGGCGCGGTATCAGGCGATCAGGACTTCGTTTACCGGCGCAACGACAACTTCAAGGAGAAGGCGATCTACGGCGAGCTGACTTGGCATGCCACGGACCGCCTGTCCTTCACGGCCGGGCTGCGCTACTTCGACAACGACGCGAGCAACCAGACGCTCATCGACATTCCGCTCTACACGGCGCTGTCGCAGCCCACCAATGCGCAATTCAAGTCTTCCGAGAGCGACACGCTGTTCAAGGCCAACGCCGCCTATTCGCTCGGCGATGACGACTTGCTGTATGCCACCTTCTCGCAAGGCTTCCGCCGCGGCGGCTCCAATGCCGTGCCGCTGGCAGGCTTCTTCGCCGAGAGCGCCCTATGGCAGGTCTACAAGGCCGATACGGTTGACAGCTTCGAACTGGGCGTGAAGGGCACTCTGGCCGGTGTGCGCTACGACGTCAGCCTGTTCATGCTGGACTGGAAGGATCCGCAGCTGTCCACGGCCACACCAAATTGGGGCTTCTATGTCACCTCCAACGGTGAGAAGGCCAAGACGCAGGGCCTCGAGCTGTCGCTGTCGGGTAAGCTGGCAGAACAGGTCGGTTTCGGGCTCGGCTATACCTACGTGGATGCCACGCTGGCGGCAGATTTCCGTTCACCACTCGGCACGCTAATCGAAGTGGATGGTGCGGCCCTGCCAGGCGCACCGAAGCAAATCGTCAATGCTTCGGTGGACTTCACCCAGAAGATAGGAGCCAAGTTCGGTGTAGTGACACGGCTAGGTGGCTATTACCAATCCAAGTCCGAGAATGCCCTGAGCCGTTCTACGGTCTTTGACCAGACCCTCGATGGCTTCGTCATCTTCGATGCTTCCGTCACTCTGCTCGCCGACCAATGGAGCCTGGCACTCTGGATGAAGAACCTCGGTAATGAAGAGGGCGTCACCGGCGTCTATAAAGAGCAGTACATGGGTACTGCGCCGGCCCAGGGTTACTATGGCAACGGCTCCAAAGACCTCATTTCGCTACCGAGGACCCTGGGGCTGACCTTCACCTACCGGTTCTGAAGACCATGCAGGCCGGAGCCGGCTCGTCAACCCTCGCCCCCGCGGACCCACCAGCGTCAGCGGTGGGCGAGATTGACGACCTGCTAAGCAGGCGTCTTGCGGCAGCTGCCGCAACCAAAGCAGAAGTACTCACACGTAGTCATCCGGGCGCGGCGGTGGCCTGGCTGCTATTGGCGCGGGCCAGGCAGCAGCTGGCAGATTTTTCAGGCATGCAAGGCGCGGCCGAGGCAGCGGCGCAGTTGGCGCCCGACAACGCAGTGGCGCGCTTCATGACCATTGAAGCGCTGTTGCATGTCGGCGAGATTGCGGCAGGGCGCGCCGCAATTGCCATGCTGGAGACGTTACCCCACGTCGATTTCGCGCATTGGCGCCAACTGACGGAGTTCCACGTACACCTCGGGCAGCACCTCGCTGCGGAACGGTGTGCGCGCAAGGCATTGGAATTGCGCCCCGCCGATTCCGGCGCACGATACGCGCTGGCCAGCACGCTCGTGGCGACTGGGGCAACAGAAGAGGCTGAGTTGCTGTTTGACAGCTTGATTGCCGCGGCATCGCCGGACGGTGATGCCGCTTATAACCGTTCAACCCTCCGGCTGCAGACGGCGTCGCGCCACCACCTACCCGAACTGCGGCGGCACCTCGCCGCTGCGCCACCTAGTGCCGCGGTTGGCCTGCATTACGCGCTAGCGAAGGAACTCGAAGATCTCGGGGATGATGCCAACGCGTTCAAACATCTGCAGAAGGGCGCAGCTGCGCGGCGAATGCGTCTGGCCTATCGTATCGAAGGGGACGAAGCGGTGATGACACAGATTGCGCAGACCTTCACTGCCGACTGGCTTGGTTCAGTACAGCGTGGCTCTCCAGAGACTGGCCCACTGTTCATTGTCGGTTTACCGCGCAGCGGCACAACGCTTATCGAGCGCATCCTTGGCCGACACAGCGCAATCGGTAGCGTGGGCGAAGTGAATGAACTACCACTGGCCGTGACCCGTGCCGCCAATTCCCTGCCGGCTTCTAGTACCGATCTCTTGGCGGCGCGACAAGGGCTGGTACAGCGTGCGGCGCAGGCCGACATGACTGCGCTGGGCCGCTCCTACTGTAAAGCGCTGCGTGGCTATGGCGTGTCTGGCACTTACGTCATTGATAAAAGCCCGCTCAATTTTCTTTATCTCGGCCTGATTGCGGTCGCACTGCCTGGGGCGAAAGTCATCCATGTACGACGGCATCCGCTCGCCAGCGGCTATGCGATGTTCAAGACCTTGTTCCGCATGGGTTATCCGTTCTCGTACGACCAACAGGACTTGGGGCGGTACCAACTGGCCTACTTCAAGTTAATGGACCACTGGCGTGAGGTACTGCCCGGGGGCTTTCTGGAGGTTGACTATGAGGCCGTGATAGACGACCAGCCAGGGCAGACCAAAAGGCTACTCGACTACTGTGGACTACCGTGGGAGGACGCATGCCTGTCGTTCCACGAAGATAAACGCCCTACGGCGACCGCCAGCGCAGCGCAGGTAAGAAGACCCCTCTACCGGGACTCACTGAACCAATGGCGCCGACATGCGGCCGGCCTCGCCCCGTTGGCACACGTGCTGTCGGCGGGCGGCGTGAACGTGGCATGAACGGACGTTGCCCCGCGCTAATACTTGCTGCGCTGGTGGTCGCTGGCATCTCCGGCGCTGCCAGCGCCGGCCCCGTGATCCTCACAGAGGATTTCCAGGACGGCAATGCCGATGGCTGGGGCGCAACTGGTGATGGCGATGTCGCCGTGTCCACTTACGCCGGTAACTATTCGCTACGCGTCACGCGGCAGGCCCGCGCGCTGCGCGCTGTTCCTGCGCAGCCGGGCACCACGGTAGAAGTCAGCGGCGTGGCGGCCGCGCAGTCGCTGGCGGCAACCGACGCCTGCCTCGTGGAGGCCATGGGCGACGGCCAGTCGTGGGTAGAGGTGCTTCGCGTCAGCGATGGCGCGGATGATGGCCTGACGCTGCACCGCGCCGCGGCACGTGTGACGCTAGCGACGGGTATGCAGCGCGTTGTCGTGCGCGTGCGCGCCAGCACCCGCGGCGGCACCTGCTGGTTCGACGATATCAGCGTCACCGACACCCGTCCGGTTCCGCCAACGCAGGCAAGTCGCGCACCAGCGACTGCGGCATTCAACGGCAGACTGGTATTCAATGTCCGTCCCGCGGACGCCGGCTTCACGCTGCTGCGTGACGCCCTGCAACTGGCGCACGGCAAGGACACGAGTTTCCGCGTGCCGCCGCAATTCGATTTCACATTTGTGCAGGTCGATGACCGACTGGTGCCCACACGACGCGGTGCCGTGCCCGCCGACCATGGTTGGTGGGAATGGGTTGTCGAGCCGGGAAGAGCCTGGGCGGAGGCGGGTGAGGGTGGATGGAACCGCGCGGAAGTGCCGTTTGCCTGGGCAGAGCGCAACGCCAACTGCCTGCACAACGGAGTCTTGAGCTTCCGCTTCAATGCCGGCGGCGAGGTCCAGCAATTGGCCTACCGAATCGCACAGGAAACCTGCGCCTACTTCAAGTTCGATGCTTGGGGAACCGCCAAAGCGGCGTTCACCCCAGGCACTGCCGCAGAGGCGACGACCGTGGCCGCAGCGTATCGGCGCGAGTTGGCCTTACGGCTGCCGGTCAAGTCCATCCTCGCGCTCGCGGATGACATTCCAGGCATCGACCCCTTGGCCTTCGGCTCGACGGCTGAGGTCGGGCCCAGCGACATGACGGCCTTCGGCGTGGTGTGGAAGGGCGTGCACTATGTGGGCGGCTGCGCTACCCGGCAGGATTCCTATCCCCTCTGCGACGAATTGCTCCTGCCCTCTTATTCCGTCGCCAAGTCCGTGGTAGCCGGCCTCGGGCTAATGCGGCTCGAACTGCTGTCGCCGGGTGCCAAGCAGGCACTGGTCGCGGACTATGTGCCCGAATGCCGCGCTGCCGGCGGCTGGGAGGGCATCACCTTCGACCACCTGGCGGACATGGCCACCGGGCGCTATCAGTCCACCGTACGCGAGGCTGACGAGGACGCAACGGTGTCTTCGCCGTTCTTCCGGGTTGACGCGCACGCGGACAAAGTCCGGATCGCCTGCACCCGATATCCGCGCCGTGAGCCGCCGGGCACCCGCTGGGTGTACCACACCACGGATACTTACTTGCTCGGCACCGCCATGCAGGCCTACTGGCGTCGTCGGCAGGGCGCAGCGGCAGACTTTTTCCGTGACGTGCTCGTCAATGGTCTTTATACGCCGCTAGGCTTGTCGCCGGTGGTTGCGGCTACCCGCCGCACCTACGACGCCACAGCGCAGCCATTTGCTGGCTGGGGCTTACTGCTGTTGCGCGACGATATCGCCAAGCTGGCCGCATTCATGGCCCACGGTACCGGGGAACTAGACGGTCAGCCCGTGGCCAGTCGGCCGGAGTTGTCCGCCGCGTTACAGCGTAGCGAAAGCGATACTGGTTTGGCAGCCGCCAGTCCTGATTTCCGCTACAACAATGGTGTCTGGGCATGGAATGCGGCAGCCTCGCTAGGTTGCAAGGCGCCGCTTTGGATACCCTTCATGTCGGGCTTTGGCGGCATTTCGGTAGTGCTCATGCCGAACGGCGCGGTTTACTACTACTTCAGCGACAACAACGATTTCCGTTGGGCACGCGCCCTGCGCGAAGCGGACAAACTGTCGCCACTCTGCGAACGGTGAGATATGCCCGAAACCCAACCCACTATGAGCGCTGATCATCCCGCTCGCCGCTGGCCAGTAGCGGCACCGGATGGACTTGTCGCGGCGTCCCTACTTGCCTTCCTGGCAACAGCGGGGCTGTTTTACGTCAATATCATGGCCGCGCTGATCTCCGGTCTCGTCGAAGGCTTGGGACTCACGGCGCGCGAAGCGGGCTTCGTTGGGTCCGCCAACACTTACGGTGCGGCAGTTGGAGCGCTGGTCGTCGTTTTCATGGTCAAGCGCGTGGCGTGGCGGCCGGTAGCACTCGCCGCACTGACACTGCTGATCGTCATCGACTTGTTTTCGCCCAGCATCTCCCACGCTCCGCTGCTCATTGCCGTGCGCTTCATCCACGGCTGCATTGGCGGGTTACTGGTCGGCTTGTCTTTTGCCTTGATTGCCCGGACCGCCTCGCCAGACCGCACCTTCGGTATGCTGCTTATCGTGCAATTCGGACTGGGCGGACTGGCGACAATGACGCTGCCCAAACTGGTACCCGCATTTGGGCACCAAATTCTGTTCTGGTCGCTGGCTGCGTTCAGCTTCGTGACGCTACTGATGGTGCCGTTCCTGCATGACTACCCAGTGGGTCGGTTACAGCGCGTAATCGCTAAGGGACCGGTCCGCTGGCGGCTCCTCGTCCCCACGCTTGCCGCGCTCTTCCTCTTTCAGGCCGCCAACATGGGGCTCTTCGCGTTCATTCTCGACTTGGCCAAGCACGCGGGCATCGGGCTTGATGACGCGAGTACTGCAGTGGGACTTTCAACGTGGGTCGGCATCTCGGGCTCGCTGCTAGTGGTCATGTTCGGCACCGCCCTCGGGCGTTGCTGGCCGTTGTTTGCCGGCATGTTGCTGACGCTGGTGGGAACTGCAGCCTTCCACTGGAGTGGCGTGGGTAATGTCTACCTGCTCGCCAACTGCGTCACTAGCGTCACCTGGGCCTTCGTGGTGTCGTATCTACTGGGGCTGTGCGCAGCGTTCGACACTACCGGCCGCACCGCCGCCATAGGCGGTTTCGTCTCCAAAATGGGGCTCGCCTCTGGCCCATTGATGGGTGCGTTGTTCCTCAACCAGAACAACTATGCGCTATTGATCAACATGGCAGTCGTGGCATTTGCAATCTCCATCCCACTGATGCTGTACCCCGCGCGCATGCTAGACGCAGAACACGAGGCGGCTTAGCGCCGCTGCGCCTCGCCAGTGGCCGCGCCGTGTTCAGCGTGGGGCAGCAAGATCCGGCGGTGGAACTTTAGTAGCCAGGCCACGCACCGTCACCCGCACCGCATCAACCACCTGGCCATCTGCCGGGTGGACCAGCGCTTGGGTAGCAATGCGTGCGTCCGCACCGGCCCGTATGTCGGGCGTGAAGTGCACAACCGACAGGGGAGTACGGTTGGGAGCATCCATGATTCTGATTGTGCTCCGACCCTGCCCCAGCCGGAAGTCTCTTTACGCCA
>Ga0164295_10002515_pt1 | contig 15054 bp, 5 predicted proteins | sample GEODES006metaG_FD_111798 | JGI IMG/M metagenome (GOLD analysis project Ga0164295, IMG submission 111798) | Oligotrophic lake water microbial communities from Sparkling Lake, Wisconsin, USA - GEODES006 metaG | ecosystem: Environmental > Aquatic > Freshwater > Lake | place: USA: Sparkling Lake...
CGCATGCGGTGTCGCTGGGGCGACGACTTGCTCGAGTGGGTGGTGCAGGCGGACGGGTCGGCGAACGCTCGAGGAACACCGAGCCGCTGCGGCCTAAGTGACGAAACCAGCGCCGCCCCGCAATCGGCGCTCCACGGAAGACGCATGCTCTTTTTCCGGCTCAGGAGACTGCGGCCCACCGCTACGGGCCTCACCTCTTCGGTCCTTTCCGACTATACTAAGCCACTTGCACATCCCTCGCCGCGAGGCGGGGCAGATCGAAAACGGCCTGTGAGGAATTGCCATGCGCGGTGGAGCGAAGGTGGGTGGATGGAAGCAACTGGGAATCTCCTTGCTCGCCGGCATCGGCCTGACGGGGAGCACATGGCTGGCCAACTGGGCGGCCACAGCCGCTGATTCCCCCCCTCCGGCCGCCGCACCAGACGATGCCGCCGCCAAGGCAGCCGCTGAAAAGGCTGCTGCTGAAAAGGCCGCGGCTGAGAAAGCTGCTGCTGAAAAAGCGGCCAAGGAGGCAGCGGCCAAGGCGGAGCGGGACGCGGCCTTTCGCACCGCCCGCGAACTGCTCAAGCCAATGCCCCGGCCCGCCCGGGCGCCGCTTGCCGCCAGCAGCCTGCCGCTGCAACTGCTCGATGGCGAGCGGGTGGCGCTGCTTGGCAATTCGACCGCCGAGCGGATGAACCTGTTCGGGCAGTTTGAAACGCTCCTCCACCAGCGTTTTCCCGGTAAGAATCTGGTCGTGCGCAACTTCGCCCGGCCGGCTGACGAGGTTGCCAACCGGCAGCGCGCAGGCGACTACACCGCCCTCGACGATCCACTGGCTGCCTTCGGCGCCGATACATATCTCCTCTTTTTCGGGTTCAACGAATCGTTCGCCGGCCCGGAGGGCGTTGGCGAATTCCGCGCCAACTACGAAAAACTGCTCGATGAACTGGCCAAGAAATATCCCCGCGACGACACCGGCGCCGCTCCACGATTTGTGATCGTGTCGCCGATCGCCGTGGAAGCCTCTGGCGATCCACTCCTTCCCGATGCCGCCGCTCAGAATGCCACGCTGGCTCTCTACCGCGACGCCGCCCGCGACGTGGCCAAGGCCCGAGGCATCGCCTTTGTCGATCTCTTCCCGGAAACCGAGAGGGCCTTCGCGGCAACGCCCGGCCTGCAATTCACGATCAACGGCTGCCATGTGAATGCCGCCGGCGATGTGTTTGTGGGCAACCTCCTCGATCGGCTGCTCTTGGCCGGGCCCGGGGTGGCGCCGGTCTCGCCCCTGCCGCAGGATCGCTTCGAGAAACTGCGGGCCGCCGTCAATGACAAGTCGTGGATCCATCTCCAGGACTACCGCATGATCAACGGCTGGTATGTCTATGGCGGTCGGCGCACGTTCGACACCGAAACCTTTCCCCGCGAATATGCCAAGCTGCGGCGGATGGCGGAGGTTCGTGATGCCTATGCGTGGGATCTCGCTGCTGGCCGAACGGTCGCCCCCAAGCCCGACGATTCTGCCACCGGCGATCTGTTCAAGCCGGACTCGCGGTTTGGCGATCCCGGGCAGGCCTATAGCGAAAACCAGACGAGCGGCCCCGTCATCGCGCCTCCCGCCGATCTGATCAAGTCATGCACACTCCCCCCCGGCTTCGAGATGAAACTGTTTGCTGATGAATCCAAGTTTCCCGAACTGGCCAAGCCGGTGCAGATGTCGTTCGATGGCCGGGGCCGCCTGTGGGTCAGCACGATGCCGAGCTATCCGCAGTGGCAGCCGGGCGATCCGCATCCGCAGGACAAGCTCGTGATTCTGGAAGACACCAACGGCGACGGCACCGCCGACAAGAGCACCATCTTTTACGACCGGCTTCATTGCCCCACCGGCTTTGCCTTCTACAACGGCGGCGTGCTCGTGGTCGATCAGCCCAGAATGCTCTGGCTCAAGGATGGCGATGGCGACAGCCGCGTCACTCCCGGCAATCCCGCCGACAGCATTGTGCATGTGCTCGATGGCTGGGCGACCGAAGATACCCACCACACCGTCGGTGCCTTCGAAGCGAGCCCCGCCGGTCTGGTCCATATGCTCGAGGGAGTGGCGATGAGCACCACGGTGGAAACTCCATGGGGCCCGTTCCGCAACTACGGCTCCTCCGGAACCTACGTTCTCGATCCCCGCACCTGGCGGATCAGCCATTTCGTTACCCCGGGCTACGGCAATCCCTGGTGTTATGTGTTTGACCAATGGGGACAGGGCTTCTGCGGCGACGGCACTGGTGCCAACCAGCACTGGGACACGCCGCTGTCGGGCAAGCAATACCGGGGCCGCAAGGGGATGAACGCAGTGTTTGACACCGAGGGGATGCGGCCGGTGGTGGGCAGCGAATTCCTCCACACGAGGCAATTTCCCGATGATGTGCAGGGACAATTTCTCTATGCCTGCGTGATCAACACCAACGGCCTGCCGCGCTGGACGTTCTCCGACGATGGCGGTGGCTTCAAGGGGGTTCGGGTGCGGCACGATCCAGCAGACCCCAAGACGGCGTTTGATCTGATCAAGAGCACCGACAAGCATTTTCGCCCTGTCGATCCGCAAATCGGCCCCGACGGGGCGCTCTGGTTTGGCGATTGGGCCAATCCGCTTATCGGCCATATGCAGTACAGCCAGCGTGATCCCAACCGCGACCATGTCCATGGCCGCATCTACAGGCTCTTCTATACAGATAAGCCGCTGCTGAAGCCCGAGACGCAGGCCGGCAAGCCGATCGCAGCCGTCCTCGACCAGTTGAAATCTCCTGAGTGGCGCACCCGCTGCCGGGCCCGCGACCATCTGCAGGCCCTGCCCAAGGCCGAGGTGCTCGCTGCCGCCGCCACCTGGCTCAAATCCAACGCCGGCGACGCTGCCGTCGATCGGCTCGCCAGCGAGGTGCTCTGGCTGCAGCAGAGTTTTCATGCCGTCGACAGAGATTTGTTGGAAAAACTGCTGAAGGCCACCACTCCCGAGGCCCGTGCTGCGGCAACGCATGTGCTGACTGACGAACGCGCCCGGCTTGAGGGAGCCGAGGCCCTGCTGATCGCGCAGTCGCTCGACTCCCATCCGCGGGTGCGCACCGAAGCCCTGCGCGGCCTGAGCTTCTTTCCCACGCAGACGGCGATGGCGGCGGTTGTCGCCGCAGCCAATGCCGATTCTTCAGACCGCTTCATCGCCTACACAGCCGATGCGGCGCTCGGCGCCAATGTCGATGTCTGGCGCGGTCAGCATCTCAAGGGCGAACTGGCTGTCAAGGATTCCCCCGCCGCCAAAACCCTCGACAGCGTCATCGCGCTCGATAAGAAGGCCGCGGAACTGGTCCCCTATCTGCAGATCCTGCTGAGCAAGGACCCCAGTCCCGAGGAGCAGCGCTCGAAGGCGATCCAGGCGATCGCCGACGTGCAGGGGGGGAATGCCAGCAACGGCCAAGCTGTCTTCCGCCGGCTCTGCATCAGCTGCCACAAGGTGGGGGATGCGGGCGCCAATTTCGGCCCCGACATGACGAAGGTGGGAGAGCGGCTGACCGGCCCGAAACTGGTGCAGTCGATCATCGATCCCAATGCTGATATCGCTGAGCAATATCTCTCCACCTCGGTGCTCACCCACGAGGGGAACAGCATCACTGGCCTCGTCGTCCGCGAAACCCCCGTTGAGCTGGTGATTTTCGATGGCAAGGAGCAGAAGTCGATTCCGGTCAATCAGATCGATGAGCGGACTGTGCTGCGCCAAAGCAGCATGCCCGAAGGGCTCGCCGGCACGCTCTCGCCGACCGAGTTTCTGGATGTTGTTGAATACATGCGGCAGCTGAAGTAACGCTGCTGTCGCCGCGTCTTCTTCTGGAGAGAACTAGGCAGCCGGGTAGCCTGCTCTTCGCCGTCTTCCCTCCTTAAAAGTTCTGGAGCGTTTTGATGACTTTGCTGATGCGTGTGGCGGGGGTATGGCTGCTGGCCGTAGGGCTGTTCACGGGGGCAGCTCAGGCGGCCCGGCTCGAACTGCAGGAGGGCAACCATATCTGCATTATCGGCGGCGGTGTGGCCGACGCGATGCAGCACACCGGCTGGCTGGAAACCAGGCTCCAGAGCCGGTTTCCGCAACTGCGTCTCACGATCCGCAACCTCGCCTACGACGGCGATGAGATCGATCCAGCCAACCGGTTGCGCTCGGCCGATTTCGGCACGCCAGACCAGTGGCTCGCCGGCTCCGCACCGATCCCCAATCCGGGCGAACTCAAGACGAAGGAACGCGTCCGCGAAAACCGGTTTGAACTGGCCGGCACACGGGCCGACGTGATCTTTGCCTTCTTTGGTGCCAATGAAGCGCATGCCGGTCCTGCCGGCCTGCCCGCCTTCCGCGCCCAACTTGAGGCTTTCATCAAGCACACCCTCGCGCAGAAATACAACGGCGTGTCGGCACCCAAGCTGGTGATGTTTTCGCCGATCGTTCACGAAGATCTCGCTCGGCCCCACTGGCCAGATGGCAAGATCCATAACGCCAATCTCGCCCTCTACACCGCTGCCCTTGAAGAGATCTGCAAAGCGCATGATGTGCTAGCCGTCGATCTGTTCACCCCCACAAAGGAGGCGAGTGCCCGGATCCCCGAACTTCTCACCACCGACGGCATCCATCCCACCGAGCGCGGCGACAAAGAGATCTCCCGCATCATCGACGAATCGCTCTTTGGGGCTGCTCCCGCCCGCGATTCCCGCAGCCTTGAGCGCCTGCGGCAGGCGGTGGTCGACAAGAACTTCTACTGGTTCAATCGCTACCGGGTCACCGACGGTTATTCCACCTACGGCGGCCGGGCCTGGCTCAAGTTCATTGACGACCAGACCAACTATGAAGTGGGCCAGCGGGAACTCGACTACCTCGATGTGAAAACGGCCAACCGCGACAAGCGAATCTGGGCCACCGCCGCTGGCTTGGCCAATCCGGCCGCGCCCCTCCCTCCGGTAGACGACTCCGGCCTGCCAGAGCTGATTCCGGTGGTGACCAACAAGCCTGGCCCCTTGCCGGAGGGCAAGCATGAATTCCTCTCCGGCCAGGATTCAATTGCCAAGATGACCGTCCACTCCGGAATGAAGGTGGAACTGGTCGCCGACGAGGCGATGTTCCCGGAGCTGATCAATCCGGTGCAGATGGCGTTCGACACCAAGGGAAGGCTGTGGGTGGCCGCCTGGCCAACCTATCCCCACTGGCGTCCCGACGAGGCTATGAACGACAAACTGCTGATTCTGGAAGACACCAACGGCGACGGCCGCACCGACAAGGTAAAGACATTTGCCGACGATCTCCACAATCCGACCGGGTTTGAATTCTGGGGGAAGGGCGTGATCGTGGCGCAGGGGCCCGATGTGCTCTATCTGGAGGACACCAACGGCGACGATCGCTACGACATCAAAACCCGGATCATCGGGGGTCTCGACACCGCCGACACGCACCACACCGCCAATAGTTTCACGCTCGATCCCTCCGGCACGCTCTATTTCCAGGAAGGCACGTTCCATCACTCGCAAGGGGAAACCCCATGGGGGCCGCCTGTGCGCTCTGCCAACGGCGCCGTCTTCAAGTATGAGCCCCGCACCGGCAAGTTCGGCCTCTATACCTCCTATTCGTTCGCCAATCCGCACGGGCATGCCTTCAGCGCCTGGGGAGACGACATCGCTGTCGACGGCACCGGATCGGTTCCCTACTGGGGCTCGGTCTTCTCCACGCGGCTCGATGGCATGGACAAGCATGGTGGGGCCCCGAGTGTTTACAACCAGCGCACCCGACCCTGTCCCGGCATCGAGTTTCTCTCCAGCTCACATTTTCCCCGCAACCTGCAGGGGAACCTGCTTGTGGGCAACGTGATCGGCTTTCAGGGGATTCTGCAGTATCAGTTCCAGCCGGGCGACACCTCGTTTCCAGAGGCGGTTGAGGTGGAGCCGATCGTGTCTTCGAGTGATCCAAATTTCAGGCCGGCTGATCTGGAGATGGGCCCCGACGGGGCGATCTATTTCACCGACTGGCAAAACCCGATCATCGGCCACATGCAGCACAACCTGCGAGATCCCAGCCGCGATCGGATCCATGGCCGGGTCTACCGGGTGGTGATGGCCGACAAACCGGTATCGAAACCGGTGCCGATCGCCGGTCGCAAGGTGGCGGAGTTGGTGACGAGGCTTGCCGATCCGATCGACCGCGTCCGTTACCGAGCCCGGATTGAGCTTTCCGGTCGGCCCGAAGGAGAAGTGGTGCCGGCTGTAAAGGCCTGGCTGGCCAAGCTCGTCCCCACATCCCCCACGTTCGAACACGATCGACTTGAGGCCCTGTGGATGCTTCGCCATTTTGATCAGATCGATCTGCCGCTTCTGGAAGCGGTGCTCGCGTCGCCTGAGCCGAAGGCTCGCGCGGCCGGCATGCGGGTGCTTTCCTCCATCGTCGACCGGGTGCCAGGCGCCCTCGAATTGACGAGGAAGGGAGCGCTCGATTCGAGCGCCCGCGTGCGGCTGGAAGCCGTGCGCACAGCCAGCTATCTGCGGGTGCCGGAGGGAGTGGAGGCCCTGGCAATCGCCCAGGAACTCCCCAGCGACCGCCACATGGATTATGTGAAGGCGGAGGCGGCCCGCGTGCTGGTGCCTGAGTTCAAGGCGGCCCTTGCTTCCAAGCTGCCGCTGGCCTTCACCACCCCACAGGGCCAAGCCTATCTCTACCAGTCGCTGAATAACGAGGAGTTGGCCCAGGAGCCGCGGTCGGCTGCTGTTTACAACGCGATGCTGCTGCGCAGCGGGCTGGATGAACGCCTCCGGCAGGAGGCAGTTGAGGAACTCGCGAAGGCCCGCGGCACGAGTGTTGTGCGGGTGGCCGTCGAGGCTCTCAAGGCCCTTGACGCCCGGGCCGGGGAGGTTGATGCGGCGACGGTGTTTGACCTGATTCGTGTGCTGCTCTCACGACCGGCTGCAGAGCTGTCCGAACTGCGGGGCGACATGGAGGCATTGGCCACCTCCGCCAAGCGGTCGCAACTGCGTCGCATCGGCTATGTGGCGCTCACCGGCATCGATGCCCTGGGTGGCGGCGATCCCAGCCAGAAGGTATGGGACCTTGCCCAAAGCGATCCCCGTCGGCTGCTCGATCTGGTCGAATCGCTGCCGCTGGTGGCCGATCCGGGCGTGCGTAGCAGCCTCTATGAAAAAATCGTGCCGCTGCTGGCAAGCGGGGCCGGCCCTTCCGGCCCACAGCCGGGTGCCGCCGGACGGTATGTAAGGATCGAACTGCCCGGCAGCAACCGCACGCTGACCCTTGCCGAGGTAGAGGTGTTTGCCGGGAATGAGAATATTGCGCGAACAGGTAAGGCAACGCAGTCTGCCACTGCCTTCGAAGGAGAGGCCTCCCGGGCCATCGACGGCAACTCCAACCCCGACTGGGGCAACGGCAGCCAGACGCACACTCCCGAGAACGTGGAGAACCCCTGGTGGGAGGTCGATCTGGGCACGGACCGCCTGCTGGAGAGGATCGTTCTCCACAATCGTGGCAGCGGCTTTGAAACGAGGCTCAGCGGCTTCACGCTGCAGGTGCTCGACGACAATCGCCAGCCGGTGTTTTCAGTTGTCGGGCAACCCGCCCCCATGCCCAGAGGCGAAGTGCTGCTCATGAGCGAGTCTGATCGGCTCGCCCGGGCCGTGCGCCGGGCGGCCTTTGCCGCTCTGGCTGGCGTGCGCGGCCGCGAAAGAGAAACCTTCTCCAGGATTTCGCCATTTGTGAAATCAGGAGACGACCGCGATGCCGCTATTGCGGCGCTTGAAAAAATTCCAGTGGCGCAGTGGCCTGCGGATGAGGCGGCGCCGCTACTGAAGAGCCTCCTTGAATCGATGCGTTCGGCCACGGTGGAACAGCGGGCCAGCGATGCCGGTCTGGCAGCCTGGCAGTTTGCCGAAAACCTCACCACACTCCTGCCGGCGGCCGACGGGAAGGCGCAGCGGTCGATCCTGGCCGATCTCGGCGTGCGCGTGGTGCGCATCGGCACGGTGTATGAACGGATGGCCTACGACAAGGAAACCCTTGCGGTGCAGGCCGGCAAGCCGGTGCTCTTTGTGCTGCACAACTCTGACGTCATGCCGCACAATTTCGTGATCGCCCGCCCCGGTACGATGCAGGAACTTGGCGAGCTGGCCGAAACCAGCTCCCAGAATCCAGCCTTTGCCAAGCAGTCGTTTGTCCCCCAGTCGCCCTATGTGCTGGCAGCCAGCACGCTGATGCAACCGCAGGCCACCCAGCGGGTGACGTTCAGCGCGCCCACGGAGCCTGGCGTCTATCCCTATGTCTGCACCTACCCCGGCCACTGGCGGCGCATGTTCGGAGCGATGTATGTGGTGGACGATCTGGAGGCCTATCTGGCCGATCCGGCCGGATATCTCGCCGCCCATCCGCTCCCAATTCAGGATGCGCTCCTCAAGGATCGTCGGCCACGCACGGAATGGACGCTGGCCGATCTTGAGGGAAGTGTCACGGGCCTGGAAAAGGGGCGCTCGTTCGTGCACGGCCGGGAACTCTTCCGTACCGCCAGCTGCGTTTCCTGCCACAAGCTGGGTGACGCCGGCAACGCCTTCGGTCCGGAGCTGGCACAGCTCGAGGCCAAGATGACGCCGCTGGAGATCACCCGGCACATCCTCGAACCGTCGCTCAAGATAGACGAGAAATATCGCTCCACCACGCTTGTCACCGACGATGGCCGATCGATCACGGGCCTCGTCGTGGAGGAAACACCGACCGAGGTGGCGATCGTAGAAAACCCGGTGGCGAAGGCCGAGCCGGTGCGGATCAAGACGAGCGACATCGAAGGCCGCAGCACCTCGCCTGTGTCGATCATGCCCAAGGGGTTGCTCGATAAGCTCACCCGCGACGAAGTGCTCGATCTCGTCGCTTTTGTGGCAGCCCGAGGCCAAGAATCAAACTGTCTGTTCAATCCCGACGGGTGTCCGCTCCACAGTGCGGCCCCCGTTCCAGCCAAGTGAAAGTGCCCCGTCATGGAGAACAGCTCAGAACCGTCCGCCGGCTCCCGCGTTCGTACGCTCGATGCAATCGAGCGACGGGTGCTCGGGGTGTTGATTGAGAAGGCCAAAACCACTCCCGATCAGTATCCGCTGTCGCTGACGGCGCTCGTGACAGGGTCAAACCAGAAGAGCAACCGCGATCCACTGATGACGGTGGATGAAGACTCAGTCGGGCGGGCGCTGGAGAGCCTGCGGGAGTGCGGGGTGGTGTCGGAGATCTTTGGCAGCGGCCGGGTGCCCCGCTACCGGCACCATGCCTATGAATGGTTTGCTGCCGGCAAGGAGGAGGTGTCGATTCTTGCCGAACTCCTGCTGCGAGGGGAACAGAGCGAGGGAGATCTCCGCGGCCGGGCCAGTCGGATGGACCCCATCGCCGATCTCACGACGCTCCGCACCCATCTCGACGCCCTCGCCGCCCGCGGCCTGGTGGTCTGGCTCTCGCCGCCGGGCCGGGGACGGATCCTCACCCATGGCCTCTTGCCTCCAGAAAAGCTGGAAAAGGTGAAGGCCAAGGTGGGAGTGGCGCTGGAGGCCGCAGCGGTCGGCCAGGGAACGGGCGCAGAAAAATCATCAACAAGCGTCCCACACTCCCGAGCCCCACTGGCCCCGGATGCGCTGGCCGATCTGGTGCAACGGGTGGAACTGCTGGAATTGGAACTGGCCGAACTCAAGCAGCAGGTGCGATCCTCTGCCGAAGCCTGAACGGTCGGCCATCCCCGAGGCCTGTATGAAATTCTTCAGGCATTGTTTGCGACAGACGCGGTGTACGACGCTGGCCGCCACGATCCTGGCGAGCCATCTGCTGGCTCTCTGTGCGGCTGATGAGCCTGCCGCGACGGCGCTGTTTGCCGATCAGATCGCCCCCCTGCTGGCGGCGCGATGCGGCACCTGCCATGGCCCCAGCCGGGCCGAGAGCGGATATCGGATTGATACCCGCGCAGGGGCCTTTGCCGGCGGCGATTCCGGCGCAGCAGCCATCCTGCCGAACCAGGCGGAGGCAAGTCCCCTCTTCCAACGGATCTCCTCGGCTGATGCCGAAGGCCGGATGCCGGCCGACGGCCCGCCGCTGGCTGCTGCGGAACAACTTCTGCTGAGGCAGTGGATTGAAACGGGGGCCGTCTGGCCCGGATCGATGGCTGCCCTGCCAGATGCCCTGTTCACTCCGGCGACCACCCCGCCGCAGAGCCGTGAGCGTCATTGGGCATTTCAGCCGCTCACACGTCCCGCCGTGCCGGCGGAGGGCATCCACCCGGTCGATGCCTTCCTCGCCGAGAAGCTCGCTGAGCAGGGACTGGAATTGAATCCGGAGGCCAAGCCGGGGATCTTGCTCCGTCGAGTGATGTTCGATCTGATTGGCCTGCCTCCCACGCCAGAGGAGTTGGCCACCTTCACGGAGGCCTGCCGAACTGCTGGCGGGACTGAGGAACCCTTTTCCCGAGTGGTCGACCCGCTGCTTGCCTCTCCTCATTTTGGCGAGCGCTGGGCCCGGCACTGGCTCGATGTGGTGCGGTTTGCCGAGAGCGATGGCTTCGAGGTCAACTCGGCCCGCCCCAATGCCTGGCCCTACCGCGACTGGGTGATCGAGTCGTTCAATGCCGACAAGCCCTACGACCAGTTCATCCGGGAACAGATCTGCGGCGATACCTGTGGTGCCGATGCCGCCACGGGATTTCTGGTGGGGGGCGCCACAGACCGGGTGACCTCTCCCGATCCAGCCCTCACGGCCAATCAACGGGCCGATGAACTCCACGACATGGTGAGCACGGCTGGCTCGGCGTTTCTGGGGATGACCATCGGCTGCGCCCGCTGCCATGATCACAAGTTCGATCCCATCTCGCAGCGCGATTACTACGCCATCAAGGCAGTATTCGCCGGAGTGCGGCATGGCGAGCGCCAGATCGGGGGCTCATTGCCCCAAGCGAAGCGGCGGCGCAAGGAGGAGATTTCTACTGAGCTGGAAGCCGCCGGCATTGTGCACCTGAGGCCGGCGGTAACTGCCGAAAAAAACAGCGAACGCCTCCCCGGCCTGACAGCGAGGCATGTCCGGTTCACCGTGCTGGCCACCACCGGTGCCGAGCCGTGTCTCGACGAACTGGAGATCTGGACCACCGCTGGCCGCAACGCTGCGCGGGAAGCCACCGTCACCTCCTCGGGCGATCTGGCCGGCATTTCGATCCACCGGCTCGAACACATCAACGACGGGCTCTATGGTAACGAACACTCCTGGATCTCAAGCACCGCGGGCACTGGCTGGGTGGAGTTGAAACTGCCGGAACTCGAATCGATCGAGCGGATCGAGTGGAGCCGCGATCGCAGCCCCACCCCCCAGTTTTCCGATCGGCTGGCCACGCAATACACCATCGCCATCTCCGCCGATGGCATCAGTTGGCAGATCGTGGCGGGAGACTGGGATCGATCGCCCGTAGGCTCGCCACCGGCGCAGAATGATTCCCCGGCAAGTCCACCCCCGGCTCCCGATCTCCTCGCCAAAATCACGAAACTCAAAGCCGAACTGGCCTCGCTCACCAAACCAATGCTCAGCTATGCCGGCACATTTGTGGACCCCGCACCGACCCACCGGCTCTTCCGCGGCGATCCACTTCAGCCGCGCGAAGAGGTGGCTCCGGGAGGCGTGGCGGGATTGGGGCCGCAGTGGAATCTTCCCGAAGCCAGCCCGGAACGGGACCGCCGCCGGGCTCTGGCCGACTGGATCGCCTCCCCGCATCATCCGCTGACGGCCCGCGTCATCGTCAACCGGCTGTGGCACTATCACTTCGGCACGGGGCTGGTTGATACGCCCAGCGATCTGGGGCTCAACGGTGGCCGGCCGTCCCATCCCGAACTGCTCGACTGGCTCGCCAGCGAACTGATCGATTCTGGCTGGAGTCTCAAAGCTCTCCATCGGCTGATCGTCACCAGCCGGGCCTACCGCCAGGCGAGTGATCTCAGGCCGGAGGCGATCGCCATCGATGCCCAGGCCCGTCTGCTCTGGCGATATCCGCCGCGGCGGCTCGAGGCGGAAGCCCTGCGCGATGCGATCCTGGCTGTGAGCGGAAACCTCAACCCGCAGATGGGAGGGCCGGGCTTTGATCTCTTTGCACCAAACACCAACTACGTGAAGGTCTACGCCACCAAAACGGCATTCACCCCCGACGAATTCCGGCGGATGGTCTATCAAAGCAAGCCCCGGTCGGAACTCGACACATTCTTCGGCCCGTTTGACTGCCCTGACGCCGGGCAGGTTCAGCCCAAGCGAACCAGCAGCACCACGCCGCTGCAGGCCCTCAATCTGCTCAACGGCGAGTTTCTTCTCGCTCAGGCCGACCGGTGTGCCCAGCGCATCGAGCGGGAAGCTGGCACCGACAGCGCAGCGCAGGTGCGCCGAGGAGTTCTGCTGGCCTTCGGTCGCGAGGCCACCGCTGATGAGATCGCCGCCGGCAGTCGGCTGATTGCCGAGCACGGGCTGCCGAGCCTCTGCCGGGCGCTCTACAACGCCAACGAATTCATCATGCTCCGGTAACTGGAGTCATCACGACCACCATGGCCCCCCACCTCTCATTCTCCGGTCGCCAACTGCTCGATCGGCGTGAATTCCTCGCCTGCAGTGCCACCGGGCTCGGCGGCGTCGCCTTGGCGTCGCTGCTCGGCGGGAACAACCTGCTCGGTGCCTCTCCTGCTCCCGCCGGCCCACTCCGGCCGCTGATCGATCCGGCCCGCCCCTGCCACGCACGCGCGCCGCATTTTCCCCCCCGGGCATCGCGGGTGCTGGTCATCTTCTGCTCCGGGGCCCTCTCCCACATCGACACCTTCGACTACAAGCCGGAGTTGATCCGCCGGCACGATACGCCGATGCCTGACATGGGAGAGAAGCTGATCACGTTTCAGGGGGAGAACGGCAATCTCATCCGCCCGCAGTGGGAATTTCGCCCGCGCGGAGAGAGCGGCACGATGACGAGCGATCTGCTGCCGCACTTGGGTGCGCTCGCTGATGAGATGTGCTTCATTCACTCGATGACGGCCAAGAGCAACACGCACGGGCCGGGGGAAAATCAGATGGCCACGGGCTTCACGCTCGATGGCTTCCCCAGCATGGGAGCGTGGGTGAGCTATGCCCTCGGCAGCGAGTGCGACGACCTCCCGGCATTTGTGGCGATCCCCGATCCGCGCGGGGTGCCTCAGGTGGGGCCACGGCAGTGGGCGGCGGCCTTTCTGCCCGCCGTGTTTCAGGGCACGCCCCTGTCCGCCGACAAGCCGATCCCCAATCTCACTCGCCCCGCCACACTCTCGCCTGAGAACGACCGGGCCACCCGCGCCTTTCTGGCCCGCCTCAACGATGACCACCTCCAGCGGCATCCCGGCGACACAGAACTGGCGGCTCGCATCGCCAGCTACGAACTGGCGGCCAGAATGCAGCTGGCCGCCCCGGCCGTGGCCGATCTGTCAGCAGAATCTGCTTCTACGCTTGCGCTCTATGGCGCCGACGATGCCGCCAATCCCACCAAGGCCCGGTTTGCCCGCAACTGCATTCTCGCCCGTCGGCTGTTGGAGCAGGGAGTGCGGTTTGTGCAACTCTTTAACGGCTCCTATGCGATGGGGGAGGGGGTGGGCAACTGGGACGGCCATCGATCGCTGGTGCAGCAGTATTCCATCCATGCCCCCATTCTCGATCAGCCCGTGGCCGGACTGCTCCGGGATCTCAAGCAGCGCGGACTGCTCGACGACACGCTCGTCGCCTTCGTCACAGAATTCGGCCGGATGCCCACGTTCCAGAAGGGGGCGAGCGGCCGCGACCACAATCCGGCCGGGTTTACTATTTTTTTGGCCGGAGCAGGCGTGAGGCGGGCACACCATCACGGCGCGACCGATCCCTTCGGCCACCGGGCGGTGGAGAATGTCTGCAGTGTGTACGATCTGCATGCCACGATCCTGCACCTGCTGGGGCTCGATCACACCCGGCTCTCCTTCTATCACAACGGTATCGAGCGTCGGCTGACCGATGTCCACGGGCAGGTGATTCACCCGGTGCTGGGGTAAATGGCCAACCGAATCCTGCGGAGCATTTTTTCATGGCCAAGTCATTTGCCTGTCCCTCGCTGTATGTCCAGGAGCCTGGTGCCACGGCCACGCTCGGCGCCATGCTGACGAAGCTGGGGCTGGAGGGCCCGGTGCTGGTCCTGGCCGGCCGCTCAGCCGGCCAGCAACTGGGCAGCACGCTCGCCGCCACATGTTCTGCCGCTGGGCTGGCCCACAGCCTGATCATTTTTTCTGGCGAGTGCTCCGATTCTGAGATTGCCCGGGTGGCGGCTGCTGGCCATGCGCTCGGCGCCCGCACGGTGCTCGGCCTGGGAGGGGGCAAGGCGGTCGATACCGCCAAGGCAGCAGCCGAGAAACTGGGCCTGCCGGTGGTGGTCTGCCCCACGATCGCCTCGACCGACGCCCCCACCAGCGCGCTCTCTGTTATCTATACAGACGATGGCGTCTGCCTGCGGAGCGACTGGCACCGTACCAGTCCGGCATTGGTGCTAGTCGACACTACGGTGATCCTCGAGGCACCCCGGCGATTTCTCCTGGCCGGCATGGGGGATGCTCTTTCCACATTCTTTGAGGCCCGTGCCTGCCAGCGCTCCGGCGCCCCCAACTGCCGCGGCGGCACGACCACCCTCGCCGCGCAGGCGCTGGCCGAACTCTGCTGGAAAACACTCATTGCCGATGGTGTGGCGGCGCTTGCGTCCCACGATGCGAAAGAGCCGTCGCCAGCCTTTGAGCGAATCGTGGAGGCCAACACGCTCCTCTCGGGGCTGGGGTTTGAGTCGGCCGGTCTGGCGGCGGCGCATGCCATCCACAACGGTCTCACGGTGGCCCCCGAAACCCACCATTTCCTGCATGGGGAGAAGGTCGCCTTCGGCACGCTTGTGCAAATCGTGTTGGAAGCGGCTCCCCAGGCGGAAATAGACGCCGTTCTCGACTTCTGCACGGCTGTCGGCCTGCCGGTGACGCTCGCGGAGATCGGCCTGA
>Ga0164295_10002516_pt1 | contig 15054 bp, 14 predicted proteins | sample GEODES006metaG_FD_111798 | JGI IMG/M metagenome (GOLD analysis project Ga0164295, IMG submission 111798) | Oligotrophic lake water microbial communities from Sparkling Lake, Wisconsin, USA - GEODES006 metaG | ecosystem: Environmental > Aquatic > Freshwater > Lake | place: USA: Sparkling Lake...
GGCGCCAGCCGAGCGGGGTGGGGGTTCCACGTGCGGCCACACGCATACCCCCACCCCGCCGCGCTTCGCGCGAGTCGCCCTCCCCACAAGGGGGAGGGAGCTGAACCAATCCGGCTTCACCCTCATCGAACTGCTCGTCGGCCTGTTCCTGTTCGGTGTGATGGCCGCCGCCGGCACCGTGCTGCTGGGCAGCGCCGTGCAGGCCGGTGACAGCAGCCGCGTGCTGCTGAACGATGCGCAAGCGCACATCCGCCTGCGCGCATTGCTCAGCGCCGATACCAGCCAGGCCGCCCCCCGGCCGTGGCGCGACGCCGAAGGCCGCAGCCGGCCGGCCTTCAGCACCAACGACGGCGCGCTGTTCACGCTGGTCCGGCGCGGCTGGCGCAATCCCGATGGCGCAGCGCGCGCCAGCCTGCAGCGCGTGAGCTGGGCCATCGAAGGCGGCAAACTGATCCGCCGTACCGCGTCGATGCTGGATGGCGACGCGCCGGGCAGTGCGACGGTGCTGGCCAGCGGCATCAGCAGCGCCCGGCTGCGCCTGTTCGGGCGCAGCGGCTGGCAGGAAACTTGGGCGGCCACCAGTCCCGCCGCCCTGCCGCGCGCCATCGAATTGACGCTGGCCGGCAAGGACCTGGGCCAGGTGCGGCATGTGCTGCTCATCGGGCCGGGAGGGGCAACATGAAGCGCTCCGTTCCCAAGCACGAGCAAGGCGCAGCGCTGATCAACGTCCTCGTTCTGGTCGGCGTGTTGGCCACGCTTTCGACCAGCCTGTTCGACCGACTGCGCCTCGCCCGCGCGCTGGAGGCCAATCGTGACGGCCGTGCCCTCCAGGAAGCCGCCGTTCTCGCCGCCGAAACCGTCGCGATTGCCAGCGTCTCGCCCGCCGTGCCGCTGCCACAAGCCGGGTTGCAGATCGCGGCCCCCGGCACTGGCGCCGGTGCCCGCGCCGCGGTGACGCCCGGCGGCAATTGCTTCAACCTCAACAGCGTTGCCCTCGGCGCGCCGGGGCGCAGCGTCACCAGGCCACTTGGCGTCGAACAACTCGCCCGCCTGCTCACCGCCCTGGATGTGCCATCCGACGAGGCCGCCCGCATCGCTGCGGCCACCGCCGACTGGATCGACATTGATCAGCAACCCGGCACCGGCGGCGCCGAAGACCCGGCCTATGCCCGCGCTGCCACGCCCTATCGCACCGCCTCGACCTTGCTGGCCGAAGTGTCCGAATGGCGCGCGGTGGCTGGCGTCACCCCGGCGATCTATGCCCGCGCCCGGCCCTTTGTGTGCGCGCTGCCCGAAGCCGAATTGTCGCGGCCCAACCTCAATTCGATGCGCCCGGCCGATGCGCCGGTGCTGGCGGCGATTATCGGTGCGCCACTGGCCACGGTACGCGATGCGATCGCGGCACGGCCCGCCGCCGGTTGGGCCAGCCTTGCCGATTTCTGGGCGCAGCCCTTGCTGGCGGGGCGCGCCGTGGCCGCCGATGCCTTGCGCCAGCCCGATCTGCGCAATCGATGGCTGGCGTTGACGGTGACGGGCCTCGATCCATTGCAGCCGATCGCCGCCACCGGGCTGATCGATGCCGGCCGAGCACCGGCGCGGTTGGTGGTGCGGCGCTGGGGGCCCGACGAATGATTGTCCTGTATCTCGCACCACAGGTGCGCTGGCAGCGCTGGGGCGAAGGCCGGCTGATCGCCAGCGCCGCCGGCTGGCCTGTTGCCGATCCAGCGGTGCCGCTGGTGCTCGCCGTGCCCGGTGAAGACGTGGCGCTGCACTGGATCGATCTGCCTGATCTGGCGCCGGCACAGGCCGCCGCTGCCGCCCGGCTGGCGCTGGCGGATCGGCTGGCGGAAGCCGACCCGCACATCGCTGTCGCACCAGGTTCGGGCCCGCGCGCCGTCGCCGTGGTCAGCCGCACCGTGATGGCCGGCTGGCTGGCCGAACTGGCGCGCAATGGCCTCAATGCCAGCCGCATCATCCCCGATCCGCTGCTGCTGCCGGCGCCGTCCGCCGGCTGGGCGGTGGCGCGCGAGGGCATGCGCGTCGTGGCGCGCAGCATGGCTGCCGCCTTCGCGGCCGAGGCCGATCTGGCCGCCGCGCTGATCGGCACCGATGCGGTGGCGGAGGTCGCGCTGGCCCCGCCCATGCCGGACGCGCTCGATCTGCTGGTCGGCGATTTCGCCACCGTCACCCGCTGGCAGGCCCCCGCCGGCCTGTGGCGGCGCTGGGCGCTGCTGGCGGCGACCATCGCCGGGCTGTGGCTGGCCGGCGATGTCGCGGCGCTGTTGCGCGCCCGCGCCGCCGCCAGTGCGGCCGATGCCGAAACGCTGGCGCTGGCCCGGCCGCTGCTCGCGCCGGGAGGGATTGGCGGCGCCGACGATGGCACGGCAGCGCTGGCCGGCCTGGCGGCCGTCGCGCAGCAGCGCGGTGCCGATGGCGGCTTGGCAACCCTGGCCGCGCCGGTCGTGCAGGCTTTGGCCGCACGGCCGGGTGCCGGACTGGGCAGCCTCAGCTACACACCGGCCGGCGGGCTGGTCGCAGGCGTCGCCGGCGGCCCGGCCGAAGCCCAGGCGCTGGCGTCAGCGCTGGCCCCGTCGGGCCTGACCGTCAGCGTTGGGGCCACCCGCGCCACGGCCGACGCCAGCATCACCGACGTGAGGTTGAGCAAATGATGACGGTCTTCACCCCATGGTGGAACGACCGCACCCCGCGCGAGCGTGCGCTGCTGGCGATCATGGCCGCGCTGCTTGCCGCCGTGCTGGTCTGGCTGGTCGTGCTGCGGCCGCTGGGTACCGCGCGCGCGCAGGCGACAGCAGACGCCAGCACCGCCGTCGCTCGCCATGCCGAGGCTCAGGCGCTGATCGCGGCCATCCGCGCCCGCCCCGCCGCCACGGGGGTCCCGGTGCAGGACATCCTCAACCGTCGGCTGGCCGAAGCCGGCCTGCAAGCCGCGCGGCTGGAGGCGCAAGGGTCGGGCCAGGCGGTGGTGGAAATCGCTGCAGTCAACGGCCGGCTGCTGCTCGGCTGGGCCAGTGGGCTGGAGGTGCGCGATGGCCTGGTGATCGATCAACTGGAGGCGACGCGCAATCCCGACCAATCGGTGCGCGTGCGCCTCACCGTGCGGCGTTCGCAATGACGCGTGTCTGGCCTCTGCTCACCGGCCTTGCCATCGGCGCGCTCGCCCTGTTGCCGGCGCGGCTGCTGCTGCCCGCCCCGCCCCTGTCCGCCGCCAGCGTATCGGGCAGCATCTGGCGCGCAAGCCTTGACGGTGCCGCCATTGGCAGCGCCCGCCTGGGTCCGATCGATCTCAGCCTGCAACCCGGCGCGCTGGTGCAGGGCCGGCTGCAATGGCAATTGGCCGGCGCCGTCACCGGGCGGCTGTTCCAGGGCGCTTCGGGCGGCGGCGGCGAGGGCCTGACCGGCACGCTCGCCGGCACCGCCCTGCCCGGCCTGCCCCTGGCCGGCCTCACCCTGGCCGACACCGGCATCACACTGGATGTCGATGGCCGCTGCCGCAGCGCGTCCGGGCAGGTGAGTGCCACGCTGGCCATCGCGTTGGCCGGACAGACCAGCCTAAATGGTGCGCCACGCTGCGACGGCGCGGTGCTGCTGCTGCCGCTGGCCAGCCCGGATGGCCGGGTGCGGCTGGACTTGGCGCTCACGGCGCAAGGCTGGCAGGGGCGGCTGGCCATCGCCGGTGCGGCCCCGGCCGAAGCCCTGGCGCTGGCCGCCGCCGGCTTTGGACGGGTGAATGGAGAGACTGTGCTGAATCGCGAGGCATCATGGTGATCGCCGCCCTCATCGCCGCGCAACTGGCCGCCGCCAGCCTGCCACCCGGCCTGTCCGAACTGCCGCCGCAGCCGCTGCCCGCCGGCGAATGCGCGCTGTTCCTGTGGGACCGCGCCTCCACGAAGCGCTTCGCCATGCTCGGCCGCAATCCGGCGCTGCTGCGGCTGGTGATCGATGGCCAGATCAATGATCTGCCGGTCACCACCGCCGAAGGCACGGCCGTGCTCGGCTTTGCCCCGGTCAGCCGGTACCGATCCGCCACCCGCAGCTATGAGGTGCGGTTGACCATCCTGCCCGCCACTGCCGGCGGCGCGGTGGTGCGCGATGGCAGCCTGACCATCACCGAAGCCGATGGCAGCGCGCTGGTGCTGCCGGTGGCGGGCCTGGCCGGCTGCCCGTGATGGCGGCGCGCCGGAACACCCCTCGCGAATGGGCGATCGCGATTGGCGGCGGGCTGGCGATGGCGACCGCGCTGGTCTCGCTGCTGCGCGGCGCGGGTTCGGCTACGGCCCCAGAAGCCCCCGTGGTGGCGACCATTGCCGCGCCGCCCGCCGCGATTGCGCCACCGGCGCCCCCTGTTGCGGCCGTCGCGGCCCCCACCGATCTCGCCCTGGCCGGTTTGCGCACCGGGCCGGATGGCGGCATGGCCATCGTGATCACCGGCGGCCGGCAATATCTGCTGCGCCCCGGCCGCAGCCTGAACGCATCAAATATTGGTGGCTTGCGGCTGTTGCGGGTGGAGCCGGGCCGCGCCATCCTCGCCGGGCCGGGCGGCGAGCAGATCCTGGCCTTTCCCGATGCGCCCAGAACGGCCGCCGCCGGGCCATCGCTGCCGCCGGGTGGCGATCCGACACCGTGGCTGCTGGCCACCGCCCCGCTGCGCGGCGCCCAGGGCCTCGATGGCTGGCGGGTGACCAGTCTCGCCGGCCTGCCCCTGCTTGCCCGCGCCGGGCTGCGCCCGGATGACATATTGCTCGCGGCCAATGGCGCCGATCTTCTGTCAGAGGAAAAGATCATGGAGCTGCCGCAGGAACTGGCGGCAAATGGCCAATTGGCACTGCGGGTGCGTCGCGGCGGTCAAGTGATGGAAATCATTGTCAAACCCTGATCGAGTCTGGCGCATCTCCGCCGTCACTGTCTTCATATCGCAACATAGTTGTTATCTTTCTGCAATGCAGATGCAATTTCAGTGACGCGAATCGCGCCTATGCGCGGCCCTAATTCGGGGGCAGACACAATCGGCCATCGTCGCACCCCGGACAATGCCAACACACGGCCAAAGGGGTGTCCCATGAATCTTCGTCTTCGTGCCTTGTTGCTGATCGGTTCGGCTGTGGCGCTCGCCGCCTGCGATGGTGCCAGCAACATTGCTTCGCCTGGTGAAGGCACGCTGATCGTTCCGGCGCCGGCGCCGGCACCCGCTCCGACCCCGACACCGACCCCCACGCCAACGCCCACCGGCCCGGCCACCGATTGCCCGACCGGCACGGCAAATGTCGGCGTCATCAACAGCCTGCGCAACTGCTCCATCTCCGGCACCGTCACTGGTGCCCTGACGCTGCGCAACATCCGCGGCGTGGTCTATTCGCTCAATGGCCGCGTCAACGTCGGTGTCGATCTCGGCTCTGATCCGGGCGCGCCGGCCGCTGGTGGCAGCCAGGGCATCCTGACCATCGAACCGGGCGTGGTGGTGTTCGGTTCGTCCGGCGCCGATGCGCTGGTCATCAACCGCGGCTCGCAGATTTTCGCGGAAGGCACCGCCACCCGCCCGATCATCTTCACCAGCCGTTCCAACATGGAAGGCACGGTGAATGACAGCTCGATCGGCCAGTGGGGCGGCATCGTCGTCCTCGGCCGCGCGCCGATCCACACCTGCGTCGGCGCCGGCGCCACGCCGGGCACCGCCTCCTGCCAATCGGCCGTGGAAGGCCTGACCGGTGCGTTCTACGGCGGCGGTTCGCCGTCCGACAACTCGGGCCGCATGCAATATGTCCAGGTTCGCTACCCGGGCTTCGAAGTCAGCCCCGGCAACGAGCTGAACGGCATCACCTTCGCCGGTGTCGGTTCCGGCAGCTTCGCCCAGAACATCCAGGTGCACAACAGCTCGGACGACGGGATCGAATGGTTCGGTGGCCGCATCAACCACAAGTTCCTGGTCATCACCGGCGCCGACGATGATTCGGTCGATACCGATCTGGGCTACAAGGGTCTGATCCAGTATGCGCTGGTGGTGCAGCGCAGCGACGGCGGTGACCGCACCATCGAAGCCGACACGGCTGGTGGCGAAACCCGCACGCCGCGCTCGAACCCGCGCATTGCCAATTTCACCTTCATCGGCCGCCGCACGCCTGACGCGGTGCTGCTGCGCGGCGGCACCGATTATGGTCTGGTCAACGGCATCATCGCCAACAGCGCGGCCGCCAACTGCCTCGACATCGATGGCAACCAGACCGCGGTGACCACCGCCGATGGCGCCACCGATGAAGCCGGCGGACCGATCTTCCGTTCGGTGATCTTCGGCTGCCCGGCCGCCGCCCGTGACGAAACCGACGTGCCGGTGGCGGGCATCACGCCGCTGATCACCGGCAACAACAACCTGCTGCCGCCGGTCACGCTGACGTTGACCAGCGTATTCCTGCCCGGCACCTTCGAAGCCGCCGCCGTGGCCACCAACCCGCGCACGGCGTTCACGGGCACCGGCACCTTCTTCGACGAAACCACCTTCGTCGGCGCCTTCCGCAACGCCACCGATACCTGGTACACCGGCTGGACCTGCGGCGTCGGCGCGGGTGCCACGGCCTGCACCGCAGCGCCGTCCCCGATCCAGTGATCACCCTGACGGCCGGGGCGTTTCCCGCCCCGGCCGTTTGCCAAGCCACGCGACGTGGCGTTCCCAGGGGGTCTTGAAAATGAACATGCCAAAGCCGCTGCACATCCTGCTTTCCACCACCATGCTGGCCGGCATGGCCGCCCCGGCGTTTGCGCAGGCGGCGCCGCCCGCTGCGCCGCCGGCGCCGCCTGCCGCCGAAGATGCCGTGCCCGAAGAAGAGCCGGTTGACGTTTCCATTCCCGGCGGCGGTGGCAGCGAGATCGTCGTCATCGGTCGCCGCATCCCCAACACCGTGCGGCTCAGCCGCGAAGTGGTCTCGGTGCTGAGCCAAGCCGATATCGCGCGCACCGGTGAAGGCGACATTGCCGGCGCACTCAAGCGTGTCACCGGCCTGTCGGTCGTGGGTGGCCGCTATGTTTATGTGCGCGGCCTGGGCGAACGCTATTCGCTGGCGCTGCTGAACGGTCTGCCGATCCCGTCGCCGGATCCGCTGCGCCGCGTGGTGCCGCTGGATCTGTTCCCGACCTCGGTTCTGGCCTCCTCGATCGTCCAGAAAAGCTATTCGGTGAACTTCCCCGGCGAATTCGGCGGCGGCGTCATCAACCTGACGACCCGCGCCGTGCCGAAAGAAGCCTTCTTCACCGTGGGCGGCAGCATCGGTGCCAACACCGCCACCACCGGGCAGCTCGGCTATGTCTATGCCGGCGGCAGCACCGATTGGACCGGCTTTGACAGCGGCATCCGCAATCTTCCAGCCGGCGTGCGCGCCAGCCAGGACAGCGGCAAGGCCCTGGCGGTCGGCAGCAATTACACGCTGAGCCAACTGCAGACGATCACGGCGTCGCTGGCCAATGCGGAAACCAACGTGATTTTCCGCAACGACAATATCCCGGTCAACTGGGGCGCCAACATGTCGGGCGGCCGGGCCTGGGATATCGGCGATGGCCGCATCGGTTTCGTGTTTGCCGCCGGTTTCTCCAACGATTGGCAGACCAAGGCCGGCAAGCAGCAATTGTCGGGCGGTATCGCGGTCGGCCCCGGCGGCCAGCAGCAGTTGAACGCCGATCAGGATTTCGATTTCGCCTCCACCGAATTCCGCAGCGTGTTGAACGGCCTGTTCAGCGTGGGCGCCGAATTCGGCGATCACAAGATCCGGTTTTCGAACCTGTACGTGAACGACACCATCAAGGAAGCCCGCATCCAGGCCGGCACCGACGATATCAACGTCGGCAACGATCGCCTGTTGCAGCGCAATGCCACCGCCTTGTTCCGCCGCCAGTTGATCGACACGCAACTGGTCGGTGAGTTCAAGTGGGACAATCTCACGCTCGAACTGCGCGGCACCTATGCCAACACCAAGCGTCTGTCCCCCTACGAACGCAACAACAACTATGCCTTCTCGGCGCAGTTCAAGGATTTCGTCAACGATCTGCGCTCGCCGGGTCAGGCCAGCACGGTGGCGTTCAGCCGTCTGAACGAAAATGTGCTCGCCGGCGGGATCGATCTTGGTTACCGGGTGCGCGACGGGGCCTTTCCGGTGCGCTTCACCGGCGGCTATGCCTATACCAAATCCGATCGCAGCTCCGAACGCTTCGATTATCGCTATCAATCCAACGCGGCGCTGCCTGGCGGCGTGACGCAGCAACGGCCGGATTTCCTGCTGTCGGATTTCAACGTCTACACCTACGGCATCAACCTGCAGTCGATCTCCACCGTATCGCCGCGCTATGAAGCGGCGCTGACCACCCAGGCCGGTTATGCACAGGTGGAAATGGAACCGGCCGATGGCGTGCAGATCGTTGGCGGCATCCGTTATGAAAGCGGCCGTCAGAATGTGACGCCGGTTGACGTGTTCAATTCCAATCCGGGTTCGGCCTTCAACACGCCGACCAACATCAACCGCGGCTATTGGCTGCCGGCGGCAACCCTGACCTGGAATTTCATGGCCGACATGCAGTTGCGGTTTGCGGTCTCGAAGACCGTCGCGCGTCCGCAATTCCGCGAACTGGCGCCGCAGCCCTATTTCGACACCGAAAGCGATCGTCTCAGCTTCGGCAACCAGTTCCTGACCAATTCGGAACTGATCAACGCCGAAGCGCGCTACGAATGGTATTTCGGCCGCGACGAGAAATTGTCGGCTGGTGTCTTTTACAAGGATATCAAGAACCCGATCGACGCCATTGCCTTCGTGCAGGGCGGCACTTTCCAGACGACGTTCGCCAACGCGCCGAAGGCCCAGCTTTATGGGGCCGAAATCGAAGCGGTGAAATATTTCGATCTGGGTGGTTGGGGCGATTTCTTCGCCAGCCGCCGCTTCTTCATCTCGGCGAATTACACCTTCACCGATTCGAAGATCCAGGTGAAGGCCGGCGATACCACCCGCTTCCCACTGTCGGGCGCCATCGTTCCGGCGACGGACATCTTCCTCGATGGCCGCCCGCTCACCGGCCAGTCCGATCACCTGGTGAACCTGCAACTCGGCTTCCAGGACGAAGACGGCCTGTCGGAGCAGACGTTGCTGTTCAACTATGCCAGCACCCGCGCCGCCTTCCGCGGCCCGGCCGGCCAGCCCGATCTGATCGAAAAGCCGGGCATCCGGCTCGATCTGGTCATCCGCCAGGGTTTCAAGGTCTTCGGGCACGAGATCGAAGCCAAGCTGGAAGGCCGCAACCTGACCAACACGCGCTATCAGGAGTTCCAGACCCTGAATGCCAGCCGGATCGACACCAACACCTATGTGCTGGGCCGTACCTTCCAGGCGAGTGTGTCGGCCAAGTTCTGAGCCATTGCGCATCGCAAACCGCCGGCGCTGGCAACAGCGCCGGCGGTTTTGTTTTTTGAAGTCAGAGTTTTGGGCTCCCTCCCCCTTGCGGGGAGGGCGTTGGGCGCTGAACTTGATCGCAAGGATTCTACACCACCGGCGGGAACCGACGTGGCTGGTCGCGGAACCAGGCGGTGATGATATATTTGGTGCCAGCGCGCACCGGCAGGCCGGCGTGCAGCGTGGCCGCATTGGGCGTGCCATCGGGCAAACGATTGTTCCAGGCCAGCAATTTGCCGGTTTCCGGCTGGAACAATTTGTTCAGATGCTGGAATCGCGTCGCACCGCCGGCATCGGGCTGATTGAGATAGACCATCATCGTCCAGGTGCGCTGGCCGCCGTCTTCGGTGTGCGGGAAAAAATCCAGTCCCGTCGGCTCGAAATAGTCAGTGTGCATCTGAAACTGCTGGCCCGGGGCATAGCGCTGGCCCTGCAATGCCTCCGCATGGGCCAGCGGCAGGCCGGCATAATCGGCCAGCCGGCGATAGACCGTCCCGACCAGTGCATCATCGGTCGGCAGATCCGCGGTCTCGCTGGTGCGGAAATCGGCCGATGCGCCATAGGCATCGGTGATGGTCGAAGGCCGGCGGTGGACATCGATCAGCGCGACCAGGCCGGCACATTCGGCGGCGGAAAGGAATTTCTTCTTCTGAAGCAACTCCACCCGCTTGTCGGGCAAACGCTGGGCCCCGGCAAAATGGTTCATCGCAGCAGTTCCCTCCAGCCTGGCCCGATCCACAGGCCGATCAACGCCACCCCGGCGAGCAAGGCACCCAGCGGCAGCCGCGTCATCCCGGTCACATCGCGGCCGCGCAGCGCATCCCAGCCGGCCAGCCCCAGGCCCACACCGGCCGCCGCGCTGATCAGCAGCGGCAAGGCCCACGCCCCCAGCATCGCCCCAAGCCCGGCCAGCAGCTTGGGATCGCCGCCGCCCAGACCATCATGCCCGCGCCACCAGCGATAGGCGACCCCGACCAGCCACAGGCCGGCAAAGCCCAGCCCGGCCCCCCAAAGCCGCTCCGACAATGGCGGGCCGGGCAGCAGCAACGCCACCGGGATCAACGGCAGGGTCAGCACGTCCGGCAACCATTGGTGCTCGGCATCGAGGATGATCAGCGTCAGCAGCCACCAGCCGACCAGCGCCAACAACAGCCCATCAACCCCCGGCCAGCGCCACAACAGCGCCGCGCCGACGGCAGCCGCCGCCAGTTCGATGGCGAGATGGCGCGGCGCAATGGCCGTGCCGCAGCGCGCACAGCGACCCCGCTGCGCCAGAAAGGACAACAAAGGCACCAGTTGCAGTGGCCCCAGCACCACGCCGCACGCATCGCAATGCGACCGCCCGGTGATCGCCTGTCCCTGCGGCCAGCGCCAGGTGAGCAGCGCCAGGAAACTGCCGGCAATCAACCCCAGCACCGCCCCGGCCGCCACCCATAAGGCCAGCATCAGGGGATCAAGATCTGGCGCACCGCCTGGCCGCTGGCCAGCGCATCGAGCGCATCGTTGATCTCGCTCATGGGCCGCACGCCGGTCAGCAGCCGCTCCACCGGCAGGCGCCCGGCGCGCCACAGCGCGATGTAGCGCGGAATGTCGCGCGCCGGCACCGCCGATCCCATATAGCTGCCGATCAACGTCTTCGCCTCCGCCACCGGCTGCACGGCCGGAATGGTGAACGGGTCGGCCGGGTTGGGCAGGCCCACCGTGATGATGCGCCCACCGCGCGCCGCAGTGCGATACGCCTCAGCCAGCACCTTGCCGCTGCCGACGCTTTCGATGGCGACGCGCGGCGCGCCGTGGGCGGCAAAGGCGGCGGCGGCGTCTTCGGGGGCAACGGCGGCCCGCGCGCCCAGCGCCAGCGCCAGCGCGCGCTTTTCCGCGACCGGATCGATGGCGATCACCGGCTCGGCGCCGGCGGCAATCGCGCCCATCAGCGCGGCCAGGCCAACCCCGCCCAGGCCCCAGATGGCAACGCTCTCGCCCGGGCGCACCACGGCCGAATTGAACACGGCGCCCACGCCGGTCAGCACGGCGCAGCCGAACAGCGCGGCGATCTCGGCGGGGATATCATCATCGATGACCACACAGCTGCGCTCATCGATCACCGCGTGGCTGGCAAAGGCCGACAGGCCGAGATGATGGTGCACATTCGCACCGCATTCCGACAGGCGAAAACCGCCGCCGAGCAATTCGCCCTTGCCGTTGGCCGCCGCGCCGTTGGGGCACAACCAGGATTCGCCGCTGTGGCAGGCCGTGCAATGGCCGCACGCCGGCAGGAACGCCATCACCACACGTGCACCCGGCGGCAAGCGCGTGCCCGGCCCGGCGGCTTCGACGCGTGCGACGGCTTCGTGGCCCAGCGCCATCGGCAGCGGGCGCGGGCGATCGGCGTTCACCACCGAAAGATCGCTGTGGCACAGGCCAGCAGCCTCGATGCGGACCAGCAGTTCACCGGGGCCGGGCGGCGCCAGATCGAGCGTCGCCAACCTGAGCGGCCGCGAGGTGGCATAGGGACGGGCGGCGCCCATGGTGTCGAGCACGGCAGCGATGGTCTGGGTCATCATCCATCCATATCGGGCAATGCCGCGGCCGCCAATGTCGCGCGGGCCAGTGCGGCGGTCGAATCGATCAGCGGCACGGTCACATCGGCCTGGCTCAGCAACAAAGGCACTTCGGTGCAGGCCGCGATGATCACGTCCGCACCATTGGCCGCCAAACGCGCTGCTTCGCCGGCCAGCGCGGCGCGCACCGCATCGCTGCGGTTCCCGGCCTTGATGGCGTTCACCGCCGGCTGCACCACGGCCAGATCGCCCGCGATCACTGGCACGGGGCTGGCGCGGCCATAAAGATCGAGCGCCAGCGTCGCGCCCACTGCCAGCACGCCGATACAGCGCGGGCGGTGGCCAAGCGCTTCGGCCAATGCGGCATCGATCATCGACACGAACGGCACGCCGGCATCGATCGCATCGGCCCAGCCATGGGCAGCATTGCACGGCATCGCCAGAACTTGCGCGCCCTGCGCCACCAACGCCTGCGCCATTGCAGCCAGCGCCGGGCCTGGCGACGGCCCATCCCCACGCACCGCGGCATTGCGATCGGGCACATGCGGGTTGCTGTCGATCAACACGTGCGGATGGTCGATATCATGGGCAGCGGTCACGCCCGCCACCAATCGGGCCAGAAAATCGGCCGTTGCCGCCGGCCCCATGCCGCCGATCACCCCGATGACCCGATAGGCGGGCATCAGTTCAGTTCGGGATCGCGCAGCACATGGGCAAAGGCCGACAGGCTGGGCGAACCGCCAGTGTGCAGGAACAACACGCGTTCCCCCGCCGCAATGCGGCCATCGCGCACCAGCCCGATCAGCCCGGCCATGGCCTTGCCGCTGTAGACCGGATCGAGCAAAATACCTTCCTGCGCCGCCAACAGCCGCACCGCCGCCACCATGTCGCGCGTCGGCAGCGAATATCCGGGGCCAACCCATTCGTCCAGACAGACAATATCGCCCGCCACCGGCTGCGGCGTGCCCAGAAGATCGGCGGTGGCCTGCGCCAGCTTCAGCACATTGGCTTCCTGTTCACCGCGTTGCCGGCGCACGTTGATGCCGGTCACCGGGATGCCGGCGTTCAGGGCGACCAGCCCGGCGACCAGGCCACTATGGGTGCCGGCGCTGCCCGAAGCCACCACGATCCGATCGAACGCCACACCCGTTTCGAAGCTCTGGTCCATGATCTCTTGCGCGCACGCGGCATAGCCGAGCGCCCCCAACGGCGAAGACCCGCCACCGACGATCACATAGGGCCGCCCACCCGCCGCGGTCACCGCCGCCGCGTCCGCCGCCATCTCGGCCGCCAGATCGGCGCCAGCCTTGACCATGCGGACGTTGCTGGCGCCCATCAGATCGAACAGCAGATTGTTGCCCAGCGCTTCAGTGGCATAGCTGCCGGGCACCCGCTCCTCGATCACCAGCCGGCACTTCAGCCCTTCCCTGGCGGCGGCGGCCAGGGTGAGCCGGCAATGATTGCTCTGCGGCGCGCCCACCGTGATCAGCGTATCGGCGCCCTTGGCCAGCGCATCGGCGACCAGAAATTCCAGCTTGCGTGTCTTGTTGCCACCCCCGGCCAGCCCCAGCAGATCATCGCGCTTGATCCACAATTCCGCGCCACCCAGCGCAGCGGAAAGGCGCGGCAGCGGTTCCAGCGGGGTGAATCCGGGCGTGTAGCGGCGACGGGGGAAGCGAGCGAGGTTCATGGCCAGCGCAATGGCGCAACTGGATCACCATTGGAAGAGGCTTGCCGCCGAAAACCGGCGCCCACGGCTCAGCCGATTTTTTGCGACCAGAAAAAATGGTGCCCGGGGGCGGATTTGAACCACCGACACGGGGATTTTCAATCCCCTGCTCTACCCCTGAGCTACCCGGGCCCACAGCGCGCGCGGCTGGATGGCCGGCGTGGGAGGACGGCAATTAGCCAGCCTCGTGCGGCTTGTCCAGCGCCGACATGTCAGAAAGTTCGTCCTCATTGGCGCTGCCGGGGATGACATAGACGTCGGACAGCCAGGCATTCAGGTCGCGGCTGCGGCAGCCTTCCGAACAGAAGGGCTTGAACGCCGCCACGGCGGGCTGCTTGCGGCAATAGACGCAGGGACGCGGAGCCGATGCCTTGGGCGAATCAGCCTTGTTGGACATGGGGCATTTCTCCTCGTTCCACGGCCACGCGACCACCGGTGATCCGCGCCAGTTCCGCGATCAGTGCCGGCCGCGCGCCGAGCCAGTCGTGCACCGATGGCGGGCCACTGATCGTCACGGCGCCGGTCAACCGCATGGCGCGGCGCAGCAGTTCCAGCGCGGCAAAACCCGGCCGCCGTGCCTCTTCCAGCAGCGACAGGCGCCCGCGTGGCCGGATGATCTGTACCAGGCCAAAGCCGTTCATGGCGGTTTTTTCAAACGGGTTCGGCAGATGTGCGGCCAGCAGCGCATCCACGATCGCACGCGCGGCCCGGCCGCCGAGCGACGGGAAATCCACCACCACCGGGCCGGTGATGCCATGGCGGCGAATCGCGGCGGGCACGGCGATGGCGGCGGCCTCGGCGAGACGGCCGGGATCGCCGGGGCCATCAACATCGATCACCAGCATGCCCGGTGTCGGCGCCATCAGCAGGCGGCCGCCGCGAAAATCGACCACGCCGGTCACCGCCTCCTCCACCACCGCATCCCAGTTGGCTTCGCCCAATCGGTCAGCGCCAAAAGGCGACACCAATGTCGGCTGTTCGAACGAATCGGCCAGCGCCGGCGCAGCGTTCGCCGGGCCAGCATGGGCAACCACCCGCGCCTGCTTGTCGCGCGCGCCGTCGCTGCGGGCTTCGCGCACCACCTGGGCCAGCCGGGTCTGGCCTTCGTGCCAATCGGCCGGGCGCGGGCTGAGCAGCGCCTCTTCGCCCTCCATCTGCGCCACTGCGTGCCCGGCATCGCGGCGAATCAGCCGCGCCGGTGCCACCAATCCGAACGGCAGCGCCACATCGCTGCGGCGCAGATGCGCTTCGATCACAATGTCACCATTCAGCAGCAGCGCGCGCGCCGCGCCCGGTGCCGCCTCAACCAACGCCGTCATTCGCGCCAGCC
>Ga0164295_10002517_pt1 | contig 15053 bp, 16 predicted proteins | sample GEODES006metaG_FD_111798 | JGI IMG/M metagenome (GOLD analysis project Ga0164295, IMG submission 111798) | Oligotrophic lake water microbial communities from Sparkling Lake, Wisconsin, USA - GEODES006 metaG | ecosystem: Environmental > Aquatic > Freshwater > Lake | place: USA: Sparkling Lake...
GGCGTAAGCCTGAATTCGGCCCAATGAAGCGCTCGGTCAGGGATTACACCCGAGATAATTTGGAGTCATCATGGCCATTGCAACCCCTGAAATTTATGCAGAAATGCTTGATCGCGCCAAAGCTGGCGCATTCGCATATCCCGCAATTAACGTTTCATCATCTTCCACAATCATCGCAGCAATTCGTGGTTTCGCCGAAGCTGAATCAGATGGAATCATCCAATTTTCTTGGGGCGGCGCGGAGTATGCATCCGGTTCAACCGTTAAGAACATGGTCGATGGCGCAGTAGCGCTCGCCGAGTTCGCACATGTAGTTGCTAAGAACTACAACGTAAATATTGCAATTCACACCGACCACTGCCCAGCAGAAAAACTAGATGGCTACATGCGCCCACTTCTTGAAATCGGCGCACAGCGCATCAAAAGCGGTCAAGGGCCACTCTTTAATTCACATATGTGGGATGGCTCAGCAGTCGATATGACCGAAAATATGAAGATCGCCGACGAACTTCTTACAAAGTCAGTTGCGGCTCGCACAATTTTGGAAATCGAAATCGGCGTTGTCGGTGGCGAAGAAGATGGCGTTGAAGCAAAACACGATGCCAAGCTTTACTCGACACCAGAAGATGCTTTGATGACAATCGAAACTCTTGGTCTCGGAGAACGTGGTCGCTACATGGTTGCTGCAACATTCGGTAATGTGCACGGCGTTTACAAGCCAGGCAACGTTGTATTGCAACCAAAGATTTTGCAGACTTTGCAAGATGCCGTTGTTGCTAAGAAGGGTCTTGCTGCAGGCAGCAAACCAATGGATCTGGTATTCCACGGTGGTTCTGGCTCACTGCTTTCAGAGATTCGCGACTCACTTGATTACGGCGTAATTAAGATGAATATTGATACCGATACTCAGTACGCATTTACGCGCCCAATCGTTGATCACATGTTTAAGAATTACGATGGCGTGCTAAAGATCGACGGAGAAGTTGGAAATAAGAAGGCTTACGATCCACGTGCGTGGGGTAAGGCTGCAGAAGCAGGTATGGCAGCTCGAGTTGCTCATGCTTGCTCAGATCTTCGTTCAACCGGCACATCACTCAAGAAGTAATTACTCACTAATTCCAATCTTCGGAAAGGTTTCACCATGCCAGCGCTAGTTTTGCTCGGAGCTCAATGGGGCGATGAAGGCAAGGGAAAAGCCACAGATATTCTTGGTGACCGCGTTGATTATGTTGTCCGTTATCAAGGCGGCAATAACGCGGGCCACACCGTGGTTATCGGAGATCAGAAGTACGCACTTCACTTACTTCCATCTGGAATTTTAAGTCCCAACGTTGTTCCGGTTATCGGCAACGGCGTTGTAATTGATCCGGGTGTATTGCTCGAAGAAATTCGCGGCTTAACTGAACGCGGAATTGATTGTTCAAAGTTGGTTATTTCAACGAATGCGCACTTGATTACGCCATATCACCGCACCATCGATAAAGTCTCAGAACGCTTCTTAGGTAAATCAAAGATTGGTACAACCGGTCGCGGAATCGGACCAGCGTATGCGGACAAGATAAATCGCATTGGAATCCGAGTTCAAGATCTCTTTGATCCTTCAATCTTGCGTCAAAAAATCGAAGGTGCTTTGCGCGATAAAAACCAAGTACTAATAAAGGTTTTCAACCGCAAGAACATTGAAGTTGATGAAGTCCTTGATGAATATCTGGCATATGCCGAAATCCTTCGCCCATACGTAGCAGACACTGTTTTACTTCTCGATCAAGCACTCAAGGCTGGCAAGCGCGTTCTGCTCGAAGGCTCACAAGGAACTCTGCTCGATGTCGATCACGGTACTTATCCATTCGTAACTTCTTCAAACCCAACTGCAGGGGGTGCTTGCACAGGTTCTGGAATCGGACCAACCAAAATTGATCGAGTAATCGGAATTGTTAAGGCTTACACAACCCGCGTTGGTTCTGGGCCATTTCCAACCGAACTATTCGATGAAGATGGCGAAAAGCTGCGCACTATCGGCGGTGAAATTGGCGTAACAACTGGTCGTGCTCGTCGTTGTGGTTGGTATGACGCACCGATTGCGCGATATGCGGTCAGAGTTAACGGACTTACTGATTTCTTCTTAACAAAGTTAGATGTTTTAACTGGCTGGAAAGAAATTCCAGTATGTGTTGCATATGAAATTGATGGCAAGCGCGTTGAAGAACTTCCCGCATCGCAATCAGATTTCCACCATGCAAAACCTATTTACGAATATTTGCCAGGATGGAATGAAGATATTTCAGGTGCGCGCAAGATTAGTGATTTGCCGAAGAACGCTCAGGATTACATTTTGTTCTTAGAAAAGATTTCTGGCGCACCGATGAGTGCAATCGGAGTCGGACCTGGTCGCGACCAAACAATTGTTGTGAAGGATTTTATCTAGCCCATGAAAATCCTCCTAGTCGGAAGCGGCGGTCGCGAACACGCACTTGCACTAGGACTCCAAGCAGATCCAGCTTGCGCTGAACTGCATTGCGCACCCGGCAATCCCGGAACCGCGCAAATTGCAACTAATCACTCACTGGATATCACAAATAACGAAGCGGTTCTTTCACTAGCAAAATCATTAAGTGTCGATTTAGTAGTGGTTGGTCCTGAAGTTCCACTTGTAAATGGTGTCGCAGACTTACTTCGTGCGGCAGGGATTGCCACATTTGGCCCATCTAAAGCTGCTGCCCAACTTGAAGGATCAAAAGATTTTGCCAAGGGTGTAATGCGTGATGCAGGCGTTCCAACTGCGCGCAGCTTCACTTGTCAGACGCAATCTGAAATAGAGCATGCTCTTGATTCTTTTGGTGCTCCATATGTTGTTAAAGACGATGGGCTTGCTGCGGGCAAGGGCGTAGTTGTTACTGATGATCGCCAAGTTGCGCTAGAACATGCCATCTCATGCAATCGCGTTGTTATAGAAGAATTCTTAAACGGTCCAGAGATTTCACTCTTTGGAATTTCAGATGGACGAAATGTTTTACCTATGGAGCCAGCGCAAGATTTTAAGCGCGCTTATGATTTCGATAAAGGTCCCAACACTGGTGGCATGGGTGCATATTCACCTCTCCCATGGGCACCAGATGACATTGTTGATGAGACATATGAAAAAATATTAGCGCCGATGATTGCTGAAATGGCAGCGCGCGGAACACCATTCGTTGGGCTTTTATATGCAGGACTAGCACTTACCGATAATGGGATTCGAGTGATCGAATTTAATGCACGCTTTGGTGATCCCGAAACTCAAGTTTTAATTCCTCGCCTTAAAACTCCCCTGGCAACGCTCTTATATAAAGCAGCAACTGATTCTTTAGATGATGCTGTGCTCGAGTGGCGTGATGACAGCGCAGTTACAGTTGTATTAGCCGCTCCCGGCTATCCAGATGTGCCACAAATTAGCGGCGTAATAACGAATATTCAAAAGATCGCAGATACTCAAATTTTTCATGCCGGAACTTCACAAATTGGAGAAAACTTGGTTTCAACTGGCGGGCGAGTAATGACTGTTACTGGAATTGGCTCAGATCTAACCCAAGCGCGCGATCGTGCATATCGCGCGATCTCACAGATTGAACTTTCCGGATCTTTCTATCGCAGCGATATCGCGCTCAATGCGTCGGTCGCCGAGAAGGGCAATTAAATGGGGGAGAATAAGCCAGTGAACGTCCTTGCTGATCGTTATGCATCCAGTGCAATGCGCGCCATCTTCGCACCTGAAGAGAAAATAATTGCAGAACGCCGTCTCTGGCTGGCTGTAGCCCGCGCACAGAACAAGCTGGGCCACGCAATTTCAGATGCAGCAATAGCTGATTATGAGAAAGTTATTAATAAAGTTGATCTGGCATCAATTGATGCTCGCGAGAAGTTAACTCGCCATGATGTGAAAGCCAGAATTGAAGAATTTAACGCCCTTGCAGGACATGAATTAATTCACGCCGGTATGACTAGCCGTGACTTGACCGAAAATATTGAGGCGCTGCAGATAAAAAATGGTCTAACGATAGTGCACGACAAAGTTGTTGCCGTTTTGGCACAACTTGGCGAAAAGGCAGCACAATATTCAGACCAAGCTATCGCTGGTCGTTCACATAATGTGCCCGCACAAATCACAACATTGGGAAAACGTTTTGCATCCGCTGCCGAAGAACTGCTCTTTGCGTACGAGCGCTTGGTTTCACTTCAAGATCGCTATCCGATGCGCGGAATTAAAGGTCCGGTTGGAACTTCACAAGATTCAATTGATTTACTTGGTTCATCAAAAGCACATCACAGCCTAGAAATTGAAATCGCAAACGAGCTTGGCTTTAACCGAGTCCTAGATTCAACTGGCCAGATTTACCCGCGATCTTTTGATTACGATGTTGTGACAACTTTGGTTCAATTAGTGGCAAGTCCTTCATCTCTTGCCACTTCAATTCGCTTAATGGCTGGCGCCGAACTTGTAACTGAAGGCTTCAAGGCCGGACAAGTTGGCTCATCTGCAATGCCTCATAAGATGAATACTCGTTCCTGTGAACGCATTAACGGCCTAAGCGTGATCTTGCGCGGTTATGCCTCGATGGTTTCAGAACTTGCTGGCGATCAATGGAACGAAGGCGATGTTTCGTGCAGCGTAGTTCGTCGCGTTGCCCTGCCAGATGCTTTCTATGCTATCGACGGTCTGCTTGAAACCACGCTTACGGTGCTTAGCGAATTTGGTGCTTTCCCTGCAGTAATCGCTGCAGAACTCGATCGCTATCTACCTTTCTTGGCAACAACAAAGATTTTGATGGCATCCATTAAGGGCGGCGTTGGCCGCGAAGTTGCCCACGAAGTGATTAAAGAACACGCAGTTAAAGCAGCGCTGTTAATGCGCGAAGGTAAAGCAAATACCCTACTTGATGCACTTGCTGCCGATGATCGCTTGCCACTAGATCGCAAAGCGCTAGATGCGCTAATTAGCCAACCAATTGAATTTACTGGCGATGCTCGCCAACAAATTGCTCGAGTTGTAGATCGCATTGACGCGATTACTTCCGCGCATCCTGCCGCAGCGCAGTACAAACCTCATTCCATCAGGTGAGCGGCTTCGGCGCAGCTGGCGCTCCTCCAGCACCAACTATTGCCGGTTGGAAACATCTGCGCACAGGAAAAGTTCGAGACCTTTACACCAACAGCGCAGATGAAATTTTATTAGTTGCCTCCGATCGTATATCCGCATTTGATTGGGTATTGCCAACCACGATTCCAAATAAAGGTGCGATCTTGACCCAGCTTTCACTTTTTTGGTTTGAACTACTCGAAGATATAGTGCCAAATCACATCATTAGCGATGATGTGCCAATACAGGTTGTTGATCGTGCTGTGATCGTAAAACCACTAGATATGTTTGAAATCGAATGCGTGGCACGTGGTTATTTAACTGGTAGCGGACTTGGCGAATATAAAGAAAACCAAGCAGTCTGTGGAAATTCACTCCCATCAGGTTTAGTTGATGGTTCGCAGTTACCGGGCAACATCTTCACGCCAGCAACTAAGGCCGAAATTGGTGATCACGATCTAAATATAGATTTTGAATCTGCGGCAAAAATTGTGGGAGCCGATGACGCGGCTCAGCTGCGTGATTTAACGATTGCTCTTTATGAAACAGCTGCCGACTTTGCCCGTAGCCGCGGAATCATCTTGGCTGATACTAAATTCGAATTTGGCCGCGATCGCAAAGGCGTCATAACCCTGGCGGATGAGGCTTTAACGCCTGATTCATCACGTTTCTGGGAGGCAGCGAAATGGCAACCGGGTAGCGCGCAAAGCTCATTTGATAAACAATTCGTTAGAGATTTCTTAACCAACAGCGGCTGGGATAAAAAGAGCCCACCACCAGAATTGCCGGCAGAGGTCGTAGAAAAAACTGCAGCGCGATATGAAGAAGCATATTTCCGTATTACAGGTATTAAGTTCTAGCAAGAACATAAGTAGAGAGAGAAGCAAATGGCAAAGATCGTGGTTGATGTGATGTTAAAGCCCGAAATTCTCGACCCACAAGGAGTAGCAGTTTCTGCTGCCTTGCCTCGTCTGGGATTTACCTTTGCAAAGAGCGTGCGCCAAGGAAAGCGTTTTGAAATTGAAATTGATGGAGACCCAACACCTGCACAGTTAGCTGAAGTTGCCAAGGCGGCAGAGACGTTACTTGCTAATCCAGTTATCGAAACCTTCACAGTAAGAGTTGAAAAGTAAATGAAAGTTGGCGTCGTAACTTTTCCAGGAACGCTCGATGATCGTGATGCTGCGCGCGCTGTGACACATGCGGGTACGACTGCAATCTCGCTCTGGCACAACGATGCGGATCTAAAAGGTGTTGACGCAGTAATTCTGCCTGGCGGCTTCTCCTACGGTGACTACCTTCGATGTGGCGCAATCTCACGTTTTGCACCGGTGATGGAAAAAATTATCGACGCTGCCAATGGTGGAATGCCGCTACTCGGTATCTGCAATGGCTTCCAAGTTTTATGTGAGGCTCACTTGCTGCCAGGAGCGCTCACTCGTAACCATGAGCTTCATTTCCTATGCGGTGATCAAAAATTAGAGATTACTAATAACCAAACGGCTTGGACATCTTCCTATTCAGTTGGTCAGGAAATAGTTATTCCCCTAAAAAATGGTGAAGGCTCTTTTCAATGTGACGATGCCACCCTTGCTGCACTTGAGGGTGAAGGGCGAATAATCGCAAGATATGTAGGTGAAAACCCCAATGGATCGCGCAATAAAATTGCAGGTATTACAAATACACGCGGCAATGTAGTTGGTTTAATGCCTCACCCCGAACATGCCATCGATACCTTAACTGGACCAACCGCTGACGGTTTAGGTTTCTTCACTTCAGTTTTGAAAGCCTTGGTGAAGTAATTGGTGCTAGACACTGTTGCTATTGCCCAAAATAATTCGGACGCGGCTCAGCCTTTCGCTGAACTTGGATTAAAGCCCGATGAATATGCGCGTATCAAAGAAATTTTAGGTCGGCGTCCAACTTCATCTGAGCTCGCTATGTATTCAGTAATGTGGTCTGAACACTGTTCTTATAAATCATCCAAGGTGCATCTAAAACAATTTGGTGACAAGGCCGTTAAGACAGATGCTCTTTTGGTTGGCATTGGTGAGAACGCTGGTGTTGTAGATGTTGGTCAGGGATACGCGGTTACATTTAAAATTGAATCTCATAACCACCCATCCTTTATTGAGCCGTATCAAGGTGCAGCGACCGGTGTTGGTGGAATCGTGCGCGACATTTTGACAATGGGTGCTCGTCCTATTGCAGTAATGGATCCATTGCGCTTTGGTCCGGCCGATGCTGCGGACACGCGACGTGTTTTGCCGGGAATCATCGCCGGTGTCGGTGGATACGGAAACTGTTTAGGGCTACCGAATATTGGCGGCGAAGTTGTCTTTGATGAAACTTATATTGGTAATCCATTGGTTAACGCACTTTGCGTTGGTGTGATGAAACATAGCGATATCAAACTCGCTAAAGCGGCAGGTGCTGGCAATTTAGTTGTCTTATACGGTGCTAAAACTGGCGGTGACGGCATCGGTGGCGTTTCGGTACTGGCATCTGAAACTTTTGATTCAACTGGCCCAGCTAAACGTCCAGCGGTGCAAGTTGGGGATCCATTTGTTGAAAAAGTTCTAATCGAATGCTCACTAGAAATTTTTGCTGAAGATTTGGTCGTAGGCATCCAAGACCTCGGCGGGGCAGGCTTATCTTGTGCAACTAGCGAGCTAGCTTCAGGTGGCAGTGGTGGCATGAAAGTCGAACTTGACCGAGTTCCGCTGCGTGATGCCACCTTGTCGCCGGAAGAGATTTTGATGTCTGAGTCACAAGAGCGTATGTGTGCCATCGTCGAGCCAAAACATATTGAGCGCTTCTTGGAGATCTGTAAAAAATGGGATGTCACTGTAACTGTCATTGGTGAAGTAACCGATGGCGAACGACTTGAGATCACCTGGCATGGAGATTTGATTGTCGATGTTCCGCCACGCACCGTGGCCCATGATGGACCCGTCTATAACCGACCACTTGCTAAACCTGAATATGTGGATCGTGTAAATGCCGAACAAGTTATTGTGCCGCGGCCAAGCACAGCAGATGAAATTAAATCGACAGTCTTGAAATTAGCGGCAACGCCAAACTTGGCCGATAAATCTTGGGTGACATCGCAATACGATCGTTATGTACAAGGAAATACCATTCAATCACAACCCGATGATTCCGGAATGGTTCGCATAGATGAGAAAACACATTTGGGCGTTGCAATCGCAACTGATGCCAACGCAAACTGGTCTTACTTAAATCCATACGAAGGCGCTAAGTTGGCTCTGGCTGAAGCAGCACGCAATATTGCAACTGCCGGTGCTAAACCTTTAGCTGTAACCAACTGCCTCAACTTTGGATCTCCTGAAGATCCTGGGGTTATGTGGCAATTTGCAGAATCAGTACGAGGTTTAGCAGATGGTTGTTTAGAGATGGGCTTGCCAGTAACTGGTGGAAATGTTTCTTTCTATAACCAAACTGGAGCTGTTGCTATTTTGCCGACGCCTGTGATCGGTGTATTAGGTGTAATCGATGATGTGCGAACTAGAACTCCCATGAGTTTTGATCGCGCTGGCCTAGAACTTTATTTACTTGGCGAAACCGCCGATGATGTCGCTGGCAGCGAATGGGCTTACATGCACGGACAACGCGGAGGATGCGCACCAGTGGCTGATTTACAGCGTGAAATGCGCCTAATTGAGCTGCTTGTTGCAGGCCGAACTTCACAGATATTCACAGCAGCGCACGATCTAAGCCAAGGTGGACTTAGCGCTTCCCTTACTGAAATGGTGCTTCGTCATAACGTTGGTGCGGATATCACTATCGCAAATGTGGAAGTTGCGCTGATTTCAGAATCACCGGGACGCGTAATCGTTGCCATTGATCCTGCAAAGTCAGAGCAACTCATGGCACTTGCCAAAAAGCAAGAAATTGCAATTATGAAAATTGGTACAACTGGCGGTAATAATTTAGTAATTAATGGCGCAATCATTCCCCTTAACGAATTGCGATCTGCACATACCGAAACTTTCCCGAAGTTATTTGGATAAACGATGCGCGATCCTAAAGTTTTAGAAGCGGTCAAACAGACCCTTGCTGCCCTAGTAGAAAAATCTCCAGGGCGCGCTATCGAAGTTCGGATTCCACCATATGCCGCTGTGCAATGTGGCAATGGACCAACTCACACTCGAGGCACTCCAGCAAATGTTATAGAAATGGGCGCCGAAACTTGGTTGGCGCTAGCAAGCGGAGAACGCACTTGGGCTGATGCGATGTCGCAAGGACTCATAAACGCATCTGGCGCCCGTGCAGATTTAACTGAACTTTTGCCGATTAGGATAAAGCCATGACGCGCCGCCCTGATGGACTGCTTAACCACAACGTGCTAGATGATGACAAGGCGCCGCAGGATGCTTGTGGAGTATTTGGCGTTTGGGCGCCAAAAGAAGAAGTTGCCAAGTTAACTTTTTACGGACTCTATGCCTTGCAGCATCGTGGACAGGAATCAGCGGGAATTGCAGCAAGTGATGGCGAAAGAATTTTGATTTACAAAGATATGGGTTTGGTTTCACAAGTTTTTACTGAAACTGATCTTGCTGGTTTGACCGGTGATTTAGCAATTGGGCATTGCCGTTACAGTACGACCGGATCAAGCACTTGGGTTAATGCCCAACCAACGCTAAGACCCACTAAATACGGCACTTTGGCCCTAGCCCACAATGGAAATCTGACCAACACCGGTGATCTAGCCGAGATGGTGCAAAAGCTTGAAGGCGATTCTGCAAAGAGCGACCGTGGCGCAACGACCGATACCGAAATCATGACCGCCTTAATTGGGCTGCAAGATGAGAAGAATGTGGAAGCCAGTGCAATTGCAGTTCTACCCAAACTTGAAGGTGCTTTCTCGTTGGTCTTTATGGATGAAAAAACTTTATATGCCGCGCGCGATCGTCATGGTGTGCGCCCACTAGTAATTGGAAAACTCGATCGCGGTTGGGTTGTTGCATCAGAGACAGCGGCGCTCGATATTGTCGGAGCAGCCTTTGTGCGCGAAGTTGAACCCGGTGAATTCTTAGCAATAAACGAAGATGGAATTCGTTCACAAATGTGGGCAATACCTGATCCGAAGGGATGCATCTTCGAATATGTTTATCTAGCGCGACCAGATACAACAATTGCTGGACAAGGCGTGCACGCTACTCGAGTGCGGATAGGTAAGCGTCTGGCAATCGAAGCGCCAGTTGAAGCAGATCTAGTTATTCCGGTACCAGAATCAGGAACGCCAGCAGCGATTGGATATGCGCAACAATCTGGAATTCCTTATGGTCTTGGCTTGGTTAAGAATTCCTATGTTGGGCGAACATTTATTCAGCCTTCGCAAACTATCCGTCAGCTTGGTATTCGCTTAAAGTTGAATCCGCTGCGCGAGATAATTGAAGGCAAGCGCATAATTGTTGTGGATGATTCGATTGTCCGTGGAAATACCCAACGCGCAATTGTCCGTATGTTGCGCGAAGCGGGTGCGCGTGAGATTCACGTTCGTATTTCTAGCCCACCGGTTGAATGGCCTTGCTATTACGGAATTGATTTTGCTTCGCGCGCTGAATTAATTGCCAGCGGTTTAGAAGTTGAAGAAATCCGCCGTTCGATTGGTGCAGATTCACTCAGCTATGTCTCGCTGGAAGGCTTGATCGCAGCGACCACAATCGCCGAAGATAAGCTCTGTACCGCTTGTTTTACAGGTACTTATCCCATTGCGGTCCCGACAGATATGTCAGAAGGCAAGATGCGTTTGGAAATTACCGAAAAAGTTAGAAGCCAAGAGAACCAACAAGTATGAGCACCTATAAAGACGCGGGCGTCGATATCGATGCTGGAGATCGCGCCGTTGAATTAATGAAGGCTTCAATTGCCAAAGCAACGCGTCCCGAAGTTATGGGCGGCATCGGTGGATTTGCAGGTTTGTTCGATGCCAGTGCTTTAAAGAAATTAGATAAACCTCTATTGGCAACTTCCACTGATGGCGTTGGCACTAAAACTGAGATTGCTCGCCAGATGGGTATTTATGACACCATCGGTGAAGATTTAGTCGCTATGGTCGTAGATGATTTAGTGGTTTGTGGCGCAGAACCACTATTTATGACTGATTACATCGCTGTCGGAAAAGTAATCCCAGAACGTATTGCAGATATCGTTAAAGGAATTGCACGTGGTTGCGTAAAAGCAAATACTGCTTTAATTGGTGGAGAAACCGCTGAACACCCTGGCCTACTTAAAGAAGATGAATTTGATATTGCAGGAGCAGCAACCGGTGTCGTAGATGCTGATAAGCAACTTGGGCCACATCTTGTAAAGGCTGGGGATCTCATCATCGCAATGCCCGCAAGTGGTTTTCATGCAAATGGATATTCACTTGTGCGACACATCTTGGCTACTCAAAAATTAGACTTACATAAAATATATGAAGGTTTTGATAAAACTTTGGGTGAAATACTTCTTGCCCCAACCGAAATTTACACACTTGATTGTTTAGCTCTGATAAGAGCGCAGCAAGAGAATATTCGCACTTTCTCTCACATAACCGGTGGTGGATTAGCTGATAACACTGCGCGCGTTATTCCAGATGGCTTAAATGCCAGATATGACCGCACAACTTGGGCGCTACCTGGCGAAATGAAATTTATGGCAGAAGTTGCTGGTGTTCCACAACACGATATGGAGCGAACCTGGAACTGTGGCATTGGCATGGTTGCAATAATCGACCCATCGATTGCGGATTTGGCCATCAAATCCTTGGCCGCACGCGGCATGAAAGCTTGGGTCGCAGGCTCAATTCACGCTCAAATTGGCCCGGGAGCGGCTGCTTTGGAAGGTACCTACCTGACGCGATAACCTACGCGTCTTGACGAAAACTGTAATTGGTAAGGAGGTCGCCCAATGGGTCGCGGCCGTGCAAAAGCTAAACAGACAAAAGTGGCAAGAGATCTCAAGTACAACTCTCAGGAGATGGATCTTGATCGTCTTGCCAAAGAACTCCATGGTGAAGATTCATCAAATAAATCACGCGAAGATGATGATCCATTTGCAGAGGGCAATTACATCCCTCGTGCCTAATTTTGCACATGTAAGTTGCTGGCCGTGAGACCAACTCCTTACGTTGCTTCACTTCGTATCTACGAACCACTTTCCGCATTTGAACCAGCAGATCGATTGCGTTGGCAAGGTGTTGCCTCAAATGAAAATTCAAAACGTGAAGAACAAGAACTAGCGCTGCGCCGCTTAGTTTTTCCAGAGCCGCCTGCGGGTCGTCCCGATGGCGCACACATTCTTGATATCGATGGGATTCGTTACATTTCTCCTTGGTCGACCGCAACTCGTTGCTGGGCAGCCCTCGATGATTTTAAAGATTCACTTCCATCCTCGGTTACACCATTTTTCTTGCCGCAATCCTTAGAAGATGTAATTACTGCAGGCGTTGATTTAATGGAAGATCGCGTGCCACACATCTTGACTGAAAATTGGGTAATTCCACCGCGCTGGTTCTCACTGTTTATGGCTGGCGATCGCGTTCGTGGCGAAGATGAAGATGGACTTTTTTGCATCATGCGCACCAATATTGCAGATGCCAAAGCGCGTACTGAAGTGGCGCATCAAACGGTGCGTAGCGCATTTGGTGAAGGATCTACTGAAGCTGAAATCGAACACTTACTCGAATGGCTCGATATGTTCCACAACAAATCACTTGTCGAATTAGATTACGGCGGCTTGGCAAATTATTTAGATTACGGACTGCGCTTGGCTGGAGAAGAAGGAATCGAAGCTGACACATCTGTTGAAGATGTTCTGCTTTCTCTTTCCGGATTAGCCGCCGGCGATGGCCGAATGGCTGGACAGGGTTATGAGCGTTTACTCAGCCGTTGGCGCATCGTGCAGGGCTTTGAATCTGCGATCTGAACGATCGTAACTCTGATCTACTATTGCTATTTGTGCTCACTTTGACGGATACTTCCGACACTCGTTACAAATCGGACATTTAAATTGTCCGGAGGACAGAGATGAAAAAGGTGATCCATGAGCCGTCTTCCCGATGCAGAAATCTTGCTCACTCCACGAGAAGTCGCCGATCTTTTTGGCGTTGATCCAAAGACTGTTACTCGCTGGGCCAAGGCCGGCAAATTAACTTCGATTCGCACACTTGGTGGACATCGCCGTTTCCGCAAATCCGAAGTTGATGATCTACGCAACAATTATTTTAAGACCGATAACAAGTAATTAACTTATGGAATATTCAGTTCTGCAATTCTTTCTTCTTGGCGCGCTCACATTTATCTTTGTTGGTGCGATAACGCCATTGATGCGCAAGTTAGCCTTGAGCATCGGAGCAGTAGATGCCCCAAATTTAGCCCGCAAAGTTCAAAAGACTCCAGTGCCATATTTGGGTGGAGTCGCAATCGCTTTAGGTGTTGTGGGTGCTTCATACGGTTCGCTCTTAGCAGTTGATTTTTCTATGCAAACTTTTCGACTTGCAAGTTTTGTCTTGGTCCCAGCAATGGCAATTTCAGCTATGGGATTGGTCGATGATTTGCGCGGCCTGCAACCATGGCCACGATTAATTGCACAGACTGTGACTGGAGTTATCGTGGCAGTAATTCTTACGGCCACTGACACTATGGGCGTTGCCTTCGGAAATACATTTCTTAACTATGCGATCTCTGTTTTGTGGATCGTGGGAGTATGCAACTCAATTAACTTTTTCGACAATTTAGATGGCGGCGCTGCTGGTACCGTTGCGGTGATTACTTTTTTCTTATTCTTTATTGCCTACGATCGCCAGCAGGTGTTAGTTAGCGCTCTTGCCATCGTAACTGCGGGAGCCACAGCAGGATTTCTTATGTGGAACCGCGCTCCAGCCAAGATTTATATGGGTGATGCCGGCGCGCTCTTTCTAGGAATCATTATTTCGGTGCTCACAATTCGGTTAAGCCCAGGCGTTGTTCCGCAAGTTAAATCCTTCGCTATTCCATTGGCGTTGATGGCTATTCCAATTCTTGATACAACAGTTGCAGTGACATCGCGTATTTATCGCGGAATATCGCCTTTCCAGGGCGGAACCGATCACTTGTCACACCGCTTAATGCGAGTAGGCCTAACTCGTCGCTTAACCGCATTTACTTTGTGGGGTTTAGCTGCGTTCTATGGTGCGTTGGCGCTTTCTATATATACCTGGCCTGATTCTGCCGGATACCAATTGATGGCAATCGGCGCTGCTGCTTGGTTGTTGAAGTTGGTTTACTTCTTACGTATTCCATCTTCGGGGTAGACTAAAGACATGGCTAACAACGATGATGTAAAAGCGAGAATGCTCGCAGCGCTTGAAGCGAAAAAAGGTAAAAAGGGTGCACCCGGAACGCAGACACATGCAGAAGGCGGTTCCAAGATTCGTGGCGGCCAACGCAGTGGTGGAGCACCTCAGGTGCAACGTAAAGCAGGACCTTCTGGTTCAGGGTCTGCTGGTTAATTTTTAATTTAAATTAATTTTTTCAATTGTGGCTCGGGACAGGATCGAACTGTCGACCTCACGATTTTCAGTCGCGCGCTCGTACCAACTGAGCTACCGAGCCAATATTTAGTTGTAAATTAAATTCTTATTGAATGATTAAAAAAGAAGAGAGTGTGTGGACACTCTCTTCTCGCGACCCGGACGGGACTTGAACCCGCGACCTCCGCCGTGACAGGGCGGCGCGCTAACCAACTGCGCTACCGGGCCTTAAAGAATAAAAACATAAGTGGCTCTTATGTCACCTTAAAGCCGTTGCTTCCAGATTTCTCTGGTCTTGCGTGCCCCCAACGGGATTCGAACCCGTGTTACCGCCGTGAAAGGGCGATGTCCTAGGCCCCTAGACGATGGGGACGTTTGAGGCTCGCAAATCGTACCTTCTAGAGGGGTGCTAACCAA
>Ga0164295_10002518_pt1 | contig 15040 bp, 12 predicted proteins | sample GEODES006metaG_FD_111798 | JGI IMG/M metagenome (GOLD analysis project Ga0164295, IMG submission 111798) | Oligotrophic lake water microbial communities from Sparkling Lake, Wisconsin, USA - GEODES006 metaG | ecosystem: Environmental > Aquatic > Freshwater > Lake | place: USA: Sparkling Lake...
CCCGGCGAGGTCGGCTACAATCAAGCTGGTTAGTGTTCACGAGAAGGCCCGGTTTTGACTTCACCCCCCGGCGAGGTCGGCTACAATATGCGGTGCTTTTATCCCATCGCCTACATTGTTTTGACTTCACCCCCCGGCGAGGTCGGCTACAATAGGTCTTGCGAAAATTCCCCAAACTGTTCAACATTACTCAATCAATTCAGATCACTGAGTTCCTCGCCGGGGGGTGAAGTCTTAACTGATCGAGCACCCATCGGACCTCTGCCTCGCACGTCCGGTGGGTGCTCTATTTATTCCCAGAACTCGATCTGCTTTGGCATGTCAGGATCGACCGCTCGATTGCCCTGTTTGTAGTTCTGCCCGATCACCGTCACCGCACGCTTCCATTGCTCGTCTGTCATGAACAGGATGCGCACATTCCCCGCCTCTGGACAGACCTTCTGAATGCGCTCCGTGTATTTCTCCAGCGCCTCATAGCTCACACAGGGCCGCGCATAGACCGAGAACTGAATCATGAGGTAACCGTCATCCAGCAGATCGTTGCGGAAGCGCGTCGCCGCCTTCCGATCCGCGTCGGACACCACCGGCAGATCGAACATGACGAGGACCCAGCCCATGCGAAAAGGAGAGAGTTTCATAGTAGGCCAGTTGCGCCGCAACTGGTGGTCCGGTTCAGTTCCAGTTGCGGCGCAACTGAGCTACAATTCCGGTGCCCAAAACAGGTCCGCATCCTTCTCGGCGTAGCTCCGCGTCAGGCTGCTCGTGCTCGCATCAATCGCATCCATCAACTTCATGGAATACCGCTCATGCTGCACCCGGCGCTCGCGCAGCTCTGTGCCCACCTTCTTGCACCAGGCCTTCATACTCACATCCTCTTCCCGCATGAACTCCGCCAACAGACAATCCACGATGGGGCGAAACGGTTCCATCGCATCATACACCAGCGGGTCCGCCTGGTAGCGCGTGGTGTGGTGCACGCCCAGCGTGGGCGACAGCCCATGCACCAGCAGGCTGCGGTGACACAGCGCCCCCAGCACCGTGTAGCCATAGTTTAGCATCTGGTTCGGGGCCGTGTTCTCCTTCCGGTCCCGGCTGGAGGAACTCCACCCAATGCTCGGGAAGTAGAGCTGCCAGTATTGCTTCGCACAATTGCCCTCGTCGATCTTCTTCGAGCGCATGGCATTCGCCAGATAGCTACTGGCGATCTGTTTTTTCAGCAGCACCGCCTGTTGATTCTGCGTCTTGCCTAGCAGCATCCGCTGCCACAGCTTTTCATTCAGTCGCTTCGGTCGCTCACACTGGTGCAGGAAGGCCCGCGTATCCGTTACCCGTTGCAGCGGGGCTGTCATCCCGCAGGGCTGGTAGCTCTCGTTGCAGTGCAGGATGATCCCGTCCTGCTCCACCACGCTGGAGATGAAGTTGGAACTCATGCACACCCCACGGGCCGCGATGATGACCGCGCGCAGATCCTCCAGCGGCATTCGGCGCGGCAGCTCGTCATCTTTACCCTGGCAGGTGATGAACCCGCGCTCTTTCCCCAGCATGACACCATGCTGCAAGACGTGGAGGATGTGGTAGCTCATGGTGATGTAGAGTTAGATGCGTGTAATGCCAGCTTTTACCCAGACGTCGATCTTGGCCACGATGCGCGTGTTGTCCGCAAGTGTAAGTTCTGCGACCATGTCCTTGGTGATGATATTCCGCAGTGTCATCAAGCACGGCGGAAGTGGAGCCGTAGCAGCAACTCGGCGCTTCTCGTCCTTCTCATTCCTGATCACATGGCTGTATTCAGCAGCCGTCACAACTTGCATTGTTTTCACGATGCAACCTGACTGGAAGAATCCCTGAACAAGATAGCCAGCATCCTTCAGCTTCTTGATCTCTTGAGGGATTGATGCGTGGACATAGACAGGGTGAACCTTCGGATTACCATCAGTGTGGTGATAAATGATCTGGCCTTGGTGGTTACCTCCGCCTTTCCGCCAAGCTCCCGTGCGATCCTTGGACATCTCTCGATACTCTGTTGGCTCCCCCGCAAGCACCGTGACTTGAATAACTCGCGGACCATTGCTGCCGTCCTTGCGTGGCTTGCGGTATTCGGCACAAAAGTCTTCCCACTCGTGTTGGGACGGCCGGGTGTTCAGCAAGTCCTTCAGCGCCATGACCAGCGGGCCATCCACCAGCTTGCCATCCTTCTTTACCTTCAACTCTCTGATGGTTGTTATATTCTTCTCAAGATAAGTAAGATCGTAGTTTGCCTCGCCACGCGCATTAGGCTTCATGGCCAGATCAATAAGTGGCGTGCGCTGCACGATGACTTTTACCTTCCCCTGCGCATCCTCCCATCGTCGTGCGTAAGTGGTGTCCGCGAGTGTTGCTTGCTCATATGCAAGCGCTTCCGGCATAACACGCTCAATCTCTGATGCAAAGAACCCACGAGGATTTTTAGCGATTGGCTCTTCAAAACGGAAGAACTTCTCTTTCTTCTTATCTCCCATCCAGTTAGGCAGCTGCGAAATCACCATCGCATCCAAGGCATGATGACGATGATCTTTGCGGTTCTTCTTCTCGGCTTCCTCTTCGCTCTCGGCATTGGGGTTGAGGATACCGTTAAGCTTGTATTTGCGGCGGATGCGGCCTGTCAGGCCACCTGAGACAACGGTCACGCGTAGGTCTCCGCTGTCGTCCACACCATTTTTCCAGCCGAAGTGGAGTGACACAATCTTCTTCGCTAGCTTGGAAATCCAAGCCGTCTCGGCCAGGGCAGTGTAGCGCTCTACGAGAGTGCGCGCATCCTCGCGCAGCAGCAGTTGCACCTTCTTATTGCGCAGGGTAGTGGCGCATTTGTTGACCCGATCAACATAGGCATCCCAACCCGGCTTGCCGTGCAGCCATTCAAAGGGTGTCTGGTCTCCCTTGCCCTGGTTCATCGCATTACACTTCCGATGCGCCAAAACATAGTTCACCATCGCATCTGGGCCGCCTTTGCTGCGTGGAACGATGTGGTCAATGTCCACCTTGTCCTCGGCGATTTGGTCCATCGAGATATTATCGCCGCAATACAAGCAAAGATCGCGCTGTTGCAGCAGCAGCTCATACTTTAGCGGCGCAGACCTGTCATCGATGTGGTTCTCCATCATTACCGAGCGGGCTTCCTGCCGGGCCTTCTCACGGTCTTTTTGGAACTTCGCCAAGTCCCGCTTGGCATCTTCACCCATGAAGTCAGTGCGGACGAACTCCAGCACGACCTCGGACGGCGCTCCGTGAACGGACTCCAGCTCGGCCAGCCGGGAAGCAAACACTTCCAGCCGATGCCGCACAATGGGGTCGTTGTTGCTGGCGATGAGTTCCTTAATCGCACTGGCGGCATCCACTTGTCCGTCCTCGTCGCGGTGCTTAGCCTCTAGGGCGTCCATTTTTTGCTCGGGAATGTAGATACCTTCCCAGGTGTCATTCGTTGCAGCCAAGTCCCGCAAAAACTTCAAATGTGACATCAGCAAATAGGGACGTGCTAGCGCGTGCTTCTGCTTTTGTCCTGCGACGACGGGAGTGGGATCGGCGTCGTAAATGTCCATGCCGATTTCGTCCAGCAGCGCAGCCTCACGAGACTCCAGGCGTTTCAAGAACAGGCTAGGGGCTTGCCCGCTGAGGATAAGTGCACGAATCAGCTTTAAGGCTGGGCGGCTGTAGCGGCTGCGCCCTTCAAACTTCGGCGGCTTTACTTCTTCATGCCCAGGCAGTGGGCGCAGAGAGAGTTCCTTGATGCCCTTCTCTTTTCCCCACGCGGCCTGGGTGATCGAGAAACACTTGGTGGCTTTCTCAGACCGGTTCTTGGTATCGGGTTTGATGGCATCTAGCTTCTTGCAGGCTTGGGCGAAGAGGGAACGAAGCTCCTGCGGTGACAGCTTCCTTTGCGAATAGCCCTCCTGCACAAGGGTGTTCTTCAGTTTCATCAAGAAGGTCACCTCAGCGGGTAGCAAGGAGTCAGGCCAGGGCTTTCCTGTCTTGGAATCAAAGCGCACGTCTACCTTGCACACCTTCATGCCAGTCATGACAGCGCAGTCGTTGACGATGCGGTTATCAAAACGAGGCGTCTTCTGTCCAGTGGCTCCCATCCAGTCATCATGGCTACCCACATGGATGCCAGCCTCTTCGCGGAAGGCGATGAACTGGGCGAAGTCCATCTTTGCGTCATCCGTAGGTTCGCCCGCAGGCCCATGGACCAGGAAGGCACCCATATCAGTGGCGCGCACGGCGAAGGTCTGCGGTTTCTTCGTTTCCCGGTGCGGGACCGTCCAGCCTTGTGTCTGCCACTTCGCAAAAGCACTGGCGAGAGCAGGTATTTGCTTGGCCGCCTGCCGTGCAAGCTCAGCGATTTCCTTTTCCACGTCTTCTCGGTCAAAGCGCACCTGCCGCGTGCTCTCGGCCAAGTGATCCACCACGAACTTCAGCACGTCTGGAGCCTCTTGGTTCCACAGCTTCTGCTTATCCGCATCGTAATAGCAAGGGTAGTGAAAGCGCGGGTCATGGGTCTCCTTGTAGTGCGGCCACGCTTCGATCGCGGCGCGATACATGGGGTCTTTCTTGGCTAAGTCCTTCTCCTGCTTTTCGAGTTCCTTCTGTAACTCCTCCTCTGTGAGATCCTTTTTCTTCACGTCACGCGCTGCCCAGGGAACCCGGCCATACCCGCGCTTCTGAATCGCCGAGCGCAAGGCCTTGTAAATCTGCCACTCTTCCAGCCTCTCACCGCGCAGGAGCTTGATGCGCAGCAAGCAGGAGGTGTAGCAGGTGCCGTCGCCGGGGGCGGGGAACTCGCGCTCCAGCTTTTCATCCCCGGCGCTGATGAGCTGCCACTGGCCGCTCACCTTGCCCACCTTCCGCCCGTGCAGGGGGGTGAGTCCGGCCTGCGTCCACACCTCCTCCAGCCAGGCCTCGCGGGCTTTGTGCGCTTGCCGTGTGCGCATCATGCGACGACGGGCGGCGGCGGCTTTGGTGGAGGCGAACTCGGCGGGGATGAGCAGGGAGGCGACGTGGTCGAACCGCTTCATTTCTGTGTTCCACACCGCTTCGCCGATGCTGGCCTTGCCCAAATCAAATGCCCAGATGGTGCTCATGGTTCTAAACTAAGAAAGACTCGCGACGATGCCAAGCCGCTTTCCACTTTTCTCTTCCACCAAGCAAGGCCGCCAGCACTGCCATCTTGGCCACCTTCCAAGGCATTGCTTGCGCCCGGCCACGAAGACGGTTTGCTGACCCCATGTCCAAGCTCGTCAAGCAACCCACCGCTCCCTTCAATCCGTTCTATGGCTGCGCCATCATGTTCATGGTCGTGGCCATGGGCTTGGGCGGCCTCTTCTGGATCTACCATGTGGGGAAGACGATGGATGAGGCGATCGGCCAGTTCACGGTGGATCATCCGGTGAAGCCGGTGGCGGTGAAACCGGACGCGGCGGGCATGGCGGCCCTGAAGAGCCGGGTGGAGGCTTTTGCAGCGGAGGCGAAGGCGGGCAAGTCGGCGACGCTGGCACTCTCGGTCCCGGAGCTGAACGCGCTGGTGGAACTGGCCCCAGACACGGGCTACGGGAACTTTGCGGACATTCTGGCCTTCCAGGCGGCGACGCCGGGCGGCCCGCTGACGGCGGAGGTGTGCCTGCCGATGAACAAGAACCCGCTGGTGGGCGGCAAGCGCTACGCGATCGGGCAGGCGATGTTCCAAGTGGAGATCGTGAATGAGACGGGGCCGGATTTGAAGCTGACCGCGCTGGAGGTGCCGGGCAAGGAGGTGCTGCCGGAGTTCGTGCAATTGTTCAGCAGCTACTCGCTGCTGGCTCCGTATCACAAACTGGAGACGCTGGCTCCGGTGATGAAGGCGATCAAGGCGGTGAAGATCACGGATACGGGGGTGGAGCTGTCCACACAGCCATGAGCGACAGCGAAGCCAATCCCTGGACCACGCTGAGCACGCGTGTGGTCTATGACAACAAGTGGATCCGGGTGCGCGAGGATCAGGTGATCAATCCAGCGGGCGGGCCAGGCATTTACGGCGTGGTGGAATACAAGAACCGTGCGGTGGGCGTGGTGCCGGTGGATGACGAGGGCTTCACCTGGCTGGTGGGCCAGTATCGCTACACGCAAAACCGTTATGAGTGGGAGATCCCGGAGGGTGGCTGTCCTGAAGGCGAGAATTTGCTGGACTGCGCCAAGCGCGAGCTGCGCGAGGAGACAGGGCTGATCGCGGAGCGCTATGAGCTGATCGGCAAGGATTTGCAACTGTCGAACTCAACCACGAACGAGGTGGCGTATCTCTTCGTCGCGCGCGGCCTCACGCAGGCGGAGTCGAACCCGGAGGACACGGAGAAGCTGCAAGTGAAACGCGTGCCGCTGAGCGAGGCGGTGCGCATGGCCCGCACGGGGGAGATCCGCGATGCGATGTCTGTGATTGCCTTGCTAATGGCTGGGAAGGTTTAGACAGGATGAATAGGATTCCAAGATTCACATGAAGAGAGTGCCTTCTGATCCAAATCCTGAAAAATCCTGTCCATCCTGTCGAAAGAGCATTCACACACGGACGCCATACCCCATCGCGAGGAAGCGGCGGGAGGACTCGACATACTTCAGGGCAAGGCGGCGGTTGGCGTCCTGCTCCTCTTGAGTGAGGGCACGCACAACCTTCGCCGGAGAGCCGAGCACGAGGGAGCCGGGCGGCACTTTCATGCCTTTGGTGACGAGGGCTCCGGCAGCGACAATGCTGCGCGCGCCGATCTCCGCGCCATCCAGAATGATCGCGCCCATGCCGATCAGGACTTCCTCATGCACGGTGCAGGCGTGGACCACGGCGCGATGCCCGACCGTCACGCGATCACCGAGCACACAGGGATGGTCATCGCTGACATGCAGCACGCAGCCATCTTGAATGTTGGTCTGGTGACCGATGTTAATGCAGTTGATGTCGGCACGCACCACACTGGTAAACCAGACACTGGACTCCTCGCCCAAAGTGACGGCTCCGACCACCACGGCACCGGCGGCGATGAAGGCGCTGGACGCCACCTGAGGTGTGGTTTCGGGCATCAAAAAGAACGGAAGAAAGGGGTTGGCAGGGTTAAAATCAGGGTTCATGGCGCTGGAAGCCTTATTTTTCGGGACTTTATCATTGACCTCGCATTGGAATTTTCCATTAATCGCGGCGCTCCTTCTCTGAAGCCTGGATTTCAGGGAGACCCAAAGGGGACCAACCAACAACCACATATCATTCAAAATATCATGAACAAAGCAGAGCTTATCGATCAGGTGCAGAAGAATTTGGGCGGCGAAACCTCGAAGCGCGCCGCTTCGGACGCCGTGGAAGCCGTGCTGACCGCTATCGCCAAGGGCGTCAAGGGCGGCAGCGTCCAGCTCATCGGTTTCGGCACCTTCAAGGTGGCCAAGCGCGCCGCCCGCACCGGCCGCAACCCGAAGACCGGCGAAGCGATGAAGATCAAGGCCTCGAAGACCGTGCGCTTCGTTCCTTCCTCCGCTCTGAAGGCCAGCCTGTAATTCTTCAAGTTCGCTTAGCGACATTTAAACCTCGTGTCTGCCATGCGCAGCACGGGGTTTTTTGTGTCTAGGTCAACGCGCCGCACGCAGGATGCCAGAGGCCTTGTGCAGCGTCTCCTCGTATTCCAGCTCGGGCACCGAGTCGGCCACGATGCCCGCGCCGGCATGAAACGAGATTTCGCCACCAGCCTGCACCGCTGTCCGGATAACGATGTTAAACTGGCTCTCGCCGTCGAACCCAAAGTAGCCCAGCGCGCCGGTGTAAAGGCCGCGGGGATGGGGTTCCAGTTCCGAGATGATCTCAAGCGCGCGTTTCTTTGGCGCGCCGCTGATGCTGCCGCCGGGGAAGCACTGGCGAAAGGCCTCCGCATGGCTGACGCCCGCGCGCAAGGTGCCGCGAACCGTGGAGACCAGATGATACACCTGGGCAAAACCTTCCACTGCCGCGAGGTCGCTCACCTCAATGCTGCCATACTCGCAAACCTGGCCGAGGTCGTTGCGCTCCAGGTCAGTGATCATCAACAGCTCGGCGCGCTCCTTGACCGAGGCCTGCAACTCTTGGGCCGCCTGCGCATCGCGCTCGGCATCCAGCGGGTAGCGCGGGCGGGTGCCCTTGATCGGCCGTGTCTCGATGCTGCGCCCGCGCAGGTGCAGAAAGCTCTCAGGCGAGGAGCAGAAGATGCGCCGCCCGTCCAGCTCCAGAAAGGCGGCATACGGCGCGGGCGAGACGGTGCGCAGCCGCTGGTAAAAGCCCAGGGGATCGGCTTCCACCGGCCACGCGGCCCGCCATGGCTGGGCGAGGTTCACCTGATAAATGTCCCCGGCGGCGATGTAGTCCTGCGCCCTCCGCACTGACTCCACGAAAGCCTCGCGCGAGACCTGCGACTGGAAGTTCAGGCTGGGGCCGGGCCGGGCAGGCGGGGAGTCTTGCCTCAAGGCGTGCAGCCCGCCGCAGCCGCGCCAGGAGCCGGAGGCGTGATCGTGGACGAGTAGATGCGGGTAGTGACCGAAGACAAATTCGCCATCAAACCCAACCCAGCCGAACAGACCGCCGGGCTGGCCCTGCCTCTCCCGCAGGGCCGTCTCCACCTCCAGCCAGTCGTTTTGGATGGTGCCCCTGAGCACCGCCTGCGGAGCCGCTGTGATCCAGGAACGCGCCCCTGGCCTGCCGCAGGCGCTGTCCAGCCAGACCAGTCCGCCGAGGTGGCGCAGGCCTGCGGCGACCTGCCGAGGGGGGGCTGAGAGGTTCGCATAGGTCCATATCCCAGGATTTTCGGGCCTGGTGGCCTGGATATTGCGACTTGGAGGGTGAGGCATTGACACTAAAACGCCGGGACCCTACCATGCGCCGCCCTAGCTTCAACGACATGGCCAAATCCCCCTCCATTCTTTCTGCCGAGCGCAGTCCTGCCGCCACGGTGGCCATCACCGTGCTTTGCCTGCTGGGCGTGGTGCACTTGGGCACGCTTGCGAAGACCGCGTGGGAGAAGTTTGTCCCCGCCCCGCCGGTGGCGGCGGTGAAGGCCGCTCCCCCTTTGCCCGCCGTGCCGGCTCCGGCTTTGTCGGTCTCGTCCGGGCTGCCGCCGCTGCCCGATCTGGGCAAAACATCGTTGCCGCCCCTGCCTGCGTTGCCCGGTGCCTCGGGCCTGCCGCCCCTGCCTACACCCACCGCCACGCCAGCGCCAGTGAGCGTCCCCACCCCCCAGCCGTTGGCTTCCGCTTCCCTGCCGCCACCGATGCCAGCGCCCGCTGCCATCTCACAGCGGCAGGCACCACCCCCCAAGGCCCCGGCCTCACGCTCCCAGACGGGCAATCCGCAAGTGGACGAGTTGATCGATGTGGCCATCGAATCCCGCGCGCTGGAGGACATGGCCGGAGCTTTGCAGGCCCTGGAGCGGGCCGAGCTGCTGCTGCCGGACCACCCAGCCGTCCTGCGGGAGAAGGCCCTGACCCTGGGGCGCATGGGGCAGCAGGCTCAAGCCCAGGCCCTGTGGGATCGGGCCAAATCCATGGCTGGCGGCGGTGCGCCACCGGTTACGGCCCCGTCGGCTCCATCCCCATCCGCCATGACCACAGGCAGCCAGGGGCCGCTCACGCTTGGCACTTGCCGGGTGGAACCGGACCCTGCGGCTACGAACGGCCAGCGCTTGGTGGTGAAAGTGCCGGTGCGTTCGCAGCCGGGCGTCACGATTGATCCGGCGGCGATGAACCTGGACGTGTTTTTCTATGACCGCGTAGACGGCAGCCGGGTGGAGAACACCAAGGCGGACACACCGGTGTTCAGCTTCGACATGCCCGTGGATTTTGCCAGTGGCGAGGAGGTCATCAGCGTGGTCTACCACATGCCCAAGCTCTCCCCCCAGGAGGAAGCCGAGATCGGGCGGCGTGAGTTCTACGGGTTCGTGGTCAAACTTTACTATCAGCAGAAGCTCGTGAGCACGACGGCAGAGCCGCGTGGCCTTCTCACCCAGAGCGCAACGGCGGCTGGCACAGCGCTGCCTGCGGCCCCTTGATTTTTTCCGGAGACACTCTCGCGAACATGGTTGTTTTATTGGTGGATGGAGATGAGCCCACGCGGAAAGCGAGGGCTGGTCTTCTACAAGCTCATCACCACGAAGTAATGGAGGCCGCCTCGGCGGTCGAAGCCGTGCACTGGGCCCAGCAGGCCGACACCGTCGACCTGCTCATCACCGAGGTGATCCTGGACAACGAGACGTTCGGTTTCGACCTGAGCGAAGCCATCTTGGCGCGGCTTCCCACCATGCGCACGCTCTACACCACGCGCTATGATCTGGCGGGCTACGAGGCCGAGCTGGCCGGCCAAAAGACCATCCTAGCCACGGTGCCAGACGAGGACTTTCTCGCCGCCATTGAGGAAACGGTGGGCAGCCCGGACGAGGCCGTGCCTGTCGCCATCGCTGTCGACGAACCACCACTCATGCCGCCCGGTGCTATGCTGGGGCATTACCAAATTTTGAACCGGCTCTACTCCGAGCCCGAGGCTGAAACTTACCGCGCCATGCAATACACCGTGCAGCGCCCGGTCGGCCTGGTCTTGCTTAAGCCCCACCTGCTGGCCGATGCCAACGCGGTGCGGGAATTTAAAGAACGCGAGCGCGTGAAGGCGCAGATCGAGCACCCGCGCATCGCCCCGCTCTACGAGGCGGGCGAGGCCAACGGCTGGCACTACTACACGCGTGAAATCCCGCCCGGCCGCTCGCTGGAAGACATCGCCGCCGCCGGAGAACTGCTTGGGGAACGCGTGCTGGTGGACGTGCTCTACCGGGTGGCGGAAGCCATGAGCTACGCCGTGGAGGAGGGCTTCAACTACCGCGTGCTGACCTTGCGCGACATCTATGTGGATGCCGAGCACCAGGCCAGCATCGTGAACATCTTCCGCCCGCCCACGGCGCTACCCCGCGATCAAAAAGCGGATGTGCGTTCGTTGCTGGAGAGCCTGTTCCCCTTCGCCACCCAGGGCAAGGCGCGCGGGCTGCTGCACGATCTTGACCAGGAACCCCGCGACTGGGCAGGCCTGTTCGCCGCGCTTGAGGATATCCGCTCCGACATGAGCGAGCGCAGCCTGCTGCGCCGTGCCGAGGTCGAGGACATCGCGGTGGCTCCCCCGCCCTCACGCCGCTGGATGATCGCCGCCGGGATGGTCGTCGCCCTTGGTGCCGTGGCCTGGCTCGGCGGTCTGTCCGGCAAGCGTCCGGTTCCGTCGCCCGACAGCAGGTTGGCCGGTGAATGGGTCGCGGTGCCAGCCGGTCCGTTCGTTTATCAAAAAAACGAAACTCTCAATCTGCCAGCGTTCTGGATCAGCAAGTATGAGGTGACCATCGGACAGTATGCGGCTTTCCTGGAGGCGCTGGTCAAAGCTCCATCCAAAGCCTTCGACGATGACAACCAGCCATCGACCAAAACTAGCCACGTTCCAGCCGGCTGGAACGACTACCACGCCGCCGCCAAAGCCGGCGGCCTGTTTAACAACGAAGTCCTGACTCTGAACTCGCCGGTCAGCGGCGTGGACTACTGGGACGCGGTGGCCTTCGCTAAGTGGAGCGGCAAGCGCCTGCCCACCGAGCAGGAATGGGAGAAAGCCGCGCGTGGCTCGAAAGGCAACCTCTTCCCCTGGGGCAATGATCCCAAACCCGGTGCCGCGAACCTCGGCGATGACTATGTGGCCAAGGCCAAGGGTGGCAAAATCGACGGCCACAATCTGTGGGCACCCGTCGATTCCATGCCCGAGGATGTCAGTGAGTGCGGCGCGGTCGGCATGGCCGGTAACGTGCAGGAATGGACCTCCACTTGGTCACCGCATCCTGAGCTGCCGGACACTCGCGTTCCCGTGCTGCGCGGTGGGCACTTCGGTTTGAGGACCAGCAAGGACCTGCTGACCAGCCGCCACTTCGCCGACAGCGCGGATGAGGCCACGCCCGCACGCGGCTTCCGCATGGTGTCGGAGAAGCAGCCCTGATCAGCGCGTGACGGTCAACCAGAGCTGCGCGGTGCTATCGAGCAGCGAGGTGCCGCGCAGGCTCTCGCCGCGCAGTGGTGCCTTGGCTTGCTGATGCAGCCACGGCTCGGCCTTGGTCCACACGGACACTTGGATGACCTGGCCCGATGGAGCGGCATTGGCCGCAACGATGAGTTTGACCTCTACCTCGCCGCCTTTCTCTGGCACCGCCACTTCAGGCGCATGCACGCCAGCAGGAAGCCCACTCACGCGCACAACGAGGGGATCTTTGAAGCCATTGAGCGGCTTCACATTGACCTTGAGACTGATGGTCTTGCCAGCGGCGACCTTCAGAGGCTTCGCCTCGGCCATCGTTGCTTCATACGCGGGCAAGGGCGGACGAATCTCCAGCACGTAGGCCTTGTCGGCTCCGCCTTGATGAAACAGATCCTCGACCACGACTTGATGCAGTCCATCGACCGCCGCCGTCCACACAGCTTGGGGATCAGGCAGTTGCTCGCTTTGATCATCCGCCGTGGTGATGAGCTTGCCATCCGGGCCTTCGATCTTTAACAAGGCATCCAAGGGCAACCCGAGTCGCTTGGACACAACGCGTGCTTGCAGCTTGTCGCCCTTCTTCATGGGAACGGCATAGCGATCCACATCGTCCTTGTCAGCGATGCGACCACCCACTGCACCGGTTTGAAAAGGCATGGCCGTTTCCTTGGTGTTGTTGGGCTCCTTCTCTGTCAGCGCTGCCTTGGGGGAGATCAGCACTTGCAAGGGAGCCAGCGCTCCTGGCGGCAAGATCAAGCCGATGTCGCCATCGCGACTGAGCGAGGCGGCATCGACGACGTGCTTCAGTTTCTTCGGGTCGAGATTGCTACCAACTAACTCGATCTCTGTCTTGCCAGTCTCCGCCACCGCCGCAGGGAAGACCTGGATCACGGCGGGGCCTTGAGTGAGCTGCAACCGATAGACCATCGTCTGCCCACCCGTGAACCGCACATCGGCCGCTGGCGGATGGGCAAACCCGGCCACCTGCACCGTGTAGGTGCCTGCCTTCACGGCCTTGAAGACGATCAGTGGATCAAGATTGCGATCATCGCTGGCCGTCAACACACGCACGCCTTGCTCATCCAGGACATGGGCCATCATGTCCACGCCCGAGCCCAAGCTGTAGGCCTCAACCCGCGCCACCAAGGTCTGTCCTGCCGCGAGCTTCACTCGATAGCCATCCATGTCGCCACTTTTGTCGAGGCGCGCATTCACACAGACGGGCAGCTTGTCCATCGGCTGGCCTTTGCCCGCCTCATCGTTCGGCTCCACCTCGGTAACTTCAGGCAGGGTGCCAATGCTAAACCAGCGCGGCTCGGAGCCTCCATCCGCATTCGCCGCATGGACCAGACACAAGCCCGGCTTCGCCTCGGGGGTCAACGTCACCTGCCACTCGCGCTTCTTGCCGTTGGGCACCAAGTAAACGCCAAGCGCATCGGTCCAAAGCCGAGCATCGGCTTCGACCCGACCGCTGGCAGTGACGACGAAACTGGAACCGACCTGGCCTCCAGCCGGAAAAAGAGCCTCCAACTTCGGCGCTTCCCCAAGCACCGTGCCGCAGCCAATGAGCAGTGCGAGAAGCGCGGGCCTCACGCAAATAGCTCCTTGATCGGCTTGCCACCGTTCACCAGCTGCACTGGGCGGCCCGTGTTGGTGTGCAGCACCTGATGCGGATCAATGCCGAGCTTGGTATAGAGTGAGACGGCGAAGTCTTCTGGCGAATAGATGTTCTCGGCGGCGTAGTAACCCTTGGGGTCCGTCGCTCCGACAATCTGTCCACCAGGGATGCCTGCGCCTGCCATCAGCACGCTCATCGCGCCCGGCCAGTGATCGCGGCCCGCATCCTTGTTGACCTTCGGCGTGCGGCCGAACTCGCCCAGGCAAATGACCAGCGTGCTGTCCAGCATGCCGCGTTGATCCAGATCGGTGATCAAGCCATTGAGGCCCTGATCCAGCTTGGCCGCGCGGCCGTCTTTGAACGACTTGAACAAGCTGCGATGATCATCCCAGCCACCCCAGTAAGCGACCGTGAAGGACACGCCCACTTCCGCCAGACGACGCGCTAGCAGCAGGCGCTGGCCGAAGTCATTCTCGCCGTAGAGCTTGCGCGTGGCCTCGGGCTCCTTGCTCAGATCGAAGGCTGCCTGAGCCGTGGTGGAAGTCACCAACTCCATGCCCTGCTGGTAGAATTGATCGAAGCCCACGGTCGGGTCTTCGGCGGCCTTTTCCGTGATGCGTTGCAGGTTGTCCAGCGAGGCGCGCAGATGGTTGCGGCTCAACGCACGACCTTCGCTGATGTCCTGCGGAATCGCGACATCACGCACACGGAAGGACTTGCTGTTGGGGTCGCCGCCAATCACAAACGGCGCGTGCTGCGCACCCAGGAAATTCGGCCCACCCGAGCGCGAGACACTCGGCAGGCTCATGTAGGCCGGCAAGCCACCGCGCACGCCTCGCTCATGCGACACCATCGAACCAAACGATGGATGAAAGCTAACAAAAGCACCACAGCCAACGGGCACTGGCGTGGGCGCACCCGTCATGAGGTAATGATTGCCGCCACCGTGATTCGGGTCCTTGTGGCAGATGGAGCGGATCACGCTGAACTTGTTAAAGCTCTTCGCCAGCAGTGGCATCGTCTCGCAGAAATGCACGCCCGGCACGCTGGTCGGGATCGACTTGAACTCGCCGCGAATCTCCTTCGGTGCGCCAGGCTTCGGGTCAAAGGTCTCGTAATGCGACGGCCCGCCATCCAGCCACACCAAAATGCAGTTGATCTGATCCGGGCTCGCCTTGCCACGCGCCTGCGCGGCCTGCGCTCTCAGCGCGAGAATGTCAGAAAAACCCACGCCACCCAGCGCCCCCAAACCGAGCTGGAGGAAATCGCGGCGACCGACACCGTTGCAGTTGGAGTGAAACAAGGACATGTGAAAAGGAGCCGAGGAATACGTGGCTGGATCGACTTCTCTTGCGGTGGGACTCAATGGTTAA
>Ga0164295_10002519_pt1 | contig 15037 bp, 10 predicted proteins | sample GEODES006metaG_FD_111798 | JGI IMG/M metagenome (GOLD analysis project Ga0164295, IMG submission 111798) | Oligotrophic lake water microbial communities from Sparkling Lake, Wisconsin, USA - GEODES006 metaG | ecosystem: Environmental > Aquatic > Freshwater > Lake | place: USA: Sparkling Lake...
AATGTTTGTTTAGGGATGCGTGCTGTCAAAACAGTAATCACAGCCGCTGGTAACTTGAAGCGTGCAAGTCCGGATGAGAATGAAGAGGCATTATTGATGAGGGCACTACAAGATGTGAATGTACCTAAGTTCTTGGCGCATGATTTGCCTTTATTTGTAGGTATTTTGGGTGATTTGTTTCCAGGCATTCAGCGGCCAGCCTTTGATTATGGTCCATTGATAGAGAATTTAAGAGAGAGTATTCTAGAGAAGAATCTACAACCGATTCAGATCTTCTTACGTAAGAATATTGAATTATACGAGATGATTTGTGTTCGACATGGATTGATGGTTGTTGGTCCTACCGGTGGTGGGAAGTCATGTAATATTCGAGTCTTATGTGATGCATTAACGAAGCTCAAAACAAAGAATATTATTGGTGAGAAGTATGAAAGAGTACGTTTTTATCATCTCAATCCTAAATCTATTTCGATGGGTCAATTATATGGTAAATTTGATGAGAATACTCATGAATGGCAAGACGGTATTCTATGTGTGTTGATTAGAATGTGTATTAAAGAGGACAACTCCAATTTGAAATGGATGCTTTTTGATGGTCCTGTAGATGCAATTTGGATTGAAAACATGAATACTGTGCTTGATGATAATAAGAAGCTATGTCTTACTAGTGGAGAGATTATCCAATTAAGTGAGCCCATGACGATGATGTTCGAACCGGAGGACTTAGCTGTTGCTAGTCCCGCAACTGTATCTAGATGTGGAATGATCTACATGGAACCTAATTCTCTGGGCTATGATGTGCTATTTCAAAGCTGGTTGTTCAAAATTCCTCCTTCTCTAGGCAATAAAACAAAAGCGTTGTTAACTAAACTATTCGATTCATATGTACCTAGTATCTTACCTCATCTACGAAGGAATTTCACAGAGCCTCTTCCTACAATCAACAATTGTCTTGTCGAAGCGTTACTTAATCTTTTGGATACCTTCATCGCTCCGTTCTACGATCTAGATGATGGAAGGGAAAAGGCGACAGTGGAACAAGTTGATTTCTTTAGAGATCAAATCGAATCTATCTTTATCTTCTGCTTAATCTGGTCCATGTGTTGTACTGTGAATAATTCCTCTCGTAAAGCATTCGATGCATTTCTACGCTTAGAGATGCAAGCTAATAGTGTAAAGAATCCACCACCAAAGCAGGGATCTATGTATGATTATAAGTACGATGTGAACCAAGCGAAATGGATTGATTGGAACCAATCTGTTGCACCCTATGTATATGATTCTAAAGCATCATATGCAGAGTTAATCATTCCAACGAAAGATAGTATCTGCTATACTTATCTGTTAGATATCTTAGTCCGTAATAAGAAGCACGTACTGATGACCGGACCAACTGGTACCGGTAAGACGGTGAATATACAAGGACATCTACAGAATGGTCTGCCTGATAAGTATGTGCCTATTCCGATCTCATTCTCTGCTCAAACTAGTGCAAATCAAACACAAGATTTAATTGATTCCAAATGTGAGAAGAGACGTAAGGGAGTTTTTGGTCCATCTGCGGGTAAAGAATTCATTATCTTTGTTGATGACGTGAACATGCCTATGAAGGAAGAATATGGAGCACAGCCTCCCATTGAAATACTCAGACAGTGGTTCGATAATAGTGGTTGGTATGATCGTAAGGCACTAGAGTATCGTAAGATCATTGATGTCATCTTTGTATGTGCATGTGGTCCTCCCGGTGGTGGTAGAAATCATGTAACTGCTCGATTCTTCCGACATTTTAATGTGGTTAATTATGTGGACATGTCTGATGAATCATTATGTCTCATCTTCACTACTATCTTGACTAATTTCTTGAGCATGTTTGATGAATCAGTACAAAGCCAAGCAGCAGGATTAGTCAAGGCTACAGTGGTAGTATATAATACCATCTTAGAGGAACTAAGACCTACTCCAACGAAGCCACATTATACATTCAACATGCGAGATATCTCAAAGACTTTTCAAGGAATGTTGATGATTGATAAGCGAAGAGTAAATACTGGTATTCAACTTGCTCGTATCTGGGTGCATGAGAATAAATGTGTGTTTGGTGATAGATTGATTAATGATGAAGATAAGGGATGGCTTAAGACCACTCTAGAGCGAAACATGGAACAATTCACTTCACTCAAGAAAGATGATTTATGGGCAGAGAGACCAGATGTGATATGTGCGGATTTTATGATTCCTGGTGCTGATCCTAAGATATATGAGGAAATTGATATAACGGAGCTACAGCCGATGGTGGAGGATTATCTCTCTGAATACAACTCCGAATCTAAGCAGCCGATGCATCTAGTCATGTTCGGTGATGCTTTGATGCATGTAGTGAAGATATCTCGTGTGTTGAGGCAGCCATCGGGACATGCATTGCTGTTGGGTGTGGGTGGTAGTGGAAGACAGAGTCTCACTAGGTTATCCACTTTCATCTCAGGTACATTCTATAATTACAATGATATGATACAATTTAACTTACACTGATACGATCTGCTCATAATAGAGGGCATTGAATGATTGACTGTATCAATAAACCTGGCATCTTTACATATTCATCTACACCCAATCTGTGCATATTGATTGATTTGTTGACTGATTAATTGATTGATTGTCGATTGATTCATTCATCAATTCATTTATATCTGTTTCTCTCTATATATTAATAAATATAATAGGATATCAGATTTACCAAATCGAGATTGCTAAGGGATATGGTATGAATGAATGGCGAGAGAATGTGAAGGAATGTTTACTAATAGCTGGAGTGAAGAACAAACCTATCGTCTTCTTGTTCAATGATACTCAGATCATCAACGAGACGATGCTGGAAGACATTAATGGCATTTTGAATTCAGGTGATGTGCCTAATCTCTATAATTCAGAAGACTTGGAGACAATTACTACTGCATGCAAACCTGAATGTGCACGCAAAAGAATCCCACCTACCAAACTCAATATCTTTGCTCAATATTTACTTCGTGTCAAAGCAAATATTCATGTCGTCTTATGTATGTCCCCACTTGGTGATGCGTTTCGAACAAGATTACGAAAGTTCCCTTCTTTAGTCAATTGTTGTACTATTGATTGGTTTCAAGAATGGCCAGAAGATGCTCTACAATCAGTAGCAGCTCGCTTTCTATCATCATCGAATCTGGGCTTAAGTCCTGAGGTGGAGAAAAGTCTCATCACTTTCTTCCAATTCATCCATCAGAGTATTGAGAGGACTTCGATTGAGTTTTTGAACAAGATGCGTCGACACTTCTATGTGACCCCAACCTCTTATCTAGAATTATTATCGACTTACAACAAAGTATTAACGCTGAAGCGAAAAGAGGTATGTATGTTTAAATCATCAGTAGAATATATGTGTTATATGCTACTTCTATTGGTGGGAATATGTACACAATGATGACATGCATACAGTAATGAATGATAATGATCTATAGTTAAAGTTTTACAGCGTTTATGCATGATATAGATATGTGCATCATAATTGTGTACATATTCCCCCTAGTCTACTTAGAATAACAATGATGAGTATGTTGTTACATACAATCTATGTATGAAATAAACTATATGATGTGATTGATGTTTAGGTCGGCACATTGAGAGATAGATTATCCATTGGTGTTGATAAGTTAGTGACAACTGAGACCCAAGTGAATCAATTGAAAGCGACTTTGATCGAGATGGAGCCGAAGCTGATCAAGACCCAGGCCGAAGTTGACGAGATGATTATTCAGATTGGGAAAGATAAGTTAGTAGCAGCAGAAACTAAAGCTGTAGTAATGGTAGAGGAAGCTTCTGCTTCTAAGAAAGCTAGTGAGACAAAGGCGATTGCTGATGATGCACAAAGAGATCTTGATGAAGCATTACCAGCTTTAGCTGAAGCAGTACAGTGTTTGAAGGACTTAAAGAAAGCTGATATTGATGAAGTGAAATCTTTGGGTAAGCCTCCAGTGAATGTAGTACGAACATTAACAGCTTGTTGTATCATGTTTGATATCAAGCCTGATATGGTGAATGATCCGGATAATCCTGGTAAGAAGATCAAAGATTATTTCAGAGCAGCTCAGAAAAATCTATTGTCTAATGCGAATAAGTTACTGGATGATATGTCCAACTTTGATAAAGACAACATTCCACCACATATTATTACACAGATTGAACCATTCTATAATGATCCTAACTTTACACCAGAAATTATTGAAAAAGCTTCAAAGGCATGTAAAGCTATGTGTATGTGGGCACGTGCTATGTATAAGTATCATCAAGTAGCTTTGATGGTAGAACCAAAGAAGAAACAGTTAGCTGAGGCTCAGTTATCATTAGACGAAACCATGAAGGTATTGGAGAAAGCACAAGGTACATTACAAGCTGCAGAGAATCAAATTGCTAAGTTAGAGGCTTCATTTAAAGAGGCGAATGACAAGAAGGAGCAACTAGTATTCGATGTTGAGCAATGTCGAGCACGCCTAGATCGAGCTGTAAAGCTGATGGGCGGTCTTGGCGGAGAGCGTACTAGATGGACGAAGACATGTGCTGATCTTACGGTAGCCTATGATAATCTTGTGGGTGATGCCTTAGTGTCAGCTGGTACCATCGCTTATCTTGGAGTATTCACGCCTGACTTCCGTCATAAAGTCGTACATGCTTGGCAAGAACAACTTGTGAAACTTAATATTCCACACTCGAGTGGATGTAATTTAAGGAATACGTTAGCTGATCCTGTAGCTATTCGTCAATGGACCATCTGTGGCTTACCTCAAGACTCACATTCAGTTGAAAATGGTATCATCATGTCCAGAGGTCGACGATATCCATTACTGATTGATCCTCAAGGACAAGCGAATAGATACATCAAGAATATGGGTAAAGATACTACAATCTGTCCTAATGATATTGATGTCATTAAATTGAGTGATAAGAACTTCTTGCGGACACTAGAGAATGGAGTACGTTTCGGACGATGGGTATTATTAGGTAGGTGATGCAAACAGATTCTTTGTGTTTGAGGTTGTTTTCTTTGTTTATTATTATTGTTGTTGCTGCTGTTGATGATAATGATGATTTTGATGATAGAGAATATCGGAGAGCATTTGGATGCGGCGTTAGAGCCGTTGCTGTTACAACAGAAATTCAAACAGGGTGGAACTGAAATGATCAAGATTGGAGACTCCACTATCCCTTGGAATGATTCATTCAGATTCTTTATGACTACAAAGCTGACCAATCCACATTATGCTCCAGAAGTATGTGTCAAAGTCTCACTAATCAATTTCGCAATCACTTTTGTTGGTCTTGAGGATCAGTTGTTAGGTATGCATTGATTTGTCTTGTCTTGTCGTAATTAGTAATGAATTTGGTGGTAAATTGCATAAGGGAAGTATCATTTAAATTAGTTAACTGTATGTATAGTCTATTTTATTCATCATCATCATCATGATTATGATCATAACTGATACTATCATGGTAGGTGTTGTGGTAGTGGAAGAGATGCCTGAGATGGAAGAGAAGAAAAACACTCTCGTAGTTTCTAATGCGCGCATGAGGAAAGAACTGCAAGACTTGGAAGATCAGATTCTATTCATGTTGTCGAACTCCACTGGTAATATCTTAGATGATCATAAACTAATTGAAACATTAGCAACATCGAAAGTGAAATCCCAAGAGATAACAGCAAAGGTCCAAGAAGCAGAGATCACAGAGAAACAGATTGATGAGAGCAGAAACAAATATCGTCCTGTTGCTTACAGAGGATCTATCCTCTACTTCTGTATCAGTGACTTAGGAACTATTGATCCTATGTATCAATACTCTTTGCAATGGTATCGCAGTCTTTTCATCCAAGCAATTCGACAAGCTCCAGTATCAGATGACATCAGTACTAGGATAGTCAATCTGAATGATTTCTTCACATACTATGTCTATACTAACATCTGTAGATCATTGTTTGAGAGACATAAGCTGCTCTTTTCTTTCCTGTTGACTATCAGAATATTGCAGGGTAGTCAATTGATTGATGGTAACGAGTGGATGTTCCTGATTTCAGGTAATAATTGTTGACAAACAAATTTATAAGCACTAGCTAGTGCAGTATCTGTAATCACTCTCCAACATGATACTGTAATTTCTTAGGTGCTTACATAATATTGATTGCATCCTATGATTAAACATAATAATTATTTGTGATTTTTCTCATTTTAATTATGATCTGATAATTATAATGATTTCTGCAGGTAAATGTCTGTCAAGTGTATCACGAGTAAACCCTGCACCGGAATGGATTGATAATCGGATGTGGTTTGAAGTAGCTGCGTTATCTTCACTAGAGAAATTTGATGGATTGATTGACTCTGTTAGATCAAATGTTAGTGCCTGGAAAGAAATCTATGACTGTTTAGACCCTCATAATGCCGAGCTACCAGATCAATGGAATAGTAAACTGAATAGTTTCCAAAAGCTATGTGTGTTACGATGTTTTCGAGCGGATAAAGTTCCCGATGGTGTACTGAATTATGTAATAGAACAAGTTGGGACTAAGTTTGTTGAACCTCCACCCTTTGATCTGTTGTCATGCTTCAAAGATTCGAATGTATTATCACCACTGGTATTTGTCTTATCGAAAGGATCAGATCCAACGAAAGCATTTAATGATTTTGCTGTGAAACAGAAGATGGATCGTAAAGTGAGGATGTTAAGTTTAGGTCAAGGACAAGGACCTAAAGCAGTGAAAATGATTGAAGAGGCTACTCAAAAAGGTAACTGGGTATTACTACAGAACTGTCATCTATTCATCTCATGGCTACAAGAATTAGAACGAATTTGTGAGAATTTATCACCAGATTCAGTGCATAAAGATTTCAGATTATGGTTAACATCTATGCCATGTAAGGAATTTCCTAGTAGTGTCTTGCAATCTTCAGTAAAGATGACCAATGAGCCACCCAAAGGTAAGCTGACTATTAGTGGATAGATGAGTGGATGGATTGATTGATTGATTGATTGATTGATTGATTATTTTGTTGGTTGATTGATCGATTGATTGGAGAGTCTGTTTCTATCCTATCAAGTAAAACCGATATATTTCTATCATCATCATCATCACCATTCTATCATTAACATCATCACTATCATGTGCTATTATTGCAATGAAATACTACCACAATGTATATAACAGAATGTGCTCATATCATCATCATATCATTATTCGTATAGGATTGAAAGCGAATCTTCGAAATGCTTATTACAAGCTGAACAATGACTTGTTAAATCTTACCAACAAGCCTTTCGCATATAAAAAGTTGTTATTCGGATTGTCATTCTTCCATGCAGTCGTACAAGAGCGAAGATTATTCGGTCCGTTGGGTTGGAATATTCCCTATGAATTCAACGATACTGATCTTGATATCTCTAAGGGTCAGTTAGGACTGTTCTTAGATCAATATGATGAGGTTCCATGGAAGGTGTTGAATTTTCTCACCTCTTATATTAACTACGGTGGACGTGTGACAGATTATATTGATTTACGTACTATTGATGTGATCATGCAAAGCTTCTATAACCCTGGATTACTACAATCTGGATATAAATTTGATAAGGAAGGTGTTTTCTATTCAATTGATTTCGATGATGCTGATCCACATGCTTCATATTTGACTTATATTGATAGTCTACCTTTAGTCGCCTCTCCGGGTGTTTTTGGGATGCATGAAAATGCTAAGATTGCAAGTGCTAATGCAGAGACTTTCAATATGTTCGACATCTGTTTGTCACTACAGGCAAGTGATGGTGGAGGTGGAGCAGGAGCAGGAGCAAGAGAGAAGATGATTGAGGTGTCAGCTAAGAGTATCACCACTAATCTTCAGTCGTATGGTCAATTCGATATCGAGGGTATCTCTCTATTATATCCTGTCGTATATGAGGAATCAATGAATACAGTACTTCTACAGGAATGTATTCGTTATAATAAATTGATTGATGTGATGGAGAGGACTCTACCAGAGCTATTAAAAGCATTAAAAGGACTCGTCGTGATGTCGAATGAATTAGAAGCGATCTCGAATGCAATCGCATTGAATCAAGTACCAGCAGCATGGATGAATGTTGCTTATCCATCAATGAAGCCTCTCAGTGCTTGGGTAGATGATTTAATGGATCGACTGACATTCATCCATACATGGATCGAAACTGGAGTACCAGCTGTGTTCTGGATCTCTGGTTTCTACTTTCCACAAGCCTTCCTTACAGGATCATTACAGAATTATGCTCGAAAGTATAAATTACCAATCGATACAGTATCATTCAACTTCTACTTATTAAAAGATGAATGGACATCGTTGAAAGAGAAGCCAGCTGATGGAGTGTTTGTGAGAGGATTGTTCTTAGAAGGTGCTCGATGGGATAATTTTCAGCTATCTATTAACGATTCATTACCAAAGCAGTTGTACACTGAGTTACCAGTGATTCATCTTAGTCCACAACAATTTCGTCCCGAGACAACAAAAGATGTTTATCGTTGCCCTGTCTATAAGATCTTATCCCGTAGAGGTACTTTATCAACTACTGGACACTCGACTAATTTCATCATGTGGATCGAGATACCTTCCAAGCGAACGAACATCATTAATAACGATGGGAAGTCTGATCAGGAGGAATGGATTCGTGCTGGTGTAGCAGCCTTCTCATCGTTAATGTACTAAATATCATTTTGTAGATATAGAAACATATTCATGTTGATGATGATGATGATGCGTGTATGAGCATGATGATGGTATGATGATCAGTATGATGCGTATGAGTATGTTGATGATGTTGCAATGCATACGAAATATCGCTATGATGAGTATATAGATAGCTAGATACTTTGATCAGTATAGATAGATATATTGGGGTACTACACAATTAAATCTATGGTTTTTAGAGGGTTGTTTATTTATTTGAGTGAGAATCATTATGTAGCGTAACATAGTTGTATTAGTTTGTTGTTTAATTTAAAGGAAAGGAACAATAATAATCAGTAATTAAGCACAAATATAGATGATATATTCTTTCTCTTATGTACTTCTAGTTGTGACGTCGAATCGTGAAGATAATTTATAAGTATGTACACAAAAGGGTTTCTCATGTGCATTGATTGATCAGAAGATTGGTTACATTTTGAACCATAATTGATTTTTGGGATTAATAGTTGCTTGAAATCTTGTCGATTTGTATTTCGTCTGCACATGTGATAGTGATGTTGTAAAATTGGACAAATAATAATTTTTAGCGCTGAGGTTAGCACACATTTCAGTGCATATGCGCCAAGGTAAAGTACGCCTCCAATATATGTCGTATCAGCTATTGCATCCATACAATCTGATGGATTAAATATAGGTAAGCTACCAACCCATGTGTTAGCAAAGAACTTTCCTAAGCCTAATTTACGATTATGATAGATAGTAGTACTTCTATTTTAACAGCAGATAGTCAATGCTACAGGAGCTGCTTCTTCAGATATAGTTGATAAGTCTTCTCAATAAATGATTGGTTATTGATTGGTGCCAGTGGATTGATTAGTTTGTTAATGTGCTTACAAGTAGTCCATCAGAAGTTACCAGGATAATGCACATGAGGTATCATAAGTATCATAAGTATCCAATGCTTCAATACAGTGCGGATTCAATGTAGCATTCTACAGATCTTCTAAGAGATACTGACGTAAGATTGTGAGATTCTGACGTCGAAGAGACAATGGTCTTGGGATAACCCCAACATGTCAGTAATGATGTAGCCATGGTTGATATAGATCTTCGAATGACGATCGTTGGCGAAGTCTTGATATTCGAATGGCCATAGGTAGTTGGTGAAGTCGGCATTGGGTAGCTCGAGTGAGTGATACCAGCCGTCGAAGAACCAACGGAGATCCATGTAACCACTGGTGAATGGTGATGGGCTGATAATTGAGGGCCTTGATCTTGGTCTTGGCAACATCAAGGGTGAAAGTGAGAGGATAGAGTTGTGGGTGGGCACGACAATATGTCTCGTATGGGACAGACTGGAACAGATCAATAGACCAAGGGATCCAGAGAGGGGAACCTCCAGCATATTGAATATAGAAGTCCATTTTCTTGCACGACATGGGATCATCGCGATGGGCGGTGATTTCAACGATGACATGTTGAAAACCATCCGCTTGGCAAGGTCTTGAGCAGAGGCTAGGGCATCGAAGTAGGAGGTGTTGAGGTGTCGACAGGTAACATCGTTCTTGTGGTGTTTGAGCACAGGGACCGCGGAAGGGAGCAGTAAGCTTGGTGGGCAAGAAAATTTTCTGGGGGCCACGGATGTCAAAGAGAACGAGGTTGATGAGACTCGCTTGAACTCGATGGAAGCTCGACATTGCTTTGCAGTGGAGCGAAGGGAATGGAGGTCGTCGTTGAGTAACTTGACCTACTCATCTTGGCATGTGAACTTGTCCGTGGTGACAGGCATGTTCGTGTAGATGTGGCCGAGGTCTCCGAAGGTAAGATGGTAAGGACTTTGAGAGGTCTCGGAATTGTTGTTACTATTGATAATGAATAGGATGGTACCAAAATTTTGGGGCTCGGATCAGCGATCTTCTACCCGTCCATCTTGGACGAGAGCGCAGAGAAGGATGATAACTTGTTTGCAGTATGGCTCGACACTATCGGAAGTGTGGACGTCGACTAAGGACATGCGATGAGAAGTACCAAAATCCATTGCAGGTACATTGCAACTCCGGATGACATGATATCGGATCCAGAGTCTGTTGCAGTCGCACAATCATTGTATTCCTTCCGAGTTACCTACGGACACTACGATGAATCCAGCGACGATGAGGTAGACATAGCACATGCCATGTTTTATCCATTGGTGTGATGGTGACTCCATCAAGGCCGATGCGCTTGCGATGATGGTCAATGTTGTTGGTACGAACGATGGAAATGGATTTTTTGACGCACACAGGACATTCAGCGATGTAGTCAGCAACGAGGCGTTGGGGGACTTGTTTGCATAGTACAAGGTGGGTAGTACGATATCCGAGGTGACCATTGCGATTGCCATGGACGGAGTCAAGGGCTGAGGTGATATCATCTTTAGCGATGATGGCAATGGAGGATTCAGGTGCTGATTCGATGGGGAGGTGCATTCGGGACATGAAATCGCCACCAACGGACTCCACTAGGGACTCATATGAAATATGGGACTCCATTAGTGAGTAGAATGTGTCCATTTGCTCGGACTCGGACATAGCCATGATTGCGAAAACTTCGGTAAAGCCACAGGGAACAGGAAAGTCTTCTTCTTTGGGAGCCATTGGATCTAGACCACCAGTCCAGGGTTATTCTGCAAGTGGATCGACAGAACCGAGGTCAGCATATTGGGGGTTGATCTTGATGAGATCTTCTGTTGGAATTAGGGATATACCAGGTCTAAATTTTCTGTTCTCTAGTAGATGAGAGGAAGGAGAATCGGAACCGTTTGAGAGGGGGTCAGTTTACTCAGGCAGGATAACATTGAAGAAGACCCAGTTTGTCAATTGTCGCGTTCTCTTTTAGGGGAGCAATAGGAGTATCTTCATCAATGGTAGCTGGTGGGACTGGGATTTCAACGTTGCGATATTCAGGAATTGATTCACGGGAGATAACAGAAAGAATATCTTCATCAGGGTCGTGAAAGTATCCGATGGCAATTGGTGATTGCTGAGGATAATGAGGATCTAGGACTAGAGTCTCGGTGTAGCTCAGCGTTATCCATCATCTTCACCGATAAAGCATTACGCATTACGCATGGGAGGATCGTGTTCATCCAAGGGTCCTTCCAGGAGTAAGGGGAGATCATGTCGGAACGCAAGGAGTGCAGCACGAACAGGATAGAAGTTGGTCGACCGGTCGATAAGTTGGTCAACTGGATTTTGGGAGGCATTATATTCTCGAAAGGGGAGGTGTTGCGATTGATTATTGTTGGTGACAGTAAACGTGGCAAGGAGTGCAGTGACGTGAGAAAGGGCTGCTTGACGACCGTAGATGCTATCGAAAGGCTAAAAAGGGATGAGATAAGGAATGTCATCGAGGCGACGATTGGGAAGCATATTTCGGTAGTCAGGGAGTGATTGCATTGTTGGACCAGCAGAATGGTGACTTATAACATAGTGATTGTCCACGTGGGTCATGTTAGCGGTAACCACAGCAATAGTATGTTGGTGGAGAAGTTCATGACGGATGCAAGTCTTTCATTCAACGAGAAGAACTTTACAGAGGGCACGTCCGAGTAAGGGCTTGATCATCCAATGGTTGAGGAGGGTTGGTATGTTTGGGGAACACATCATTTGACATGTCGGTAGGGTAAATAGCGAGGAAGTGACAAAGGAGGCGGGAGAGCAAAGGCTATGCTGGATATCACTAGTCGTTGGAAGCGGGCGATGTTGATCTTTGCCCACACGATGAAGTGTACAGCACGGAATGTGGCTGTACAATGGACATGATGAATTGCGAGGAACAGGTAGTATGTCAGTTGGAACTCAGGTTCGAAGAGCAAGCGAGTTTTAGTATCGATCTTATGGTGGATGTTTTCAGGAGTTCTCGAGCAATTGTAGTAGTCTTGGAGACTAGCGAGAAAAAAGCTGGGTCGAAAGCATATAACTGTTGACGATATTTATCAGCTTTGCAATTACTGAGATGCAGCCATCATTGACAAGGAAGTACTAGAGGTGGATGATGGCTGTTGAAGTTGGACATTGAGCAAATCAACGAGGACTTCAACATAGTGGGATGCGGTTACGATGAAACTGAGTACGAGATCGTAGCGGAGTCCTTTCATAATACCGATGATAACCTTGCACCGAATGGGTGTTCCACGATGGACAATCTCGAGAACGACGGATATATACTTGAATACAACAGCGATGGAAGCTAGAGTGGCAAGGTGTAAGATGCTGAACCAGGTACTGTTGTAGAATGAGTACTTGAGGAAAATATCCTTCTGACATGAAACACTGTTGAGTACAACCACTGTCGGCGAGGGTTCTACACTTAATCTTGGAATCATCGTGTAGAACAAGGGAGCTGGTAACTACGCAATCAGAGTGGAGGGCACTATCAAGAAGGTTCAGGCCTGAGATGCACTCTAATCTTTCTTGAAGTTCATTGCCGCGACCGATACCATCGGTGACAACAAAATCATCGTAATGGTGAGCTAAATCATTGAAATTTTGTAAGGATATGACACGATTGTTCCACATAGCAGACATTGTTGGACGATGGCCTTGTCCTTCTGGAGTTGGACGAGGGCGCGTGTTAGAATAAATTTAGGTTGGACTGGATGCAGGAGGCTTGTTGTAAGACTTAAAAGTTTCTTTGTTTTTGTCATGCACAGCTTTCTTGGAGAGGGTGACTCCGGCCGATGTGAATCAAGGTACTCTGTAATCTTTTCTTTTCTGAGTTTATATGGGCAGTTATCACCAAGGTCACAATTCTGATTGGCGAACTTGAAACAGGGCAAGTCTTTTTTGTTGACCGGTGTGACTGGTGAAGTGGTGAGGGCACTAAACGAAGCAGGATCTTGGTTCGGATAGAAGTACTGTATGTCTCATGCTCATACTGGATATAGCTTTTCTGGTCCAGGATATCGGAGTAGAGAACAGAACGGTTGTCATAGTTGAAATCGTCATTGTCGTAACTTAAGCTTGCTATAGCTTCAGCTTCATCCTGATAAGAATATTCTTCATCTGAAGGAAGGATAACATCAAGAGTTGGTGGTTCTAAATCTACGACTGGATCTTCAGTAGGGCTTGATTCAGTAATAGCATGAATATTGGGACGGACTGGATAGCGGGCAGCACTGGCATCCTTGCGCTGCTGATCAGCTGAGGTACCCGTGAACATGTTCTCAGTTTGTTTTGCAGAGATCTCCTGATCCTTCAGCAGCTGAAGGTGAATATAGGAGAAGATGTCGTTGGTCGTCTTGATATTCCTGCGGGACAGATCATGTTGGTCCAGGCAGTTCTTTAACCATAAGAAAGGTAGGCTGTTTTGGATAATTAGCCACACGCCTGTCGGCTCTTGGATCAAAGGATATGAATTCAAGAAGGCGAACTAGTTTTCGACGGTGGTCTTGGAGAGCATGAACAAAATAACTGATGTTAGATGCTGTAGGGACACACATTGCACAGTGAACCGCTGTACATTGTGAGCAAGAAGGTCATTTCCTGCCTGGTCGAAGGAGTGCAGATGGTAGACAGATAAGTAAGAATCTGAGATAGGGATGAACTATGGAACTACTTGGGGCTGATGTTGAATCGGTTTTGAATTTGATCCATGCAGGACTGGATTCGATACTTGTGCTCATAGTCTAACAGGACTTCGAGATATTGAAGGACATCTCTGTACTTTATCTTCTTTAATGATTCTTGTTGCTCAGAAACCTTCGTATGATAATTAATGGTGGTATCATTTTCATCAGCATCTAGTTGTCGGATAAAGGAGGAGTCTCTGCGATCCATCAAGGTATTTATAGTATAGAGCCATCGATTGTGCTAGTTCGATATCTTCGACCCTCTTCAACACTTCGTGGTTCGTTGTTGACCAAGAATGAGTTGTAATTATTCTTCAACGCTTGGACTTGGACTAGCCATGGTTGGATCTGATTGTTAATAGTTGTATTTGAAAGTCTTTGCAATAGTTGGTTATTATATTGCTAATAATTTTATTAATGCAGATTCACAATATAAAAGATTGTGAATAACCTTAGTGATTTAAAACTTAACAACGCTCTCAGAAAACAAGGCTCGGATGCGGACTATCAAGCTATCTCTGGCGCTCGGATTCGTCGCCAAAGAGCTTACTAGTAATGTTAGATGTTGTAAGAATGTGGCTAGCCCAAATGATGGGGTGTCAACAAGCACTAACAACTAAGCGAGTATGGCTGAGCTTAGTTAAGTGCAGTGCAACAGAATGTGAATGTGACAAAGTGAACTTATATAAGTGTGAAC
>Ga0164295_10002520_pt1 | contig 15032 bp, 20 predicted proteins | sample GEODES006metaG_FD_111798 | JGI IMG/M metagenome (GOLD analysis project Ga0164295, IMG submission 111798) | Oligotrophic lake water microbial communities from Sparkling Lake, Wisconsin, USA - GEODES006 metaG | ecosystem: Environmental > Aquatic > Freshwater > Lake | place: USA: Sparkling Lake...
CCACCCGAAACGCGGTGCGCACTTCGCCAGGCGGTACGTCCACCAGATCGGGCCAGCCAAAGCCAGCACGGCTTTGCGCGATCCAGGCGAACTGCAACTGGCCATCACGGCGCGCGACGTGCAGATGTACCGGCGCCAGCGGCTGCAAGCCGGCGCCGCCCACCATCACGTCGATCGGGGTGGTTGCTGCATCGCCTGCCCCGGCCGCACGGAGCAGGATGGTTTGGCCCAATTGTTCCAGCGACAAGGGCAGCGCCAGCAGCGCGGCAGGATCGAGCATGACAAAGCGTTCACCTGCCACATGCCCGGCAACCGCCCATTCCGTACCGCGCCGGCCGCGCAACAAGCCGGACAGGCGAAACCGCTGTGGTGCCAGCGCCTGCACCGTACTGAACTGGATCAGTTCATCGCCCAGCAGCGCCAGATTGGCTCCGGCCAGCACCGATGGCTCCGGTCGACTTTCCAGCCACATCGCGTCGTTCAGCAGCTCGACTTCAACATTGAATCTGGGGTCCCAGCCGGCAGGCAGCACCGGGGGCAGGGCACTCAACGCTTGTCCCATCGCCGCCGGCATCGGCAGCATGCCGGCATCCTGCCAGCTGATTCCGCCATCCTGGCTGATCAACACCGCAGCGCGACGCCAGCCGGCACCTTCGCCAGCCCCGGCCAGCCACAACCGCGGTGATGCGGGCAGCTCCCCGGGCAGTGGCGGCAGATCCATCGCCATAAGGCGCGTTGGTCCGGCTGGCCGATCATCATGATCAAGCACGCGGCCGGCATCGCCGGGCAGCAGCGGCGCCGGCAAGGCCGGCACCCGCACCAGATCCAGCGACAGCACAAAGCCGGCAAAGCGAACTTCACTTACCCGCCAATCGCTGGCATCAATGCGCAGCACATCGCCTGGCTGCACCCCCAGAAACCGCCAAGGCAGGTGCAGGGTGCGGCGCTGGCGCGCCGCCGTCAGCCGCTGCAAGCGATTCTGGCCCAACTGCTTCGCCGCAGACGCTGTCAACACCAATGGCAGCGCCAGATTGTCCATCCGCGCGCCGGCGCGATGACGGGCGCGTTGCAGGCCGGGCTGGTAATCGCGGGCCGCATCGAAATAGCCTAGCTCCACTGCATCGGCCGCCGCATGGCTGGCCCCGCGGCGCTGGCGATCGCGCGCCTGATCGCTGCCCGGCGCGCGCGCGTTGGCGGCATCGCCGGGCTGCACCACGACCGACGGCAGGCCGGGGCCAACAATGGCGCTGCCCGCCGCCAGCACCGCGCCGGCCGCCTGCACCGCCGGTGCCAGCGCATCTGCCAGCGGCCCGGACTCGCCGAGATACAGGCCATCCACCGCTGGAAATGCACCTTGCACCGGCAACGTAACCCCAGCCAACGCCGCAACATCGGTCATGGCCGCGCCAAGATCGACTGGCTGCGCATCGGCAAACACTTCAAACGCCAGATTGGGCAGACGATTGCCAAACTCGACCAGCGGCAGATCATCGAACACCGCCACGGCCAAGCCGCGAAACGCCGGCGCATCGCCTTCGGCCGCCGCAATCAGCGGATCGGGCAATTGCCGTTCGCTGCCGAGCGCCAGGCGCATGGTAACGGGCTGCAACCATTGCCCGCCGGCATCGCGCAGCAATTTGCCATCGGCCCACACCCGGCCAATGCCAATGATCGGCCCGCGCGCCAGCAGCACGGCAAAACTGGCCGAATAGCTGGGGCCGCTGCTGCCCGAACTGCGCTTGCCGCCGCGTGCCGCCGTTTCGCGGATCGGGGACGCCCAGATGACATTGCCGGCCAGGCGCATGCGGCCGCGCACCACGGCAATCGGTTCGCCATAGCTGGCGGCCTGTATCTCAGGCGGGGCCGCGCGCGCGCCGCTGCGCTGCCGGCCACCCGACAGCCGCGCGTCGACGACGCCGCCCAGCAATGTGCCGATGATGCCGCCCACCGGGCCGAGCACGGCACGGCCGACCACGCCAAGCACCAGACTGGCCATCGCACGCCTCCTTCAACGAACGCCGGGAAAGGCCCAGGCCGCCACCACGGCCCAATCATCAGGTGCCGGTCCTTCCACCACGCGTCCCAGCCCGGCGTGGGCGTGAATGATGCCGGCGTCGCTCAAAACCGCGACATGGCGGTGACCGGCAGCGAGGCGATATTCGATCAGATCGCCCGGCTTGGCGCGCTGCATCCCGCCCCGCACCCGGCGCAAGCCGAGCGCGCGGCAGGTGGCGGCCAGCAGCGCGCCATGATCGCCACCCAGCACATAAACGGGCAGCGCCGGCAGCATGATTCCGGCACCAGCCGCCGCCAGCAGCGCCACGCCGATGCAATCCAGGCCCAGGCGCGGCATGCGGCCCTGCGGGCGAAAACGCGTGCCAAGGCCAGCACGCGCCGCCGCCAGCGCCGCGCGCCGGCGGCGGGAGAGCTTTGCCGACGCGCCCATCAGATCTGATACCGGATGAGCAGATCGGCGCCCGGCACATGGGGTTCGCCGCGGAAATTGGCCGCGTTGCCAAACCGGTCGTGACAGGTAGCAAAGCGCTTGTCACACCCCTCCCGCAGCAGCACGCGCGTGCCGAAGGCCAGCGCCAGCGGTTCGTCGAGCAGCAACCAGCCTTCATCCTCGGCAATCAGTCGCCGTTCCAACCCGGCTTGCGGGCCATCGAGCACCAGCAGCGCACCCTGGGCGTGATCGGCCGCGATGACCCCGTCGGCGCGCACGCGATCGGGCTGGGTGCCAGTCAAGGCCACGATCCGCTCGCGTCCGCGCAGGCTGACCCGACAGCGCGCATCGCCCAGCTCGGCGCGGCATTCCGGCGAGCAGGTTTCGACTGCGCTGGCCGCCAGCGCCGCGCCCGGGCCAATCAGTTCGGCGGTGAACCCGGCATCGGCGCCGTCGCCCACCGTCACCTCGCCCAGCGTGCCAGTGGCGAGGCTGTGACGGCCAGCGCCGGGGTCACGCCAATCAACAAGCAGCAGCTCAAGGCGCGCGCCGTCCCAGCGACCGGCCAGCAGATCGGCGGCGGTGAGCGCTCCGGCCGACAGCGCGCCCGCCACTTCCATGGCGTCGCTATCCAGCCCGTCGCCCAGCACCACGGCCGATGGCGTCATGCCCGGGCGCGCCAGGTGCAGCAGGCCATCAAACAGCAACGGCCGATCATGGCTGGTGAAGCCCAAAGCGACGCCATCGCGGCGCACCAGCCGCCAGCACAGGGCCAGATGCGTGAGTTCCGCGTCAAGCATCGCCATCCTCGCGGATCTCGATCAACGGCACACCGGGCAATTCGCCTGCGCGCCAACCGGCGATCGAAACCGCCAGCCGATCGCTGGCGAAGCGCACCGGAACGTCAAAACGATAGCCGGCGCTCACCACGGCGCCGGCCGGCGGGGGCACCGCAAAATCGATGTGACCGCCGGCCTGCAGCGTCCAGCCGGTCTGTGCCGCGCCGTTCACCGCCACCACCACGGATTCGGGCCACGGCCGGGTGATGCGGCGGCGCTGCGGCGGGTCATCGGCCAGGCCAGCATCGCCATAGTGCTTGACCAGCGCAAAGCGCGTGTTGCTGCCATTGCTGCTGCCCAGCGATTGATCGGTCGCCGCCGGATCGCCGCCATTGGCCGCCGAGCTGTTGTCCAATGGATCGAGAAAGCGAAAGCCGTGGGCCTGGCCGCGTCTGGCCCGGAAAAACGCCAGCAACTGCGCCAGATCGGCTTCGGACCGTATCCCCAGCCCGGCATCATATTCCAGCCGCGCATCGGCCCATTCGGCATTGCGCTGTTCTGCGCCTGAGCCCGTCACCACCACTTGCGTGGAGAAAGCCGGGCCGCCCGCCGCGCCGAAGCCCAATTGCAGCGGAAAGCGCACATCATGGAACGCCGGCATGGCATCGTCTCCATCGGCCAGAGTGAAAGGCGTGAAACCGTCGCGCGCCACCTGCGGCCAGGCCCAGATGAAGATCTCAGCGGCTGGTGACTGTGCGGCTGCGGCCGCAATCAACGGCCAGTGCGCAGGCGCATCGGCGGCGTTCAGCACAAAGCCCGCCAGATAATGCTGGCTGGCGAGCGGGTAACCCAGCCGCGCGTTCACTTCGCTGCGCGCACGCGCTTGACCGGCCTGGTTGGCGCTGGTGACGAACGTGTAATCCTCCAGCTGCAACACATCGAACGTCGGGTGCGCCCAGGCCGCGGGCAGATTGGCGCGCGCCAGATCGGGACGATCATCCAGCAACACTTGCGGCGCGTAGAACAGCAGATGCGTGCGCACACCCGGTGCCGCCGCGCGCGCGGCGTTCACCATGCCGGCGGTCGCTTCGGCCAGCCTTGCCCCGCACCAATCCAGATATGCCTGCTCGGTCGGCGATTTGCCGCCCCGGATGTCGGCGATGGCCGGCGCCGCCTGCCCGGTTTCAGCCTGCCAGCGCGCGGTGGTGGCGGCATCATAAAGGCAGGGCCGCGCATCCGGGCCCACCCACCACCACGGCTCCCCCACCTGAAAGGCGGGCGCCATGCCTGCCGGCACCAACGCCATGGCCGCGCCAGCCACGCTGCAAAGCCAGGCCTGAGCGGGCGCGCTGCACGGCGACAGCAGCGCTGACGGTGGCACCCAGCCGGTCAGGCCGATCACGCCATCGCTGTCGCGCTGCGCCCAGTCGGCCGGGCAATGCGCTGCGAACAATTCCATCGACAGCGACAGGATCAGCACAAAGCCCAGTGCATGGGCGCGCATCAGAAAATCCGCATGCCAAGCCGTTGCCGGTCCACAAAGCGGCCGCGCCGGATCAACCAGATAGACATCGCCCTTTGGGTGCAACGCCATGAAATGGCTCATGCCCAGATAATGGGTGATCGGCCCGCGCCAGCCGAGCAACAACGCCTGATCCAGGATGCGTTCGGGGGTCTGATTATAAAGGTCATCATAGGCGGTGCACAGCCGCCAATCATGTGACGGCAGCGATGGCCGGCCAGCCTTCAGCACCGCACCGTCACCATCAAGTGCCAGCGTCGTCAGCCGCACGTCGGCGGTGGCCACGGCAGCCAACGGCACATCGCTGCCGTCGTAACCGGTCGGCACCAGGCTGACGAACATCCGGTCGATATCACCGGCCCACACCGGATCGGCCTCTGCGGGCAACAGGAAGCCGCCGGCAAGCGCATCGAAATCGAGACGGACCTCGGCATCGGTGGACGTGCCGCTGGCATAGTTCCACAGCCGCACATACCAGGTGCGCGCAGCGCCACCGGCATCGCGCCCTTCGATGGTGAGCACCGGACCGTTGATCGCATCAAGCGGCAGCACATCGCCGCTCGATTGCCAGCGGAACCGCCACAACAGCCCGCGATAATCGCGGCGCGTTTCCAGCGCACACAGCTTGTGGCTCCAGCGGTCGGCCGATTCCCAGATCAACCCGGCCAGATCGTTCCGGCGCTGGAATTCCAGCGCCACGACCACAGTCTCCGGCCCGTCCGTCACCACGCTGGCCATCATGGGGCGCGGAAAATCCACCAGCCACCAGCGCGGATCGAAACGCCGCACGGCGCGCGTCGCTTGCCTGTCGGCGGCGCTGGCCAGCCACCAGCGCATCATGGCCGCACCTTTTCCAATGCACGCGCCACGGCCCGCGCCACCTGGTTGCCGGTCTGCTGCATCACCGCCGGGCCCGCATCGCGCGGCGCCGCGACATTCACCGTGATGTTGACCGTCCGCGCGCTGCTGGTGCCATTGGCCTCCACCCGGCCTGCCGCCGTCGGCACGAACAGCTCTGGCCCGCGCTCGCCGACCATGTAGGCGCGCCCGGCGCTCACCGATCCCCCCGTGGCGCGCCCCGGCAGGCCGAGCAGGCCGCCGATCAGGCCGCCGGCGCCATGGCCACGGCCCCCGAAGATCGACCCGAAATCAAGCCTCAGCGCCTGTTGGGCAATATCGCCCAGCACCGAAACGCCGATCCGCCGCAGATCATCGAAGCCCAGTTTGCCATCGGCCAGCGCACGGCTCAGCGAGCGGCTCAGCCCGGCACCGGCGCGGTTCAGACCGGCCGCCAACGGGCCATTAAGGGTGCGCTGCAATTCGCCCACACCGGCGAGAAAGCCGCCAGTATCGGCCCGCAGCTTCACCACCAACTCGTCCACATCATCCATCGGGGAATGCCTCCATCAAGGCTGCCAGTTTCGCTGTGTCGGCCGGGGCCTGCGGCTGGGCATCCAGGCCCAGGTCGAGGCCCAGTGCCGTCACCAGCTCCGCCGGCGTCGCAGTCCAGAACTCGCCCGGCCGCCAGCCCAGCGCGGTGGCCGCAACATGCGCGGCCCGCCGCGCGGCGCCAGAAAAATCCTGGGCGGCAAACATCATCGTCCGGCCAAGATCTGGCCCAGCAGCACACGCAGCGTTGGCGCCGCGTTCACCAACCCGCCGGCCACCAGTGCCTCGGCAAAGGCGCCGCGCTCGCGTGGCTGCGCCAGGCAATGCCAGAACAGCCCGACCAGTTCGGCCAGCGTCAACTGCCCCGCCGCGGCACGCTCACACAGGGCGAACAACGGCCCCAACTCGGCCTCGGCCGCCACCAGCGCCGCAAACGTCGGCCGCAACAGCAGCCGCTCGCCGCCGATCACCAACTCGGCTTCGCCCCTGATGGCATTGGGCACGGCTTCGGCCGTCACGCCGCTGACGGCGTTGCTCCTCACGCCGCTGACGGCGTCGCTCCTCACGCCGCTGACGGCGTCGCCCCTCATGCCGCTGACGGCGTCGCTCCTCATGCCGCCACCACGGGGCCGCTGCTTTCCAGCGCCAGGCTATAGGTGCGCTCACCATTGAAATCGCCGGCATAATCCAGCCGACTGATCTGGAAGCGCCCGGTGATCGTCTCGCCGCTTTCAAACTGCACCTGATAATCATCGATCACCCCGGCCAGCGCGCTGGCCTTGACGCGGGTTTCGGCACCCGATCCGGTGAACACACCGGAACCGGACAGCGACACCGATCGCACCCCGGCGCCAGACAACAGCTCCCGCCAGCCGCCCGATCCCTGGTTGGTCACCACCACGCTTTCGGTGGCCAGCGTCAATTGCGTGGTGCGCAGGCCTGCGACCGTGGCGAACACCGGCGGCACTGCGCCATTGCCGACCTTCAACAGGAAGGCGGCGCCCTTTTCCATTGCCATGCTGCTTGCTCCTAAAGTGCGTGCGTGAACACGCGGATTTCGATGCTGCCCGGCCGCCAGCCATCCTGTGGGACACCCACGCCGCTGCGCAGCAGATTGACCAGCACGATGCGCTGGCCATCGTGGACACCGGCCAGCCCGCGCAGCCGCGCTTCGGCCAGGCCCAGCAGCGCACGCAGCCGTGCCGCGCCGGGGCGATCGTCCCAGATCGTCACCGCCAGGCGCGTGGCATGGCCGGTCTCGGTCTTGCTGCCCCAGTCACTGACCAGATCAGGGCCGATGACCGCATAGGGCGCCGCCGCTTCGGCCGGCGGACCATCAAAGACGCCGTTCAGCCCCGGCAGATCGGCCAGCGCCGCCACCACGGCCTTTTGCACGGCCAGGCTGGCGCTCATGATCTTTCTCCCAGATCGGCGCCGGGCCACAGCAATTCGGCATCCGGCACCCGGTCGCGGCTGCCGCGCCACCGCTGTCGCAGGCCCGGTCCCAGCAGCCGCACCGTATCGCCTTCGCGGCTCACAACGCCCTGCCCCGCCCAGCGCTGCGCCACCCGCGCGCCAAGCCGCGCCACAGCCGCTGCCGCGAGCCCCTGCATGCGCCGCCGCAACAGCGCCGCCATTGCATCACCCATCATGGCGCGCGCCCTTCGCACAATAGGCTTGCCAACCCCGGCAGCGCCGGGTCGCGCGCCACGGCCAGCACGGCGAGACAAGCCCCGCGCCAGCGCAGCCGCACATCAAGCCCCAGATCGTCACGATCGCGCAGCAGCACCCGCCAGCGCCGCTGCGTGCGCGCTGCCTCTCCGCCAACCATTGGGGCCAGCGGGCCTTCGACACGCAACTCCGCATGCGCCCGCGCAAGCTTGATCCACGTCCCCACATCATCGCCGGCTGCGTCGCGTGCGGACTGCCAGCGTTCGATCACCACCGCCTCGGCCAGCCGGCCAGAAACTTCTCGCGCACTTTCAGCCATGCTCATCCCCCCAGGCTCATGCGCCGCCACGGCCGCCATAACGCCGCCACGGCGGCGGGCGGCGGGCCGGCGTCGGCCGCATCGCGGTGGCTGAAGAAATGGCTGACCAGTCGCACGATGCCGGCCCGCAGGGGCTCCGGCACGCCATTCCAATCCTCGGCCAGCCCGGCGCGGAACCGCGCCACGCTGCGCTGTTCCGGCACGCGCACCAGCCGCAGCCAGCCGGTGCCATCAGCAGCGATATCGCCTTGCCAATCACCCGCAGGCAGCGCGTCGGCGCCGACAAACACGCCCGAAATCGCCACACACGGCAGCGCGCGCAGCCGTTGCCAGGCCAGATCGGCCACAAGCGCCTGCTCGCCTTCGCGCGCGATCAGCCATTGGCCGATGAACGCTTCGCACAGGCCCATGGCGGCCCGGATATGGCCGGCGACAACCGCATCCTCGTCATCCCGATCCAGCCGCAGCGCCGCCTTGCACTCCGCAAGGCCCACGACCAGCGGTCCGGCTTCCAACGATATGGCCATCACCGCTCCTCCATCCGCACCACCAGGGTACGTTCATCGCTGCTGTTGTCGCTCAGGGTCACGCGATTGGTCACCCGGCAGACCTGGCCTGCCGTGCCACCGCTCAGCGTGATCGCGGTGCGCCCTGCCTCGATGCGTGGGCCGGCCAGCGTCAGCCCGGCTGCCGGGAGGACGCTCCACATCGATGCGACGATGGTGCGGCTCGCCAGATAGCCAGCGTCCCAGTCGACCGCATGGTCGACGACCGCGCCGGGGTCTTTCAGAAACAGGGTCATGAATGGGGCCTTTCGCGTTTGGGCCTATGACAATCCGGTGGAGCAACGGGACGCGGTCACACCGGCGGCGCTGCCGTGACTGTCCACGCCGCCACATTGACCGCACCACCAACCAGCACCGGCTGCGGTGGACAGGTGGTGACATAAAGCAGCCGCCCGCCCGCCCCATCGACGAGCGCAACATGATCGGCGGTGCCATTGGCCAGCGCGACCAGGCCCTCATTGGCCGCCACTGTCAGTTGCCGACCGCCGCCCGGCGCACCGGCCTTGGCAAAATCCGCCGGCAGCAACGGGGCCGTGGCCAGGGGCGTCGCCACGGCCGCGGCAAAGTCTGCCGGTTGCCCGGCCAGCACTACCAGAGCATCTGCACTGGCCAGCACATCGAGTCCGGCATCGAGCACCGGCTGGGCTGCAAATCGCGCCATCATCACTCTCCCAGATTGGATCGATCAATCGCCGCGCACCGCCAGCGCCCGGCGGGCGAGCACCAGCAACGCCGGCAGCAGCGCCACCGCCCGGCGGGGCAGCGCCACCTGCGCGCCGCCATCCGTGATCGGCAGCACTGCTGCCTGCGGCACCATCAGTGCCGGTCCTGCCGACAGCAGCACCAGCCTATGCGTCAGGATCATGCCCCGCCCCCCTCAGATGCCCGTGATCACCAGTGTCTTCTCGCGCAGCACCGTCACGCCATCGGCGGCGATCATCCGCACCGTCACGTTGCGCGTGCCGGTCCAACGCTCCGTCGCCAGCAGCTTCGCCGTGCCGCGCGCCGTCACCGCCACGCCATTGCCATTGGCGCTGGTCAGCGGGTTGCCAGGCAGGGCGGCCAGATTGGTGCCGCCGCGATGGACCTGATCGTCATAGAGCAGGCCATCCAGCTTGCGTTCGGTCAGCGCTTCATCAAGGTCGCCATCGGCCGGGCCGAACGGCCAGGCGCGGGCGTAATCGACGCGCACGTTGCTCGCCGGCCACGCGCCGCCCGTGCTGGTCAGCACGGCGCGGGTGGCGCTGGCATCCAGCGCCACCGTGAAGCCCGTCTTGGCAAAGGTCGCGCCGTCATCGGTGCTGATCCAGAACTGGTTGTTGATGCCGGCGCCGTTCAGCGTGCGCACGGCGCGGCCCATCTCGATCTCGATCACGGTGCGCGCGCCATCGCGGAACCAGGCCGCCACCACGCGCGGGCCGTGCGCCTTGATCGTGCGATTATAAGCCCAGGCCAGCGACCGGCCGATGCCGCGACCAAGCCGGGCCTGGCCGACCTGGTTTTGATCGCTCACCGAACTGCCGCTGCCGCCCAGCGTGGCGTTGCTGTGGAACGCACAATGCAGGCTGCCCGGGTTGGCGGTGCTGGCCGGGATCGGGTTGCCGTCCATCACGATATCGGGCCAATAAGGGCCAAGGATGCCACGCGCGCCGCGCTCGGCCACGAAGCTGACATGCTCGGCGCGCTTCGCCACCGTCGATGAACTATCGGGCGAACTGCGGTGGCCGCGCCACGGTGGCAGCACCAGCCACGGCGCAGCGGGGGTGACGGTGAACCGCGCGTCGATGGCATCGGCATAGGCCGTGCGCGTGGCTTCCACGCTCGACATGCCCGGCGTCCACATGATGGCGTGGACATCGGCGATGCCGCGCAGCATCCACGCATAATGGCCGACGCGGCCGACACCGCCAGCGTTGGCCGTGCCCGGTTCGCCAACCGTGCCGAGATAGGTCCACTGCCCGATGGTGCCATTGGCCGCCCAATCCGCCATGGCCGTGCCGCCGATGGCCAGTTTGGCGATCAGCAACGGGTGGCCGGGGTTGTGAACCTGCCACTCGTTGATCATCAGCAGCGCGCCATGGGCCAGGCCCGCTGGCGTCTGACCGCCGACCATCCGCGTGATCAGCGGCGTCGGCTTGATATAGCTGGCACCGCCCGCGTCGCTGCTGCTGCCTTCCAGATAAAGGCCCTGCACGCCGGCCGACAGCGCGATGTTCAGCACGTTTTTCGGCGCGTTGGCGTTTTCGGTCACGCCCGCCATGCCCGATTGGCCGTGCATCAGCGCGATGGTGCCAACCAGGAAATCGCTCATCGTTGCGGCGCGGCTGACATCGTTGGGATCGCGCACTTGCAGATCGAACACGCCGAAGGGCAGCGTGTCGGTGGTGCTCCAGGTGCCGCCGCCGAACGTGCCAACCGCCGCCCAATCGAAGCCCGGAACCGGCGCGCTGGTGCCCGCGAGCACCCAGCGCCGTTGCAGCGCCGTGGTCCCGGCCTGATAGGTGCCGCTGGCGGTGTAGGGCAGCGCGCCGCGCCCGCCGTGGAACTTCACCACGGGTTCGGTGATCGTCGGGTTGGTCGTCCAGTGCGCCGGGGTGAAGCCGGCGACATCTTCCAGGCCGCCCGTCAGGCTGTTCCAGTTGGCCGGCGACAGCGCGTTGGCGCCGCCATTGCCGCTGTTGGCCAGGCCGGTGGTCAGGTTGGCCAGCGTCCAATGGAAGGACAGATCGGCCCTCGCATCGCCGCGCAGATTGGCATAGCCCAGCGTGCCGGCATTTTGCGCGGCGATCAGGCTGGCATAGCTGTGCAGCGTGGCCGGCGCGCCGGTGCCGTTGGCCAGCGCCAGCAGCGCATCGTGGTGCGGGCGGTTGTTGGCGGTGTCCCACGGGAAATCGCCGTTGACGTGGGCGAAGTTCTCGAACGCCAGATTGACCGGCGACCGCGCCGCGCCCGCTGCCGGGCGGCTGTTGAAGATTTGCGACAGCAACACGCCGGTCGCGCTGGTGACATAAAGGCTGGCCAGGGCGGTGGCGATGACCTGGCTGGAAACGCCGCCGCCCACCAGCACGCGCGCGGCCCAGCCCTGCCAGACCGGCGATGCATCGGTGCCGGTGTTCTGCTCACCATAGACCAGCAGATAGACATCGGTGCCGTTGGCAGTGAGCGCGGAAACGCTGGTGAAATCCTGGTTGGCGGCGGCATAGCCGTTCTGATTGCCGGATCGCGCTGTGCGGCGCGGGCGCAGCCGCAGCGCGCCTTGGCTGGCGCTGTCACCGCCGATCCAGACGACGCCATCCTGGCCGCCGTTGAAGTTGCCGGCGTTGTTGCCGTCATGCCCCCACAGCGGATAGACGGTGTTGTTGATGAAGTTGGGTGAACCAGGAAGGCGCACGAACGCCGCCTGCCACCAGCCCACTACCTTGCCGGCGGTGCCGCCCACGGTCATCGCCGTGGCGTAATTGCGCTTGGTGATGTTGCTGGCGGGCCGCAGATCGGTCGCCGAAATCGTTGCGATACGAATAGCCATCAGCCGTTCACCACTGCGAGGCCGGCGGGTTCGTTCACCAATCGGAAGGTGACGCCGGCCGGTGCGTTGATCGGGGCGAGATCACCGATGGAAACGGCGCCCCAGATGGTCGTGGCGGCACTGTTCGACAGGCTGAAGTCTGGCGCACCAGACGCCACAAGACGCGCACCGCCGCCAATCTGCCCGACGCCGCCCACGCCGCCGCCGATGAACATCATGCGGCCACCGGCACGATCGACAGGCTGCCATCGGTGGCACCATCGCGGATGAAGCTGATGAACTGGCCGCTGCTGATGCGCAGGTGAAATTTCTCGTCGGCGGCCAGCGGGATCGATCCAGCGGCGACAGCGGCGTTCACACCACTGTCCCCCACCCGGATGAATCCACGCACACTGGCATGCAGCAACACTTCGGCGGCGGTGACGGCCGTTGACCGCTGCGCACCCGCACCGCTGGTCGTCAGGCGCTGGCCCGCGGCAAAATCATAGGCCCGCGTGGTGCTGGCCACTGCCGGCACCGTCAGCACATCGACATCGCCGATATTGTTGGTACCAGCCGGCAGCGTGCCGCCGATCGTGACAATAGTATTTTCAAGCGCCGCCAAGGTAGGCGCATCCAGTGCAACGGTGGGCGTTGCAGCAAAGGCCGGCAGCGTGCCGCCGATCTGCACCGGCAGCCGCGCGCCGGCGCTGTCGGCAACAACCACCGCTGCGCCATCCGCGCCAAACGCCAGCTTGGCATAGGGCCAGTGCACGCCGGCCAGTTCATCGGTTGCAAACGCCAGGCCGATGGCCGGCGCCGTCACATTGTCAGGCATGTTGATCTCCACTGTGGGGCCGGCACGCGGCCGGCCCCCCTGGATTGACTCAGGCGGATGGAATCAGGCGGAAAAGCGCATCAGCTTGATGGCGCGGCTGTCGAGTACCGCGCCGCCTACACGCCGCGTGGCATAGAAATGCACATAGGGCTTGTTGCTGTACGGGTCCTTCAGCACGGTCGTCTCGGCGCGCTGGGCGATCAGATAGCCGGCCTGGAAATTGCCGAAGCCGATCGACAGACTGTCCGCTGCCACATCCGGCATCGCATCGACCTCGACCACGCGATAACCCAGCAGCGTCTGCGGCTGGTCCGGCCCCAGGCCCGGCTGCCAGATGAAGGCGCCATCGCTGGTCTTGAACTTGCGGATGCGCGCCAGCGTGGCGCTGTTCATCACCCACACCGCGCCCTGACGATAGGGGCTGGCCAGAGCGTGCACCAGATCGATCAACCGATCCTGCGGATTGCTGGCGGCAAAGGCGCCAGCCGCGCCGGAGGTGATGAACTGCAACGTGCCGAACGCCCGCGCGGCATCGCCGGTGGCTGCCACCGGGCCAGTCAGGAAGCCGCGCGGCTTGTTCACGCCATCGCCGCTGACGAACGCCACGCCCTCGGCTCGGGCGAATTCGCGGCCGATTTCCTCGCCCAGCCAGTTTTCCACGTCGAAACTGGCATCATCCAGCATCGCCTGGCTGGCCGCCGGGTTGGCATAAAGCTCACCCATCGGCGGCGCGATTTCGGCAAAGTCCGGCGTTTCGGTTTCAGGGCGCGCTGCGGTTTCCGCCACCCAGCCCGATACCACGCCGCTGGTGGTGAACAGCCGGCGGTAATTGGCCGACCCCACCTCCACCACCTGCGCAATGGCGCGGATGGGCGAGGCTGCGGCCAGCACCCGGCCGATCACGTCATCGATCTCACGCGGCACCGCCAGCCCGCCCTTGGCCGGCGCCGCAATCGTGGCGGCCTTGGCCTCCAGCGCCGGGCGTGTGATGGATTCGGCGGTTTCGAACACCCCGGAAAGATGGGGCGTCAGATTTTCAGACTTCACTTCCAGCATCCTCGTTCTCCTCTTGCCAACCCAACACCTGGGCCTCCCGCTGCATCGGGAAGGTCACCAGTGACACTTCAACCAGTTCCAGCCGCTCCAGCCGCCGACCGATCCTGTTCCCAGTTCGCAACGGGCTGGAGGCCTTCACCCGGTAACCAAAACTCAATCCCGTGAGAGCGCCGGCTTTCACCAATGCCGCTGCGTCCGCACCGCGGCCCGTGCCGACAATCTGCGCCGTGATGCGCAGCCCACGCTGATCTTCAGCCAAGGCCTCGACGAACCCGATTGGTTCACCGGGAAGATGCTGCCACAGCAATGGCAAGGGTGCGATCGCATCGGCAAAAGCCCCGCGCGCCACCACATCGCCGCCGCGATCGGCCACATCAAACACGCTGGCATAGCCCGCCAGGCGCAGCGCCTTCATGGCCGTTCCCCGCGCACCAACCCCAGCTTGAACGCCAGCGCGAACAGCAGCAGCGCCACCACGGAGCGCACCACCCAGCCGACCAGGCTTTTCAGCGCGGAGCTTTTCACATCGCGCCAGCCCTGCACCAGCTGGCGCAGTTCCTTGATGTCACCGCCGGCGCCGTCGTCCATCAGCCCGATACGGCGCAACGCGCGCGCGGCGCCCGTATCGGCCGCTTCCTCGATGATCGCCTGCAATGTCACCCGCGCCGCGCCCTGGCTTTCCGCCTGCGCCACCAGCCCTTCCAATATGCTGGTCATGCCATATCCCCTTCCAGCCCAAGAATGCGTCGTTTCTCAGTGGGTTCCAGAAAGTCCGCCGCGCTGACGCTGGCCCACAGCCGTTCGCGGTCCTCGGCCAACGCCGTGATGCCATCCAGGTCCACGCTCAGCGCCAGCCCCGGCCACCACCAACCAAGATGGGCGGCCAACGCGCCGAGCACGCGGCCCAGCAGCGGCAGCAGGGTCAGCCGCCACAGCGCGAC
>Ga0164295_10002521_pt1 | contig 15027 bp, 15 predicted proteins | sample GEODES006metaG_FD_111798 | JGI IMG/M metagenome (GOLD analysis project Ga0164295, IMG submission 111798) | Oligotrophic lake water microbial communities from Sparkling Lake, Wisconsin, USA - GEODES006 metaG | ecosystem: Environmental > Aquatic > Freshwater > Lake | place: USA: Sparkling Lake...
ACCCATCGATATCCACAGTCATCGTATTAAACCCATCGATATCCACAGTCATCGTATTAAACCCATCGATATCCACAGTCATCGTATTGAACCCATCGATATCCACAGTCATCGTATTAAACCCATCGATATCCACAGTCATCTATACCATGTTCTAATTTAACCCTCGATAGTCAAAACTGGACTTACTTGAGTCGCAAAGGGCCTCAGCAGCCGGGGCGAGAGTCAACCGACCTACCGCCACCCCATTGCTGGTTAGAGAGATGGAGCACATCTTGCCTGCTCATCAACGGAAAGCTAAGGCTCTGATTGCAGCGGTCGAGGAGCTGCACTCAGAACGAGCATTTCCTATCATTTGTGATGCAACAAATAGACGACATGTGCCAGTGAAAGCAGAGTCTATTATAGTGGATAAACTAGATGCTCAATCAATTGATGATGCGGTATCAATGACCTCGTATGAAAAGGAGTTAAGTCCGAGAAAGAATCCTAGGATAATCTTTCCACCAAAAGAAATTATAGTTTCACAGAGTTCAAATCATAGTCTCGACACAGACGGCCCCTTCGTCGAAAGGGTTCTTCGCGTCAGCAAGAGAAGCGCCCCGGAAGTGAGTCCACGCTCCAATTCAACCCCCTTGAATAGCATTGGATTTGAGAGTAGACAAAGACAACAGCAGGCAAATTCGTCATCTCTGAAAGCGAAATGCGTCAAAGTTCCCAAGTCCTTGAGTTCTGTTCGGATCGAAGGCGTGGCCGCTCCCACCGGGTTAATCAACAGTATCTCTCATCCACCTCATAGGATTGCGTCGGAAGTGTTCAAATTAAATCAAAAATTTGCAATTGATGAAAGACTGAGTGGTACATGTGCCTCTCAGTCTGATTCTCCTCCGAAATCAGACAAGACCCTTTCATCGACTGGCGATGACCATATAGTTCTTTTTCCGTCCATTGCGAAGAAGGACAGATACATATTATAGATAGATCTGCTAAGTGTTAATTGTTTCGATGAAATGTAAAGAAATGTTAATCTTTGTTTGCATGTCATGTCTAAGACGGCCCATTAAGAACAACCAGAACCAACGCCTGCATTTCTTTCCGAACGACACGAAAATGAACGTTTAATTTGATTTAGGAACGATGAATGTTTCATGTGATGGATTAGGGATCAATGGATAGGCATGAGTAAGTTTAGCAAGTTTAGAAAGATGTAAGATAATATTAAATTAATATATTTATGACATATTATAATACAATAAATAAAGGTCCGATGGATGGTGCAAGGGATGGATCAGCGAGCAATCGAAGGAGCCATGTACAGTATCATGGAGCAATTGATTGATCAGGTAGTAAACTTACGGAAACTCGAAAATGCCTTCGTAACTTATCCTTTCAGTGAAAGTCAATGCGATGCGAACCCGTGTGTCTGCGTTCGTTCAGCCATGGCTCTTCTTGATGTCGATCTCGGAGTGTATGCGACTATCGCATTGCTTTCGTAGCACTGTAGTCATCGGGCCATCTTTTTATATAGCGCGGGAGACAGGCAGTAGTTCCCCAGATAAAGTAGTTAGTCGATTATTATGCATGTCCAGTAGAGGCTTCGGCACATCTTCTGCACCAAAATTCGCCTACACTGGGCGAGTGAAGGCTGGAAAACTCAGCCCAACTTCCAAGGTTCCCGATTCGATAATGAAGCCGGACTACGCATTGGACGGGGTGCCGAAGGTGAAAAAGAACAACATCGCGTGGGTAAGAGCTTCTCTCTCTATGCCTTATAGTACACCATTTATTTAAGCGCCATCTGCCACATGTTTCCTACCGCTCTGCTACAGCTGATCCCCCCATGCCCTGCGGATGACATACCGCGAATGAGAGGTAATTCAGTTACTGTACCTTATGCCAAGACGATAACTACATCTGATGTTGATCATGATGATGATTTAAATCAATATTCCTCAAAAGTGGCAGGACGAATAGCTCGCGAAGTACTGGATGAAGCAGTGCGACTTGTGAGACCGGGTAACCAACCAACTCATGACCTGTGTTATAACACACCCTAACCCTGTCTCCACGTCTACACTTCAAGGCATTCGCACCGATGACATCGATAAAGTAGTGCACGAGGCAACGATTAAAAGGAACTCTTACCCCTCCCCGCTTAACTATCACGGTTTCCCCAAGTCTTGTTGCACTTCAGTCAACGAGATCATCTGTCATGGCATCCCAGACAGTTCCGTGCTCATGGAGGGGGACATCGTGAACATAGATGTGACCGTGTTCCACGACGGTGTGCACGGAGACTGCTCCGAGACTGTGTTCGTGGGTGCGGTGGACGACCGGGTCCGCGATCTGGTGGTGACTACATTCGATTGCTGGATGGCCGCCATCGCCTACTGCCGACCGGGAAGGAGCTACTCAGACATCGGCGGCGTAATCGAGGATATAATCGCCACCAAAGGGTACTCTACCGTGAAGGAGTTCTGTGGCCATGGAGTGGGAAGAGGTAAGTCTCGTTGGTTCTATGTCTTTGATCGATAGATCAGCGTCCTTCTATGTCTTTGATCGATAGATCAGCGTCCTTCTATGTCTTTGATCGATAGATCAGATAGATCAGCGTCCTTTGTGACCAAGTGTTCTCTGTCGATATATTATATAAACAGTGTTCCACCAATATCCCAACGTATTGCACTATCGCAATACTCAGCGCAGTGGCGTTATGGAGGTGGGCCATACCTTCACCATCGAGCCCATGATTTGCATGAAGAGCAATAGTCCGGTGATGTGGCCGGACAAGTGGACGGCTGCCACAAGCGACGGACTACCGTCCGCACAGTTCGAGCACACCTTGCTGATGACGGAAGAGGGCGTCGAGGTCTTGACCGCAAAGCTGCCCAGCTCACCGAAGTATTCATGGGAGCAGTGATGTACCGATGATTTCTTTATGTTATCCATTGTAGTAAGAGCGCATCATTGAACGCATGTTGTGCCGTGCCACTCATCAATAGACAACTGAACTAATCATCATGAGTCGCCTTTCGTTGCTAGCCTACAGTACAGAACAACGTCTTTGTGCTCTATCTATTATTGGATGATTGCGGGTCCCTGCTACACTGTTTCCTCCCGACAAGTTTGCGGGGATCGAGTGGCGGATGCAGGGAGTTGCGGATGCGGGGGACCACCACCTCTCGGTAGAGGTAGTCCTGGGTCTCCGGACGCCCGGCAGCGGTCAGATGTATGAATGTCTGTCCGGACGTGAGCACCATTGCTATGTAGTCCTTCCCGAACAGCAGGTGCCTCGTCGGCAAGCTGTAAGAGTTCGGACAGCTGCCAACTTTCTCCGCAGCATCCAGCGCTTCCTGATCAGAGCCGTACGAACCGGACAGGATCAGCTCGCTCCACTTGGCCAGACAGTGTTCACCGAGGCCTCGACGCAGCCATAGAATCTGCAGCAAAGTAAAGTACCAAAGAAGATGAGCGACGAGGATACTGTAGCAGATAGACAGTATTGCTGAGAGAAGTTAAGTCTAGTAGGTGGAGTTTCTGTCTGTCTCTCACCCCTGAGTGCCACTTCTCACATCCATGACAGAAGCCCACGAAGTGTCCCTTCGCATCGGGGAAGGCCCCAAAATCGAAGTCGGGCTTTATCTCAATTGTTTCTGATGGAATAATAGCTGGTACACGAGTGCGATTGATCTGTTCCTGTTTGAAGTATATCATGCTGCCCAGATCTTTGAAGAACGCAGCCAGATTCCTTGTTACCAATATGTCTACGTCGATGTATAAGGCACCGAGTACCTGGTTCGGCAGCAAAGTCATCAGCTTAGGCTTAAGGGACTTGATCTCGAGCAGAGAACTCATCTCAGGTACATCTAAAATCTTCACTTCGTAGTCCCTTACCATCTCACGGAAGCAGTCCCTAGAATCAGTGACAACGTAGATATCTCCTTTCCACTTACCCAATTCTCTGACTGAAGCGATAGAGTAGTCAACCATAGGATCGGAAGCAATGGCGCCCATCGCGATGAACACAACAGCGTCGACTAGATGGGTGTGCGGGATGTATATTGGAGCGTCATGGTCCGGAGAGTTGTCTTGGAACACATTGTAGCACACTGCCAACACGGTCAGCCACACGATGACTATTCGGATAGGCAGCTTGCTGTTTCCGCAGTAATTGTTGTTGATGTCCATCTGCAGTCCGATGAATTAAGTTTACCGGCAAAATTACCGTTACACTTAGTAATGTACCGTCAGTTGCAAGAAAGTCAAAGTAGAACTCTAGTCAAGATCTGATGGGTTCTAAGCTGTCATCCCTAGTATTCCAGCCACCAGAGGTGAGCTACTTTCATTCCAAGAAACAGATCATTTGGTTGAGAGCGGTCAGAAATGGCATTGACAATGCCAGCAGCAGTGGCAGCTCCAACACAGGGATCAGCATACCCGCTTTCTATCTGGACAGAAAGTCCAAGATCACAATTCTGTTCAGTCATGGTAATGCAGAAGATCTCGGCTTGATTTATGAGTGGTTCTGCGAATTTTCCAAGGCGGTGCATGTGAATGTGTTGGCTTACGATTACGAGGGCTACGGGAAGGCGGTCGGACATCCCAACGAGCAAAGCTGTTATGCGAATATTGATGCAGCATACTCATTCCTAACTGAAACATTGCACATAATTCCCGAAAATATCGTACTTTTTGGACGATCCCTGGGTAGCGGACCTAGTTGCTACCTCGCGGAGCGCTTGCATTACCAGAATGTGCAATTAGGCGGAATGATTTTGCAGGTATGTAGTTCTGTCTTAAGGACGCTTGATTATTGATTAAACTTATGGCTTGCATCATCGTCGTCGAAATTGTAGAGCCCTCTCCTCTCCATCTTCCGGGTAGCCTTCGATTTCCGCTTGACTCTACCGTACGACATGTTCCCTAACATAGATCGTATCAAGAACACGCACTGCCCAGTCTTCGTCATACACGGTGTCAAGGACGAAATAGTGCCCTTCTGGAATGGAGAGCAGTTGTTCCTATCGGCTCCCATAGCCATGCGTGCGAAACCGCTATGGGTAGAGGACGGCGGACACAACAACCTGGAGGAGCTGCTGAGCGAGAACGACGCCTTCTTCCAACACATCGCGGAGTTCCTGACCGACTGGGTTCCTGCGTACAGCAGCATGCAGTCCAGACACGGCCACCAGGTCTCCTCGCGGAAGTCATTGGGTTCCATGTCTGGCAGCAACAAGCAGCAGTCTCTATAAACTCGACGAGCTGTGTCTGCTACTGCTTAGCGTTAGCTGCTAGCACTTCAAGGGCCATAAAAAAATGTTATAGCTCACTTCAGTGGAATAACTGCTACTGACTATCGGCAGCTTTGTATCTCTTATCTTAGCTCACTTCCGTGGAACATCTGCTACTGAAAGTGGCTTAACTCCCTCCACCGATGTAAGCTTCAGCAATAGGACCGGTGCTTCCTGCACTGAGCCTGCGCATTATGTCATCATTGTCCGAGGCAAAATCTTCGAGTTGCTCTTGGTAATAGGTCAGCATGGACCGGTACTGGAATTGCCTCTGTTTGTCATCTCTGGAGTTGATGGCTCCTCGTTGGCGAGCATCGACCGGGGCGGCATCCCCAAGCCAACGCAACCATCTTTCGACGTGAGATTTTGACAGCATCATCACATCATCAGCCCCAAGTCCCGCCACCGAAAAGAAGAGTGGGGAGCGAAGCAGTCTCGATGAGAACGACGGTGATGGTGGCAGATGGCTTACACCGGATTTGTTCACTATGGAATCATAGAACTGAATGGTATCAGGGCCATAATATTTTTCCATCAGATTAGCGTCGGATCCAAGCGGAGTAGGTCCTCTCGGTATGAAATCCAAGCTCATACTGTATCCGGCAAAAGCATCAGGGTCACAGCCGAAGCGGAGCAGCATGTGTGGTACAAGCAGACTGGGACCAAGCCATCCATCGATAGAGAAGCTGGCTTTATTTGAGTCGCGTCTTGTGATTGAGTACTTTGATACCCCTGTCAGCTTGCTTCCTTTGACTTCGTCGAACCATTCGCACCGCCCCTCATGTGGCCCCGCAGTCCACGTCTGCACCCTGTGGAACTCACAGAAATCAGTCGACTTCAAGTGCAGCTGGTCCTGTATGACTTTGAATAGCGTATCATGGACGTCTCCTAAGCGATGAATGCTCTCACTGACGGCCATTCTCAGAACCGGAGCAGTACTCCTCAGCTTATCTTTCATCCGAATGCGCAATAATGTAGTTGGAAGTGCTAGAATGTGAAGGCAGATACTGGGTGAGAATAATGAGAAGCCATCAAGCACATGCATCACAGCTAATGCCACGAGAGTGATTCGCATTGCTGAAGACTACGTGAAAATTACGTACCCAAAGTGTGTGATGTATCCTTGTTCGTAACTTAACTAAACTAGTTCTTACATGTGTTGGCATGTTGAGTTGATTGCGTTACTTCCAATCAATTGTAAAGATTGTATTGTAGTTGTGTGTACTTACTGCTGCTGCTAGATAATCATGGAGTACTTTAACGACCGACCAAATGCGCGTCCATCATGTGCCAAACGATTACTAAAATATATATGTGCCTGCATCATGGTATCCGCTGCTGCTCAGCTACATCGAGGAAATAGTTTAGCAGGTCGCTCTTCGCCCGACCCTTCTTCCCCGCCAGGTGCACCAAGAAGTCAGAGGGTACGTACTGGCTCACTTCTCGGTCCCCCCGCAGCTCCAGCGGGTGCATCACGTAGGAGTTCAGCGCGCACTGAGGGAGAACCTTGAAGTGGTGCCTCAACGCAGAGCTGTTACCTCTATAAGACGGCAGCCCCCTGCGGTACCAAGCGTGTGTATGCAGAAGGAAGTGGAAAGCCCGCTGTTCATATTCGAACGGATGCGGAGTTCCATCTAGGGAGTACTTGGGAACAAGCTGTTTCTGGTTCCAAGCAGTACTGAGGAACCACTTCGTAAACTCCGTGTTTTTTGCAAGCCAGATACCGGTGTTAATCCCACTCCAGTCGGTGGTCATTATGAAGTCTTGATGGGGTTGAGACAAGCTGATTATCCCCTCCAACGTGATATCTAGGTTCATGATGATGACATCCATATCCATGTAAAGCAGATAGTCATATTGACTGGTGGACAAGTGGCGAAGCATCGCGAGTAGTTTGTACCATGCCGGAGGACGCTTAGCGGTATTATCTGGAGCAGCAAGTGTCCGACTTGCCAGCAGTTCCTCCTCTTCTGATATGCTTGTGATTAAAGTGTAACCATGCCGTCTGCAATAGGACTCTCGGTTGCGAACTATGCGGGATACAAGCGCTTTCTCGTGTACAGACCACGCTTGATCGTACAACATCAAGAGCCCGATCCGATAGGCCTTTGAGGCCACAGAGGAACTGTTTCCAGCCAAAGTTGTGACTGTCGTATTAGAAGCTGTAACCCAATCGCTGTTGTAAGAAAGTGTGCAAGTCTTTCTGGACACAGGTCTCAGCACATTAGCCAGCGTAGTGCACTGCCAAGTATAGGTGCGCTCATAGATAAATGAAGTAGTGAAAAATGATATCAGAATGAGGCAGATGGTCTTCAGAACGAACGACACCGAAAGAAACTTGCACAGCAGTCTTGGTAGAGACCTCCAATTACAACAGGCAATGCTTGAAGCCTCCTTGTCTGATGGCTCGTTGGGTCCACGGACATCGATGTTGAGCTGCTTGCTATGACTGTTGCTTCTGTAGTGAGTCTGCATTATCGTGTAGAGCTCCTCTCAACCCATGTTTCGAAATGAGAGTTAAGATTTAGAGTTAAGTTACGTCACACATAAGTACTGTACAGTACGTACATTATATATAGTGACTTAAAAAAGTTGATTCACGTTTCATCAAATGAATAGAAACCCTGAAGCTGAGAATTTGTTCAAGAAGCTAGATGCAGAGCTGTTGGAGAACATCGATGCGCAGTATTTTCTGGAGACGAGAGACTTCCGGTGAGTAAGCTGATTTGCTGCAGTGCAGTACCTACTGACCACTTACTTGTAGCTGCTGTCTGCGCTCTCGAAAAGCTCCTTGATTGAGGTGCTCGAGGTTCTCGGTCAGAAAGTCGACCAGATCAACAGAGTGGACTCTGCTTCTGGAGATGATTTGCTTGCGGTGTTGAAGGTAAGTAAGTCGTATCGTGTCTCTCGACAACTTCCTTCAATCATTCCTTCGCTCGTTACTCGGTCGAGCTCCTCCGCACCTGCTGTCTGTATGCTGATCGTGACTTATCACTTACTGTCTGTGTGCTGTGTGTGTAGGATCGTAATCCAGCATATCACAAGCTGTTGAATCAAAGAAAAACCGTCGAGAAAGTTATTGAAGACGTCGTGAAGTTTCAGCACGGCGGCTTGAACAATTCTGTTGAGACGATGAGCGAGGTTGTGAGGGAGTACAGCCGGGGGAGGGAGGACATACAAGGCCTGCGCAGGTCTTTGTTCGAGACACAGTCCGTGTTGACAGCCAAGAAGGTGGGACAGGTGCCTCTGAAGGAACTATGGCTGAAGAAGGTGGAGCTGCAGGAGACGCTGCGCATGGTGCGCGAGCTGGAGTACCTCAAGAGCACTCCGCATAAGGTGCAGCGGTTGATGCAGCAGAAGAGGTACCTCAGTGCGGTACAGAACCTGACCAAAGCAATTTCCACCATGTTTGGTGAGGACTTGGTTGCTGTGCAGGCTTTGATTGCTGTGAGGGAGCAACTGATGGATCTGAAAGAGACTCTGTTGGAGACTTGCGTGCGTGAGTTGAAGATTGCTGTAGTAGGTTTGGGTTCTGATTTCAACATGAAGGACTGCATGTCTGGATCTGACTCGGAGGAGGAGGATCGCCCAGAGACCGACTCTGTCTCTGTCTCCAACTACAGTAATGTCACTGGCAGTCACTACAACAGCTACAATCAGAACGAGGAGACTCGAAGCGTGCTGTCCAAGAGAAGCAGCAGGAAGGGTGCATTACCAGTGCGTCCGGCGGTGGTAGAACCCAGCAACTACTCGTTGGACTTGAGAGAAATCGACGAGTCGCTGGAGGCTTCGTTGGTGGACCCGTCCGCTACGGGGTCCCTCTTCATCAGACTGTTGGTGCGGGCGATCGGAGTGATGGAGTGCGAACAGGATGTGGAGCGCATGGTCCTCGACGGTCTATCTAAGACCTTCAAGCACATAGGCGTGCTCAAGCTGAGGATGACCGCTGTGGACCTGTTGAAGAAGGCAGCTGCGAGGGACATCACCAATCCTGTTAGTATCAAGAAGTCGATGCGCCCGAAAGGCGATAAAGTGCACGAGGGGCGTCCTTCGAACTCGAACAGCAGACTCTTCACCAGCTTTATGAGCTCCCTGCTGGACTCCAGCTTTCTTACGTTCAAGAGAGCGTTGTATCTGATGAAGTTGATGTACATCAGTACGATGCAGAGGGTCTCTTCTTCTTCACATGATCCATCAGCATCTTCGGGGTCCACGATACACAACACTATCGATAACAATAAGCACTTGAGTGAGTATCACAAGCGGCAGCTCATCAGCGTTTGGTTGGATATGGAAAATATCGTGACTCAACAGATGTTGATCCATTTTGTGGAGCCAGAAGTGCAGGATATCAGTGATAACAATGATGCCTCCCTCGACAGAATTCAGTCCAGAAGCGGCGGATTTGAGTTGCTGGAGAAAGAAGTGGACGAGGACGAATGCATTGGAGACGATGTAGTCGACTTGGGATTAGAGGGAGAGCTGTTGCCAATCAAATCGCTCATCTTTGTCCCTTCAGCGAGTCATGCAGCTCCGGTTTATAGGCTAGTGCTGAACCATAGTCTGCAATCGGCTAAAGTCATGGCCGAATACAAGCTTGAAGACATGCTGACAAGCATGCAAGCTTCTCGACATCCACCCAGTCCCTCCAGCGATGTTGGTCGTCCGTCCATACTGGCTGCTGTGCAGCTTTTCCTGGAGCGCGAACTAATCCCCGTGATCCAATCTACCGTCAATCACGGCATGCGCGAGATACAGCTCAATAGTCAGCACTTCTCCGTTGCAGACAACGATTCTAACCGCCTCAACAGCAGCGACAAGGATCTTAAGAAGGGACCGTCAGCTGAAGTCGTTAGACTCTGCCGTGCGTCTGATATATGCTTTCATTCAATGAAGCCCCTTTTTTCGTACTGGCTGCAACTGAACCAACATCGACTGATGGTTTCAACAGTTTTGGAGAGACTCATAAGGGGATTCGCATCCGCTGCTCGAGAAGAATTCGAGAATCTGACTTACAACCTCACCGCAATTAAACAGAGCAGCATCCACACTTCAGTGATGAACAGTTTGAAAATGGACTTGGTGTTCAAGAGCTACCGAGGGTCGGTCTACGCACCGAATAGGGTGACCGCGGAAGACCTCTTCTCCTCACTGCAGACGAGTCCCTTCCCCTCGGCCTCTTCGCAGCCAGGCTCTGCAGGAGTCTCTGTCAGTACAATCAGTGCGGGTAAGAGCAACAGTCGGCGGTCCAGCCGGCCGGTCGCGGATGGGGACCTGGACGGTACCCGAGAACCGGTAGCCTCCGAACAAGACACCTGGAGTGAGTTGGAGTACTGGGACGTAGGAAGCAAGGCGTATCCGCTGACATCGCAGCAGGTCAGATCCCATGCCCCAACAGCTTGGTGCGCTTAGTATTGAATGAATAGCTCTATTTGATTGCGCAGATAACGAAAGACTTTCAGTCGTTGGGCACTATCGCGTCTATCACATGCAGCTGCGATTGGCTGGTCCACCAGCTGCATGGATTCTGTACAACAGCTTGTCGCAAACTGCATCGCAGCACGCATCATGTTGTCGACAGCCATCAACCCAGTGGTGCAAGCAAGATGAAAGCAGTGGCTAAGAAGTCGGATGATGGAGATGCCCGGTTATTACTGGTGAACTCAGTGGCGGTAAGTTGGTGCGCTGCATAAGTCGTAGTATTCGAAGCTGCTTGCTTACCGCAAAGGTTGTTCTATGCATTCATTCATTCATTAGAGCAGTGCGAGAGAGCTCTCTAAGCTCTCCGAGGAGGGACTGGGGGTGCTACGAGCTGAGCTACAACTCATTTGCTTCCATTACCTTCACCGACTAGCGCACGTGTCCTACGCATTGCACCTAAGAGATGGCAGCACAAGTAGAGTGGTCAAGGCAGTCCAGGTCAGTAAGCACGAGCTGCAGAGGCAGGCGGAGGATGCTGGTGTAGCGGAAGAGGAATCCATCCTAGATGCTATGAACGACCACATACATCAGTACTTGAAAGCTGTGGCAACCGCAGCGCCACCGGAGTTGTTGGCCATCCTGTTGTCTCCTCTGTGTGCCATAGTGCCGCTTATCATGACCCGCATCGCGATGCACATGGCGGAGGCCGGGGATAATCCCGATTCTGAAGGCGAAGATGACATCGCCTCGAGAGCCACCACCAGTCACCGACTGAAGACCCGCCTATTGAGGCTGGTCGTCTCGGTCCAACACGCCAATGCGGTGCACATGCAGTCATTCGCTATTCCTCCCGAAACGAGGCGCAAACTGTTGGACTCGTTGACCGAAGGCTTCGAGCGCTCCAGACGGTTCGTGACGATGTTCGACATGCCGTCGGACGAATTGAAGGTACAGTACCAGCACTACTCACTGCTACTTGAAGGTACACACTGGTTACCTCCTCGAATGCATTCATTCATTCCGAGTAGAACTATCTCAAAAGCCACATCGGTGAGTTCTCCAGAGAGGAGACGGAGACACTCTGGCTGCGGTCCTACGGCAGGTGAGATCAGCGGCACGCACCTCGAGGCCCACGATTGTATGGTCCAAACCTACTACCTACTGACGTGTTTGCTTGCTTCTCGTCTCTGCAGGGAGTCGACTTTCGCTCAGCTATGGAACGAGCTAGCTACAGTGCCTCGCACAGGCCCGCGCTACAGCTCCAAGTCCAACTGAGTTAGTTGGTCATGCTCTCCTCTACCTTACCCTACCTTACTGCAGCATTTTGAACCAAACCCCACTGAGCTCAATGAGCGGCTGCGAATCGGTTGGACTCGAGTTATCAGGGAGCATGATACTGTGATGTTGTGTTTTTCGTCTCTTCGTCTGCGATTCGCTGTTAAGCGAGCTGGTGCTTTCGGAGTTATCTTTTTGGGAACTAGTCGATCCTTCCACTGCAAGTTTAATCACAACAGACATTATGTTTAGATCATGGATGTCATCATTATTGCAACAACTGCCTTACCTGAGATCATCTGTAAGTCACGAATAGAGAGCAAGTGTCTAAGCGCCAATTCTCTTCGATGCAAGTTGTATCCCTTTCGGGCGCATGAAGCTCCGCAGAAGAACACCGCGTAAGAGAGGCGGCAGCGATGCAACTGCGGAGCTGCGAGACCACAGACAGAGCAGCGACACGGATGGCTGAGCTTCAGGGCTCCATTGCTCGCTATGCTGATGTTGTCCTTCCGCCTCCAGACCATCAACGAGTAGCACGTGTCGCCCCAGTTGGGCAGCTGGACGACCTCGGACACGAAGAACGCCCTCGACAACAGGACTTCGAAGGAGCGCGTACCTGTGTCCCCCTGCCACTCGCCTACATACGCGACCGTAGATCCTTTGTACGTGCGGAGAGCATCAAGGGCCATGCTGCTATCAGGTGGAGGATAGCACAGAAGCAGCGTCGAGCTATGGTGCTTGTGCAGCACTTCTGCTCCTCCCTTGAGCACGGTCGTCCATGCACGACACCGACCATGGTACTCGTTCGGCGACGACTTCAACGCGCTGGTCGGCGGATTCTTGTCATACGCGAGCACCTCCATAGCAGCATCGTTTCGACCTGCCTCTGGGGCATGGGCTCGCTGGATGACGTGAGCCCAGTAGCCAGTGCCCGCTCCTATTTCTACGATGGGACCCAGACTCCTTAGTTTGGTTATCGCTTTCTCAGATGGAGTGGCAAAAGCATAAAAATGGTACGGCCACACTCGGCAGCTGTCATAGAGGTCTCGGATGAAAGGTGGTACCAATGGGTCACAGCCCTTCATGGTTCTACTGTCGCTGCCACTGGGACAACGGGGCTGAGGTCGACAAGCCTTAAGCATGGCAGAGACATCAGTCGGCATCAAACCATGAGAGGACAATATGCAAGTGATTTCTCTCCAGCGAGCATACTGCAGTCTGATGAGGGGGTTGTAGATGCTGCCCTCCCGACCCACACCCCAGAGGTCGTTCCACTCGCAGATGAAGGCTGTGCTGCAATGCTGCTCCATGAAGCTTTTGATGCGACCATCCAACAACTCAACATTTCCCAAGAGACATGTGAAGTACTTGTGAGGCGCCGGAACTAAGCTACCAAGGTTTATCTGGGTTGATTTACCTCCATGTCGTGGCTGACTATATGATTTATTGAGCTCGATGAAGTAGTACAAATTGTAGTAGCAGTTGTCCAACAGAACGATCAGTTTCGTTACATCCTCTTTGTTGTTGGTGAATTTGAATAGCTTAATTGCAGTGGTGGAGGCGATGAGATCGCGTAAGTCTGTAGGGCAGCACAAGGTCCGTGTTAACTTCAGCTTCTGCTGTAGGGCTTCCGCCCTCTCCACGAGCAGCCTCCTCATCAAGGGAGCACTGCTGCGGAACAGGGATAGGTCTAGTGCGGAAAAGATGGAGCGGAATGAGCGAAGGCTCTCGAAGAAGGCTCTCACCGCGTCCACAGCTGGATCCATCATCGTGTTATGGAGTAACAAGTACGTACAGTAAGTCTTATAACTTAGAACATGTACTGTACCACACCGTAAGTTAACTCAGTTATTTGCTGTAAGTTAACTTTGATGCTAAGTTTACAGTGCTTGTGGCTGTGTCTGATCATGTACTGTAGGTGGGCCCCAGTGGTCAGTGTGATACGATCTTTCGACCCAAATGCTGTGAATAGAACAATCGCCCTGACTTTCGATGACGGTCCTCACGGTATGTTATTTTCTCTATCCGCTTTGCCAGTAAATTAAGTCAGCATGAAGCATCCGCTTTCTCTTGAGTAGGGACTCTAACTCCCAGGCTGTTAGATATTTTGAAGGCAAAAGGAGTGAGGGTGACTTTTTTCGTGATGGGAATCAAAGCAGTCATGCACCCAGAGATCGTGAGAAGGGCTCATGACGAAGGCCATGAGATAGCCAACCATGCGTGGGATCACCCTGTGTTAACCAAGATCTCCAGAGATAAGGTGCTTGATCAGTTGCAGCGGACCTCGTCTGCCATCGAAGGAATCATCCACAAGAAGCCAGTCGTCATGCGACCGCCGTACGGCAACACCAATGGAAGACTCAACAATTTTATTTTCGATCACGAGAAGTTGAGTGTGGTTCTGTGGTCCTTCGATACTCAAGGTTCGGCCATCGCCCCGCAGGCTGTAAGACATCCCCATGACTATTGCATTGCAACATGCCTTATCTACCTACTATGCAGACTGGAAGAGGCCACCATCGTCAGTTATTGTAAAGAATGCGATCAGCAGCATCAGGCCCGGAGGGGTCGTCCTGTGCCACGACATCCACCCAGGCACCGTGGCCGCGATTCCTCCGCTAATCGATGGTTTACGGGCGGAGGGCTACAGTTTCGCCACCGTTTCCGAACTGATCAAGGCCCAGGAGAGCCAGTACCAACAAAATCAAAGCAGCAAGCAGAAAAGACATTTGAGGGGCACTGCTGAATGAAGTGAAGAAATCGCCGGGGGCAATGCAAGGCGCTGTGCTTATTGAGAAACTTGCGGTCTCTTTTTAGCCGCAACTAGAGTAGATCTTCTACACCACAGCAGTGGGAATATGTAACGGTTTGTTTTAAATTTCAATTTCACACTGGACATCGAGAACCACCATCATCTCCTCTACACCACCATCGTCTCCTCTACACCACCATCATCTCCTCTACACCACCATCATCTCTCTACACCACCATCATCTCCTCTACACCACCATCGTCTCCTCTACACCACCATCGTCTCCTC